>JAEEGL014155623.1_pt1 | contig 13286 bp, 11 predicted proteins | sample 9134231 | NCBI WGS metagenome assembly JAEEGL01 (sample SAMN16246548, study PRJNA631951) | gut metagenome | biome: gut microbiome; feature: rumen; material: fiber-attached | host: Bos | place: Iran: Karaj | collected 2018-10 | reverse complement strand
TCTGTCTGTCCGCGACGGGAACAATGGCCGTCTGAAGGACGAGGAAGTCACCGTCATCGGTGAATATTGATGGAAAGGATGCCGCGCAGCGGCAGAAGGAGATACGAAATGAAACCGGTATTGGGAGTGTCCGTGTATCCGGACATCAGTCCGCTCAGCGAGATCAAGCAGTATTTTCAGATGGTCTCGAAGTACGGTTTTACGCGTGTTTTTTCGAGCATGTTCTCGGTCGAGGGCACGAAGGACGAGGTGCTTCATTATTTCGATGAGCTGATCCGCGCCGCGCATGAGTACGGGCTGGAGGTCTCGCTCGACGTGAACCCGGAGTGCTTTGCGCGCATGGGCGCCGCGCCCGATGATCTGTCCGTTTTTGACAGCATTCACTGCGATATCGTCCGCATGGACATGTCCTTCGGGTTCGAGGGCGATCTCAAGCTTCTGCAAAACCCGTACGGGATCAAGATCGAGTTCAACGCGTCCGCGAAGACCGGCGACGAGATCCGCGAGCTGTTTGCGGCCGGCGCTGACCCGGATCGTTTGCTTTTCTGCCATAATTTCTATCCGCAGCGCTATACCGGACTTCGCTGGGATAAGTTCCTGCGGGTCAACAAGGAAGTGCGTGAGGCGGGAGCTCGCCTCGCGGCCTTCGTCAGCTCCCATGCGCCGAACACGCACGGTGTCTGGGACGCGGTCGACGGGCTTCCGACCGTGGAGCGGCTGCGCGATCTGCCGATCGATCTGCAGATGCGGATCATGCTCGCGACGGGCAATGTGACGGATATCCTGATCGGGAACGCCTACGCCAGCGAGGAGGAAGTGCGGTCCATGTGCGAGGTGCTGAAGGACCGCGTTCTGACCGGTGATGATCCGGATGAGAGTAACGATCCCATGATCGCTTTCGTGAAACAGATGGGACTCCGCGCCGATCAGCCGCAGAAAGTGCTGAAGGTGATCTTCGAGCCGGATGCCCTGCCGATCGAGAAGGAAGACGTGCTTCATTTCTTCCCCCAGATCGATTTCGGCGATTCCTCCGAGTGGATCTGGCGTTCGCGCCTGCCGCGCGTCTTCTACAAGAAGGAGACGTTTACGCCGCGTGATCCCGGCAAAGAGTACTTCGAGCGCGGCGACGTTGTCATCGTTAATGATAGCTATAAACATTATGCCGGCGAGGTCCAGATCGTCCGCATGCCGATGAAGTGCGATGGGCAGCGCAATCTTGTCGCGCGCCTCGCGCCCGGCGAAGACATGCTGCTCGACCTGATCAACGATGGGGATATCGTGAGATTTCTGGAAAAGTAACAGATCGATTTATCAAATAGGGTGCATTAAATTACTTCATTTGGGGGTTTCATTTCTTTTGTAATTATAGTAAAGTCATAATCAAGAGAACTGCGTAATGACTATAATTATACGGAAGGGGCAAAAGATGAAAACCAAAAAAGTGCTTTCGATCGCATTGACCTTACTGTTGGTGCTCTCGGCGCTGACAGGCTGCACACCGAAGGATAAGGAAAATGGTGAAAGTTCTACCGGAGAAGGGTCAAGCATCACCGTGATCACGAATTCCGACAATGAATCCTCCACCACACCGGAATCTTCCGAGACGTCCGAAACCTCTCAGACCTCTGAATCTTCGGAGACGAGTGAGACTTCTCAGACCAGCGAAGCGTCCGAAGAATCTTCCAAACCCGAGGAGTCTTCGGAAAGCCAGACCTCCAAGCCTGAGGAATCTTCCCAGACCGGCGGCTCGATCGAGGAAGGTGAGTCCTCCGAATCCAGCGAATCTTCCGAAGCGAGTGAATCCTCTGAAACCAGCGAATCCTCGACATCTTCGGAAAGCTCTTCTTCGGAATCTTCCGAGTCGTCCACCTCGACCGAATCCTCCGGATCGAACGAGGAATCCTCCGGATCCTCCGGCGGAGGGCAGACGCTGCCGCTCGTCCTTTTCGACAACGAATACATGACGCTGATCCTGACGGCCTCTTATGAGCGCATGGGCTACATGGCGGAAGTGCAGGCCATCAACAAGACCGACCATGAGCTTGAGATCTCGCTTTCCAACGAGGCTGTGAACGGTTTCGAGTTCTCCCTTTACTGGTGGAACATGCTCGATGCCGGCGAGACCTCCAACCTGCAGATGTACATTCAGGATGGATGGCTGGAAAATATCGGCCTCACCCCCACCAACATCAGCACATTCAGCTTTACCTTCAAGGGCGCCTATTCTCCGGACGGGGAGAAGTGGGAAGAGTTCTACGAAGACTGCGTTATCTATCCGCAGTGGTAAGCAAGAACCTGAAACGAAACGGCATAGATCGTTAATTGAAAACTAAATAGCTTAGGCCGGGGAAATGAAAACTCATTTCCCCGGTTTTTTGTTTTGATTTCACGCGGCTGTGTCGATTGAAGACGGTGATTGAAAAGAAATTTATGGATCCTTAACCTCCTGTGAGGGATATGGGGAGAAATGTGAAGTGCCGTGTTCTTCCGCTTTTTAAGCGAGTTTTGTATAATTCTGATACAACCGGAGGCGGGGAGGAGTTCACATGAAAGACGATACAAAAGAACAATTATCTCAGGAGTTATCGAGGCTCGAAAAGTTACTTGGAAAAGTGGATAAGTCATTGAAAAAAGCACCGGAAGGAAGAGTACGGATGGCTCATTCGAACGGCTCAACACAGTTTTATTTGTGTGAGGAGGGGAAAAGAACCAACGGACGCTACGCAAAAAAGTCGGAATATGGTGTGGTTAAAAAACTTCTGCAGAAAGAGTATGACAAGAAGCTGAAGTCTTCTCTTGTTGATAGGATAAAAGTTCTCAAATATGGGATAAAGCATGATCCTCAGATCGGCCCGGAAGAGATCTTCGAATCGTTTCCTGAGGCCAAGAAAAGGATGATAACTCCGTATCTGGAAAGTGACAGGATGTTTGCGGAAGCCTGGATCCAACAGGAAGCGGGTACAAAAGGCGAGATCACAGAGGAAGGTTTTTATACCGAAAGAGGAGAACTGGTTCGTTCAAAATCGGAGAAGATGATTGCGGATAAGCTTGCGAAGATGGGAATACCTTATCGGTATGAAGCGCCGCTGACTTTTCGGAACGGACGCACTATCTACCCGGATTTCACGATCTTAGACATTGAAAACCGACGGGAAATCTATCTGGAGCACTTGGGAATGATGGACAATCCCGGTTATGCGGAAGGCGTGGTCGTACGGCTTGGATGGTATGCGGAGAACGGGATCTTTCCCGGAAAGGGACTGCTGCTTACCTTTGAAACACTGAAAACACCGCTGAATGTAAAGATCTTGGAGAAAATGCTGGGCGATCTGAAGACCTTTGGGGTGGAATGAAACAGGCTATCGGTTTTTATTTATGACGGCGGGGCTGGGAGGCTACGTACTTTTTCTTCATTTTCATTCTTTAGTACGTAAAGCGAAAAAACCAGTTCCGTCGGTTACGTACTAAAAATCAATAAGTGATAAAAAGTACGTAGTGAATGTCTTAAAAAAGCCCGATTGAAAATCCCGCCTACGTACTTTTATTTAGGAAACCCGTTTTAGTACGTAGTATTTTTCTTTATTTGGATGCCTGGTGCCCCAGACTGTTCAAAAAGCTACGTAAAAAAATAGAGAAATCGCAGATTATTACGTAAGCAGTCACTGAAAAGTGATTTCCAACCAATGAAGACTACGTACTAAAAGGAAAAAACTAAATTGTTTTACGTAATCTGTTTTTTAGGTTTTTCACATTTACGTACTAATCTGCAAAAAAGTCAAAATAATACGTAGCCGGAGAGGAGCGTCGTGTAGCCAGAGAGGAGCGTCGTGTAGCCGGGGAGGAGCGTCGTGTAGCCAGAGAGGAGCGTCGTGTAGCCGGGGAGGAGAAGTACCCCGAAGCATCCCGCCATCCAGGCAGCTGCATGCCAGACATAGACCTTTCCACCCAAAGCCCTCCCAGACTTTCCCTCCCCGATTTACATTTCTCTTGCAAAGTGTTAGAATAAACAAAATATGCTTTCATTCATCGGCTGCTTTGGCACGACATGAAGGCAGAGAGCAGATACTCCGAAAAGAGGGAGAAACATGGAAGAGAATAAAACTGTGAATGCGGCTTTGCAGGGGGCCGAGCCGAAAAAGAGAATGCTGTCCGGCATCCAGCCGAGCGGTGATCTGCATCTGGGCAATTATCTGGGCGCCATCAAGAACTGGGCGGACCGGGTCAACGATTATGAGTGTTATTATTTCATGGCTGACATGCACACGATCACGGTCAGGCAGGAGCCTGCCGAGCTGCGCCGCCGCTCGCTGAACCAGCTGGCACAGTACATCGCGTGCGGTCTGGATCCGGAAAAGAATGTACTTTTCCTGCAGAGCCATGTCCCGGCACATGCCCAGCTTTCATGGGTGCTGAACTGCTACACGATGTTCGGTGAACTCTCCCGCATGACGCAGTTCAAGGATAAAGCCGAAAAGCATAAAGACAATATCAATGCCGGACTCTTTACCTATCCGGTCCTGATGGCAGCGGACATTCTGCTGTACCAGCCGGATTATGTCCCGGTGGGAGAGGATCAGAAGCAGCATGTCGAACTGACCCGTGACATCGCGCAGCGCTTCAACAGCATCTACGGCGATGTATTCAAGATCCCGGAGCCGTTCATCGCCAAGGCAGGTGCGCGCATCTATGGGCTGACCACCCCCGGTGACAAGATGTCCAAGTCGATTCCGGACGGGTGCGTCTTTATCATGGACGAGCCGGATGTCATCGCGCGCAAATTCAAGCGGGCCGTGACGGACAGCGATACCGAAAACTGTGTCCGCTACGACCGCGAAAACAAGCCCGGCGTCGCGAACCTGATGAACATTTATTCGACGCTGACCGGCAAGACCTACGAAGAGATCGAAAAGGAATTCGAAGGCAAGGGCTACGGCGCGTTCAAGCCGGTCGTCGGCGAGACCGTTATCGAGGCACTGCGTCCGATCCGCGAAGAGGCGCAGCGTCTGATGAAGGAAAAGGCGTATCTGGACAGCATCTACAAGGACGGCGCGGAGCGCGCAGCCTATGTCGCGAACAAGACCCTGCGCAAAGTCTACAAGAAAGTAGGCTTCTACCAGATCTAAGGCGATAGCCCCGGATAACCCGGCCATTATTATTCAAACGATCCCACCATTATTCAACCAATCGTGCAGAAAGGAGGAAAGGGTATGCAGCGTATCAACGAAGCGGCCGCGCCGCTCAGAAAGATGACTTCGACGCAGATCATGATGCTGAGCTTTTTCGGCGCGATCCTGGTCGGAACCCTGCTGTTGTTGATCCCGGCCGCAACCGTTCGCGGCGAGCATACTTCCTTCCTGACTGCTCTGTTTACGGCGACGACCTCGATCTGCGTGACAGGCCTAGTCGTGGTCGATACGTTTTCACACTGGAGCTTCCTGGGACAGGCGGTGATCCTCATCCTGATCCAGGCGGGCGGCTTCGGCATCATTACCTTGTATTCGATGGCTATGATGGCGCTGCACCGCAAATTCACGCTGCGCACGCGTGTCCTGATCCAGGATTATTACAACCTGGGTTCGATCCAGGGGCTGCTTCCGTTTTTAGCGCGCGTTGTCAAGGATGTCCTTATCATGGAAGGCATCGGAGCCGTTTTGTACAGCTTCGTTTTCATCCCGCGGCTGGGCCCGGGCAAGGGGCTGTGGGCTTCGATCTTCACCGCGATCTCCGCGTTCTGTAACGCCGGGATCGACGTGCTGGGGCCGGATTCGCTCATTCCGTTCAGGGACAATGTCTGGATCAACTTTGTCACGATGATGCTGATCATCATTGGCGGTCTCGGCTTCGTGGTCTGGTTCGACGTGCTCGACAAAGCGAAGCTCAGCTATAAGAAAAAATATTCGCTGAGGACTTTCCTCAAACGGCTTTCGGAGCACTCCAAGCTGGTGCTGACACTGACCTTGTTTTTCCTGATCTCGGGCTGGATCCTGGTAGCGGTTTTCGAGTGGAATAACCCGGAAACGATCGGGGAACTGAGTGTAGGCGGGAAACTGATGACAAGTCTGTTCCAGTCCGTCACGTTCCGCACCGCAGGGTTCGCGACGGTACCGCAGGAAAACCTCAGCTCGCCAACCGCGCTGCTCGGATGTCTTTACATGTTCGTCGGAGGCTCGCCGGTCGGTACAGCAGGCGGTATCAAGACCGTAACGATCTTCATCGTGTTCCTCAACATGTTTACCTTTATCCGGGACCGCTCGGAAGCCGTCGTCTACGGACGGGCGGTGTCGGAAAAGCTGATCAACAAATCGACCGCGATCGTGACCTTCAACCTGATCCTGACGGTTACGCTGACGGTGCTGCTGATGCAGTTTGAACATGTCCCGGCGCTGACAGCCGCCTACGAAATGTTCAGCGCGACCGGTACGGTAGGACTTTCCCGGGCACTGACGCAGACACTGCATCCCGCCGGGAAGCTGCTGGTCATGATCGGTATGTACGCAGGCCGTATCGGGCCGATCTCGATGGCACTCGCGTTCAATACAAGACATTCCAGCAAAAATGAGATCAAATTCGCGGATGGCCGCTTTATCGTAGGCTGACAGAAAGGAATGGCAGCATGAAATCATTTGTAGTTTTCGGCCTTGGCCGCTTTGGAAGTGCCGTTGCGAATCGGCTGATCGATGACGGAGCCGACGTGATGGTCGTTGATAATAAAACGGAGCTGATCGAGCAGTTTGCCGATCGGGCGACCTCCGCGATCGTCGCGGAGCTGACCGATGTGAGTGCGATCCGTGCGCTTGGCATCGAAAACATGGATTGCGCGATCGTCGCGATGGGCACCAGCCTGGAAGCAAGTATCATGTGTGTCATGGTTTCGAAGGAGTGCGGGATCCCCTTTGTCGTAGCCAAGGCGGGAAGCACCCGCAAGGGCGACATCCTGCGCAAGGTCGGCGCGGACCAGATCATCTTCCCCGAGGAGGACAGCGGGATCCGTACAGCCAGAAGCCTGATGTCCGACAGCTTCCTGGATTACTTTGAGCTGAGCGAGGAGCTTTGCATCGTCGAGATGAAGCCGAAAACGGAATGGATAGGCAAGACGCTGCGTGAACTGAATCTGCGCAAACGTTACAGCGCCAATGTCATCGCGATCCGCCGGAATTCTCTATTTGAATCGGTCGATCCCGATCTGGAGCTTAACATGGACGCGACATTGCTTCTGCTTCTAAGAAAAAGTGAGGCAAACAAGCTGGATGAGGCCAAATAAGCGCGAAGGGGCTACACAGATCCGGGGAAAAGAGGGATCGCCTTCGCTATGGTCCGTTCAGCGAAATTATCCTTTACAGAGAATGACAAGACAAAAAGCATCTGATATAATGAAGTCAGGTGCTTTTTATAATTAGGTAAAATCCACGAGGAAGATCATGAAAAGAAAAGGATTGAGACAACTGACCGTATATGTCCTGCTGCTCGCTCTTTTGACCGGCTGCGGGATGGGATCCGGCGCCGGGACGGAAACATCGCAGTATTCCAGACCTTCCCATGACGCGGAGATGTCCGGCAATTCGGAAAGATCCGAAAGATCGGAGCTGTCTTTGGTAACGCAGGATAGCACAGACAGGTCTCAGAGCGTCAAGAATGAGCCTATGTCCATGACGATCAACGGGGCTGATTACGAGGGAACCTTCACGGGGATCCTGCAAGGCGGCCTGCCGGAGGGAAACGGCTCATTCAGCTCAGGAGAGTTTGTCTTTAAGGGAAACTTTGCCGAAGGAAAGATCACGGACGGAAACCTGACCGATTTCCCGCTTACGATAACGGTGGGAGAGACGGAGATGTCCGGGACCTACAATGGCGAAGTGCAGGACGGGATGGTGACCGGAAAGGGCAGCTTCGATGCGGACCCCTTTACCTATCGAGGGGCCTTTACGGCAGGTGTGCCCACGGGAGAAGGCCAGGTCACAGCGATGCCCATGTCGCAGAAACTGGCAGGCCAGACTTATTCCGGGTTTTACAAGGGAACGGTAAGCGATCTGACGGCAGACGGCGAAGGGACGTTTGAAGCCGGAAGTATCAGTTATAAAGGCAGTTTCTCAGCCGGAGTACCGTCGGGCGGTCTTTTGACGGATTGTCCGATGACCGTCGATTTCCATGGTCAGACGGTTTCCGGAAAGTATACCGGAACGATGACAAACGGCGTGATCGCCGGCGAGGGCACCTTGACATCCGATACGTTTTCCTATACGGGCACCTTTGCGGAGGATGTCCCGACCGGAAGCGGCGACGTGACCGGCTATGCCTTCACGGTCGTATTCCAGGATTATTCCTTTGCCGGCGTCTATGAAGGGAAAGTGGAATCCTTCGTGCCGGAAGGCACCGGAAAGTTTGAAGCACCCGCCGACGCGGATGGGTTCTATATGAACTTCAGCGGCACGTTCGCGGCGGGAGGGCTGCAGGATGGAACCCTCGACACGAATCATTGTAAGGAGGCGTTGACGGATTTTAATGATGGCCATACCTATTACCATCTGGGAACTTATCAAGGCGCAGTTGCCGGCGGTCTGCTGAACGGGCCGGGACATTTTTCCGGATACAGCAATCTCTATAACTATGAATATGACGGAGAGTTTCACGATGGGAAGCCAAATGGCGTGTTTACCTATACCTATCATCTTCCCGAGGGGGATCTGCTCTGGGATAAAAAACTGGAAGAGGGTAAAGTAATCTGGCGTTCGATCGAGGATTATCTTGGAAACCAGATTGCCGACAGACCCATGGCCGAAAGTCAGTTTTCGCTCACTTTGTATAATTTTATCCGTTCTCACAGGGATGCGTTCAACGGCTTGACCGGCGATGCGGAACTCAAGGCTTTAGCCAATAACGTGGTGACTTATGATCAGCTCTTCAACGATCCTGCGAGTTACAACGAGACGATCATTAAATTCAACAACTATCGTATTTTTGACATTGAGATTAAGGAGTGGGCACCGGGACTCGATATAGTTTACATTGCAGCTATTTCAGAGGCGAACACGAACAATACTCTTTGGACCAGATGCGTTGGCCCGCATGGTTTTTTCAAAGAAGATCAATTTCAAGTGGGTCAGGTCGTCACGATCTGGGGAGTCGTGGCGCGGTCTGAAGCGGACGATCGTCCCAATGTCGATTATCATTACCTGACTGTATTCATTTTTGCTATGGAATGAGTGCTCCGGAAAAGGTTGGGAAAAAACGAGACAGGAAAGACAGCAAGACAGGAAAGACAGGGCTGAAAAGCATGTCAGGACGAAAGAAACAAAACCGCCAGCTATCGGTTGACCCGATGCCGGCGGTTTTGCTTTATGGGAGAGAAAAAATATGTTTCGTCCAGAACTGAGCCTTAGTTCAGATAGCCCTCTCTTGCCTTGACATTGAAGCGCTTTTCGAGCTGATGGAGCTCGTCGTCCGTGATCGTGTTGACAAGCGGCAGGTGTGCGATCTTCAGGTAGATCTCGGCGGCCTTCTCAACGGTCTCAATGAGGCCGAAGGTCTCATCGAGATCCTTGCCGGCACCGTAGATGCCGTGCTGGGACCAGACCACGATACGGGCAGTCTTCATCTTTTCGGCGGTCGCTTCACCGATCTCATTGGTGCCGCAAAGCATCCAGGGAAGCACGTTGACGCCCTCCGGGAAGACGACGATGCACTCGGTGCACATCTGCCACAGCGTGCGGGTGAACTTAACCTCGTCGAGGTCGTGAACGTAGGTCATGGCCAGAATGTTGGCGGGATGGCAGTGCATCACAACGCGGTTCTCGGGATCGATGGCGAGACGGCTCATATGGCTCATCAGGTGGGCCGGCAGCTCGGAGGTGAACTGACCGCCGTCGCTGTAGCCCCAAAGGAGCTCCGCGTTTTGTCCATCCTTCGCGATGCGGAAAAGACCGAGGTTGCGCGCGGGATCATACTGGATGTTCTTGAAGTACTTGCCGGTTCCGGTCACAAGGAAATACTTTCCAACAAGAGAAGGCGCGTTAAAGCCGGTCGGGATCGTGCGCAGCACGTTCTCGGTGTCCAGGTATTCAGCGACTTCTTTTTCATCGAGCATCAGGCTGATATTGCCGCCGTTGCGCTCATCCCAGCCATGGTCGTACATGTTGGTGGCGGTGCGGATCATCTCGACCATAAAGGGCGCGGTTAAAACATCTTTCATAATGAATGCCTCCTTGTAATTTGGCTTACTTGTATGTGTTTACGTTCTTCTGATTCGTGTGGACTTGGCTTATCGATCGGCTTCGATCTGGATTTTCAGATTGCCGAGGGCAGTTGCCTCGATGGGCAGGGCAACGACTTCTAATTGAATGGCTTCTTCGGTAAGGCGGTTCAGGAACCGGTTCTTGGCGCCGCCTCCGACGATGTAGAGCTTTTCACAGGGAAGACCTGTGTTGCGTTCGAGTTCTTCGAGCGATTTTTTGTAGCAGATCGCGAGGGAGCGGTAGGCACAGCGGAAATAGTCACCCTCGGAAAGCTGCGGACCCGCAGCGCCCGGGCGGCCGCTCTGGCGGGCGAGCGCGCTGTCAAAGGCCGCTTTCATGCTCTCAGGCGCGAGGAACATGGATGCGTTGGCGTCCACGATCTCGTCAAAGTGGCTTGCTTCCGCTTCCGCCACGATCTCGGGGAACGGTTTGCCGGGGCAAAGCTCCTTCTGGAGCATGTTGATGAGCCACATCCCCATGATGTTTTTCTGGTAGCGGTTGTAGTGCACGCCGCCTTCATTGGACCAGATCTGCGCTTCGCTGACTTCATCCGTCAGGGGCTTTTCGGTCTTGATGCCCAGCAGCGACCAGGTGCCGGAGGAGATGTAAGGATGATTGCCCTCCATGGGGATCCCTTCGACCGCGGAACCTGTGTCGTGCGTCGCGCAGAGAACGACCTTCATGCCTTCGTAGGTTCCGATGACCGTACCGGGCGCGGAGAGAGCCGGGAACAGATGATCCGGAAGACCGAGAAGACGGATCAGTTCATGATCGTATTCCCCGGTCACCGCACTCACAAGTCCGCCGGTCGTGGCGTTCGTGTACTCGTGAGATTTCACACCGCAGAGGCGATACATCAGATAGCAGGGCAGCATGAGAAAGTCGGTAACACCTTCCAGCCGGCCGGCCATCTTGTCCGCGTAAAGCTGATAGATCGTGTTGAAGGAATTGTAGGCGATGCCGGTGCGGCGGTAGAGCTCGTGGAATGGAACCAGCTCATGAACCTCGGGGATCGAGGCCTGCGTGCGCGAGTCGCGGTAACAGTAGACCGGCTTGACCGTCTCGTCACCCTTCAGGAGCACATAGTCAACGCCCCAGGTATCGATCGAGAGGCTGACGATGTCCGGGAAAGCAGCCCGCGCCTTTTCGATGCCAAGACGCACGGAATTCTCCAGCGCGTCGATGTCCCAGATCAGGTGCCCGTCTTCTTCGAGGGCGCCGTTGGGGAAGCGGTAGACCTCCTCGGTCACAAGTTGTCCGCCTTCCTTCCAGGCCACAATGTGGCGGCCGGACGAGGCGCCGATGTCGATCGCAAGATAACGCTTCAAGGGGAAACCTTCCTTTCCATATCCATGATCCGCAGGCGGGATCGGTTTTGTGTTTTATGATCCGTGTTTCGGACCCGATTTCACTATGACAAGTATACTGGATGGCGCTTTAGAAAAAAAGAACGGAGTTTGCCTAAAAAAGTGACGGATTTTGCAAGGAAGATCCTGCGCGGAAAAGCCCGTCGAAAACCGCTTTTTTCCCCGCTGATCCCTTCCCTAAAAGGTTAAAACGTGTTATCATCTTGTATCATGCTGACCGATGTTGCTGATCGGCCGGCGGCAGGTCCGGAAGGAGGTATCGATGATCCATCGAGAGATTTTGGAAAAGCTTAGCCTTATCACGGAAGAGGAACAGGCGATCCTCGACGGAAAGCGCGATATCGACCGTGATCTGTATATAACAGGCGGGGGCAATGTGATCGAGGCGGAAAAGCTGCTGGAAAAGGGAAAGCTGATCACGATCCGCCCGCACACCCGGTTTGTTCATTTTCCGAAACATACCCACAACTATGTGGAAGTGGTCTACATGTGCCAGGGGCAGACGGTGCACCATGTCAACGGAACGCGGATCGAACTTAAGGAGGGCGAGCTGCTGTTCCTCGGGCAGGGCGCGACGCAGGAGATCGAGCCCGCATCGGAGAACGATATCGCTGTCAACTTTATCATCCTGCCGCCGTTTTTCGATCGTACGATCGAGATGATCAGCGAAAAGGAGGTTCCGCTGCGGCACTTTCTGGTGGAGTGTCTAAGCGGTGCGTCGGGCTCGCCGGGATATCTGTATTTCAAGGTGGCCGACGTGCTGCCGGTGCAGAACCTTGTGGAGAATCTCCTCTGGACCATGGTTAGTGAAGTCCCTTACAAGCGCAGCGTGAACCAGATGACGATGGGCCTTTTGTTTACCCACCTTGTGAACCAGTCGGAGCGTCTGGCTTACGAGTCCAAGGAGGAAGAGACGATCCTGCAGGTGTTCCGTTACATTGAAGATCACTATCAAAACGGAAGCCTTGCGGAGCTGGCGGCGCAGATGCATTACGATTTTTACTGGCTTTCGCGCCAGATCAAGCGCCGCACCGGCAAGACCTACACAGAGCTGGTGCGCGAAAAACGGCTGAGCCAGGCGGCCTACCTTCTGCAAAACACCTCCCTGCACGTGGATCGGATCGGGGAGATGGTCGGCTACAGCAATATGAGCTTCTTTCACGATATTTTTCAAAAAGAATTCGGCATGACCCCGAAAAAGTACCGGGATCAGGCAAAATAATAAAGAGGGCCCGGTACGGAGATCACTATCGACACAGACGGCCTTCAAAGGAGTTTAAAATGAGTGAGATCGAGCGTAGATTATTCAAGGATGAGGTTTTCAACCGAAAGCTTTGGCGACTGATGCTGCCGATCGCGCTGCAGAGTCTGATGCTTTCGGCTGTTGCGGCGGGCGATGCTCTGATGCTCGGACGCGTGGAACAGGATTCCATGGCAGCGGTTTCGCTGGCAACGCAGGTGCAGTTCGTCCAGAAAATGATCATCACGTCGGTGACAGCGGCAGCGTCGATCCTTGGCGCGCAGTACTGGGGTAAGGGTGACAAACGCACGATCGTCGACATTTTTAACATGAGCTTGCGCCTGAACGGGCTGATCTCGCTCGTGTTTTTCCTGCTGTGTATTCTCATCCCGGACAAGCTGATGCTGGTCTTCGCGAGCGAAAAAGCACTTGTTTCGATCGGCGCGGACT
>JAEEGL011374375.1_pt1 | contig 13286 bp, 11 predicted proteins | sample 9134231 | NCBI WGS metagenome assembly JAEEGL01 (sample SAMN16246548, study PRJNA631951) | gut metagenome | biome: gut microbiome; feature: rumen; material: fiber-attached | host: Bos | place: Iran: Karaj | collected 2018-10 | reverse complement strand
TTAAGCATGTTACAAGTAAGGGAGGAGTAGTCGTCGAGTTGATAATGATGTGTAATGGGTGTGTTGTTGACAAGCTGACCAAGGCATTTGCGGGATCCAAAGCAAGGAACCATGGATACTTAAAAGACAGGGAAAGTAAAGCGAAACAGAATAATAGCAGGGCCGTTTATGCCATATGTTTTTGCACTTTTGGGAGTGCTTGGCTTTGACGGGATATTGGCCCTTAATTCATCGGAGAATATACGATACAGCAACAGTATATTCTCTTTTATTGTATTTGCACTGGCAGCATTTGTCCTTGTGAAGATATGGGATGATTTTGTAGGAAATGATAAGCGGCTTCGACTGTGGCCATGTATATATTCGGTGGCGTTGTCGACGGCCCTTCATTTCGGAGCTCGCCTTGAAACAGCCGAGAATGTAAGGGTTGACAGACTTTCATTATGGCTTGGGATATTGGCATTATCGGTTTTCTTTATCCCGATAATGTCGGTCCTTTCAGGCAGATCCATTACGATGGCACGTTTTTTGTTGTATGGTAAGAATAAAGCCGAACAGAGCGACAGTAAGCCATTTAAATTTGTTCAGATATGGGCGATCATATTCTTACTCTGGATACCGACTTTTCTTGCACTGTATCCGGGTGCATTTGTATATGATGCTACAGAAGAATATCTGGAAGTGATCACGCGTGTCTTTAACATGCATCATCCGCTTTTACATGTATTGGCACTCGGAGGATTGGTCCACGGAGCGGAATATATCGGGTGGACCGCGAATACCGGTATAGCGATATATGTGATCATCCAGATGCTTATCATGTCATTGATTTTTGCATATACAATAAAAAGGCTTGAACTCTTAGGGGCAGGCAAGATATATCTGACATGCACCATGATATTCTACGGCCTATTTCCGCTTTTTGCGCTTTATTCGACATGCACTGCCAAAGATGGGTTATTTACGGCATTTCTGTTTCTGTTGACTGTGGAACTTTTAATATATCTGAGACAACCGGAGGACTTTAATCCCACTGTTTTTACTCTTGCATCCGCGCTTATGATGCTCATGCGCAATAACGGAGTGTATGCATATGTAACAGCCATGGTCATCTTGCTTGTCTGCGAGTATATAAGAACATCCGGCAGTAAGAAGACAGTGGTTGCTGATGTTTTAAAAGAACGCGGCAGAGTGAATAAGATACTAATACTGACACTTTTGTCACTTGTGCTGTATGTGGGGGGAGGATATATACTGAAGACTGCAGTCAGAGCTGAAGATAATGAGCATCAGGAGATTCTTACAGTGCCCATACAGCAGCTTGCAAGAACTTATACATATTCGAAAGATGTATTTACAGAAGAAGAGTTGGAAGTGCTTCAAAACTATCTTTCGGAAGAATACCTCGTGACATATAATGCGAGAATAAGTGATATATTAAAGAGCGGTTTTAATAATCAGGCATATGCAAGAGACAGTGCGACATTTTGGAAACTATGGAAAGATATAGGTGTCAAAAAGCCTTTAATATATCTTAATGCATGGTTTGGAACATCGTATGGATATTGGTATCCTGATGCGATCAACAACGTATACGCGGGCAATCAGATGTATACATTCAGATATACGGACAGTTCGTATTTTGGATTTGAGACCGAACCACCCGGTGTAAGGCAAAGCAGATTCCCGCTTCTTGAGAGATTTTATGAGAATTTAAGTCTGCAGCTTTTTCAGCAAAAACTGCCTGTTATAAGTCAACTTTTTGCTCCCGGGTTTGTGTGGTGGCTGTGTGCCTTTGTGCTAATGTGCGTACTTGATGGGGGGATTAAAAGCGCACGGAATGCGCTTAGTTTGCTACCGACGGTTATGGTGTGGCTTACGGTGCTGCTCGGACCTACGGTTCTTGTACGGTATGTCTTAATTTTGTGGTTCATTATACCGATATATTCTATGATACTATGTCAAGATCGATAATACAGTCGATTTTGGAGGCCTTTATTGAATAAAAAAAGAGAGATTAAAAGAATAGCCTTTTATATAGGTGACCTGGGCAAAGGCGGAGCGGAGCATGTGATCCGCAATCTTGCCGAATACTATCATTCCATCGGCGTTGAGACATATATGGTAACAAAGCTTAAGGATGACGATGAGTATGAGTTAAGCGAGGGGATAGAGAGGATAATAGCGGATATCACTCCCGAAGAAGAGAAGGGAAGAATTTATAATCTTTATGCCAGGATACACAAGCTTAGAAAGATATGGAAGAAGATCAGGCCGGATATCATAGTTTCTTTTATTCGCAAGAATAATCTCATGGCACTTGCCAGTGCAAGCGGCCTTGGAATTCCTGTGGTGGTCAGTGTTCGCAGCGCACCTGAGAGGGAGTTTGGAAGTGACAGAATAAGACGCCTGTCTTTTTTCATGTTCAGGAAAGCTGCCGGAATCGTAGTCCTTACCGAAGAAGCGAAGAAGTATTTCCCTGATTATCTTCAGAAGAAAACCGTTGTTATGCTCAATGCCATTGACAGGAAATTCGTGGATGTGCTTGAGGGCAAAAAGGCATGGTATGGTATCGACGGTGTTATGAATGAGGAGAGTCCTATCACTTCATTCATGTATTCGAAGCGCAGACATGAGATCATTACAGTCGGAAGGATCGATGACAATAAGAATCAACGGATGTTGGTGGATGCTTTTGCGATGATAGCGAACAGGCATCCTGACTGGACACTTCATCTGTATGGTGACGGTGAAGGCAGGATGGATCTTGTGGAGCATGTGATCGCGCTAGATAATAAGAATCCGGAGAACAAGGCTGCTTACGGAAAAAGAGATGAGAATGACAACTATGTCAATATCTCGGACAGGATCATGTTCCATGGCGTAACAGATAATACAGCCAATATAATGGCGGGAAGAAGCATATTTGTACTTCCATCCAAGCAGGAAGGTATGCCGAATGCTCTGATCGAAGCCATGGTCATGGGGATGGCCTGCATAAGTACGGACTGTCCTTGTGGCGGACCGGCAGATCTTATCAAAGATGGGCTGAATGGTTTGCTTGTACCTGTCGATGATACCGAGAAACTTGCGGATGAACTTGATATGCTCATGGATGATGAGACACTTAGGAAGATGTTAGGAACACATGCATCGTTGCTTATAGACAGGGTTCATCCTGAAAAAGTCTGCGAAGAGTGGAGAGAATACCTTGAAAAAATCAGGTGTGAATATTGATATAAGGCCGTCACTCGGCGAAATGATATACGCTTTTGCATTTGCACTTATGACAGTGTTCAGCAGACATACCGTGTACAGCGATGACGTGGCAAGCAGTATACTTACTACGTACGTCAGATCTTTCACGATCGCGGATGTGCCGGCTTTTTTGCTGACGGCGATAATTATATATATATGTCTTAAACTGGTGAAGTATGTGCTTGGATTGACCCAAGGGAAAATGATATCTACTGAGGGGCCTTCGGATCACACAGTCACCAAAGGGATCCTATGCTTTTTCTGTGTCTTTTTTATCATTATGATCTGTTATATCCCATACATTATGAGCTATTGGCCGGGTGGAATATATAATGACACAAGTGACAGTATAGATATAGCACTTGGAAGATCGGCCTGGAGCAATCAAAATACCGTGTTGTATGCTTTATTCTGGAAGGCTGTATTTGCCATAGGCTCGATTGCGGGACAGGGAGATTACGGCGGACTTAAGCTTATGACCGTTCTTCAACCCATGGCCATTGCCGTGACAGCGGCTGCATTCATAACATGGCTTAGAGGACGGGGTGTACGAAAATGGATGACAGTTCTGCTGACTGCCATAGTAGCACTGTGTCCGGTATTCCCATATTATGGAGTGAGTCTTTGGAAAGAAACATGGTTTGGCATCGCACTTTTTGTATACACATGGGTGTGGTATGTGATATCTGAAAGTTTTTGTGGCGATTTAAGCGCAGACACCGTGGCAGATGAGTCTACGCAGCGGCATAGAGCATCTTTCGTGCCTGTTAGTATGAGATTAACTCTGGTCTATATATTCTCAACTCTATGGATCATATTCAGTCGAAATAATGGATTATATGTTGTTCTTTTTACCATGGCGATTGCCTCGATTATTCTGTATGGACAAATGAAGCATTCCGGCGATATCGAATTGACACGGCTTAAACGCCTGACATTGGTTAACATAACCATAATCGTGCTGGCTCTTGTGATCCAGCATCCCATATATAATGCAGCAGGGATAAAGGAAAGTGCACCTGTAGAGAAATTCGGTATCCCGCTTCAACAGGTGGCATATATTATAAGTTCCAATGCCGTAGCCTCGTATGATGCGGAAACTGATGCTGAAATGGTGGGTTCAGACCAATCGGAGGCTCATACATTTGATGATCTGACCGAACTTGGCTTGACAAAGTCTCAGACTGAGGTCATGGAATCAATATTACCGGCACAGTCATGGATATTGGCATATAATCCGGTTGTAGTAGACTCAATTAAGTATAATGATTATTTCAATCGGGAATATTTTGATGAACATACCGGAGATTTTGTAAGGGCGTATACGGGCATAGTGCTTAATAATCCGGGACTTGCTTTAAAGGGATATCTTGTATCTACAATGGGATTTTGGGATGCTTACAAATCAAGTTCAAGTGCCTATATATGCACGGAACATACGGTACAGGCCGAGTACTTCATGAGTGATTACTTTAACTTAAAGACCGGCATGACATTATCTGATATAGTCGGCCCGAGGTGGTACATAAGCGGAGGTGCACTTGTATGGATCATGCTTGGACTGTGTGTGGTGAGTATATCGATCTCGAAAGAGAAAAAGTGTAATGCAGATCGGAAGGGAGCCGGGATCCATCCCGATAAGAAATCTGCTTCGATCAAAGCTGTCTCGATACTTCCTTTTTTGCCCGGCACAGGCCTATGGATTACATTGATGATCGCTACACCCTTGTCTTTTTCGTTCAGATATGTATTCGGCCTCCTGCTTTGCATACCGATATTTCTATGCACGATATTTAACAAAAAGTACTGCGACATACAGAGGAAATAGTAAGCAAACTAAAGGAGACCGTGCATAAGCATAGTCTCCTTTTCTGAATATGTCCACAAACTACAATCAACCTCTTGCAAAAGCTATGATTTGATCCTTAGTGATGGCGCCGATCGATTTGTTCGCTACTTCACCGTTTTTAAAAAGCAAGAGAGTGGGGATCTGCATCACTTTATATCTTGCAGCGAGAGTCTCCTCGTCATCTACGTTGACTTTTGCAACTGTCACATCATCCATCTCTTCAGCTGCTTCATCGACTCTTGGGGATAAGATCTTGCAGGGGCCGCACCATTCTGCCCAGAAATCCACCAATACAGGCTTTGTGCTTTCTGCTATCAATTTATCAAATGCTTCCGTTGATCCAATGCTTATTACTGCCATATTTGACCTCCTCTGTATATGAATCAGTTGTTTGGCTTCTAATTTGATTATACATAATCTTCTGCACTTTTCATCATTGAAAATGTACTTTTTGACATACAATCAAACAGATGGCAATATTTTCTTACTTGGATTATAATATAAAAGATTAAGCAAGATGCAGAAAGGCAATAGGATATGAAACGTATATATTTATCTTCTCCTACCATACACGGAGATGAGCAGAGATTTGTGCAGGAAGCATTTGATACCAACTGGGTGGCACCATTAGGACCTAATGTGACATCCTTTGAACAGGAGATGTGTGCATATGCAGGCTGTTCACACGCGGCTGCTCTTTCATCTGGAACGGCTGCTATTCATCTGGCAATGAAGTGCCTTGAGGTCAAAGAAGGAGATATTGTGTTTTCATCGGATCTGACATTTTCGGCGACCTGCAATCCAATAACTTATGAGAATGGAACGCCGGTATTTATCGATTCTGAGCGCGATACATGGAACATGGATCCTGAGGCACTTAAGAGGGCATATGAGAAGTATCCCAATCCCAAGGCTATCATCATAGCTCATCTTTATGGTACACCCGGTAAGATTGATGAGATAATGGCTATTGCAAGGGAACATGGGACACCGGTTGTTGAGGATGCTGCCGAGGCATTGAGTTCGACATATAAGGGCGCAAAATGTGGAACCTTTGGTGATATAGGTATCTACTCGTTTAACGGCAATAAGATAATCACTACTTCCGGCGGTGGAATGATGGTATCAGAGAATAAAGAATACACGGATCTTGCTGTGTTCATTTCTACACAGGCTAGAGATCAGGCCAGATATTATCAACACAGCCAGATTGGAAATAATTACAGGATGTCCAATATTGTTGCGGGTATAGGCCGCGGACAGTTATTGCATCTTGAAGAACACAAGGCTATTAAGAAGAGAATATATGAGACTTATAAGAAGGCTTTTGCGGATATACCGCAGATCAAGCTTAATCCCCTCAATCCGGATGGAGATGCCAATTGTTGGCTTACATGCATGACGATCGATCCGAATTGCAAGGTTACTCCCGATGATGTGATGGATGCTTTGGCAGAGAAGAATATAGAATCCCGTCCCATCTGGAAGCCCATGCATCTGCAGCCTGTATATGCCGAGAGTGATTTCTTTACGACAGACGGGTTACAGCCTAATACAGCTCCTCAAAAAGGCGATAATGGCGATGATTGGGATAAGAGCATAGGAGGAGACATATTCAGACATGGTATGTGTCTTCCGTCTGATATCAAGAATACAGACGAAGATATGGAGATCATTATAGATACAGTTAAGAGTTTGTTTAAGTGAACAGAAATATAGGTACACAGAATAAAAAGAATCTATTGAAAAGCAGGAGAGGCATATGTATATGCATCTTCTGCTTTTTATCTGTATTTTTCTTTGCCATGCTGATCGTATACGGGATACCTGTATATAATGATTCCAAACAATACATGGATATGCATGTACACAGAGAACCGGTATATCCGTTGTTTTTATGGCTGACAAGGTTGCTGGCTGGAGAAAACTCTCTTATGCTTGCTGGCATCATGCAGTGTATTCTTGCAATATATGCTTCTTACAGATTCATTACATATATCCTTGACAATTTTTATCCCAGCAAAGTGATCACTCTTAGGAGCGGACTAATCGCAGGACTGCTTACGCTTATCGTGATCACCCCGTATATAATCACTCCGCTTATGTCTTCGACACATGTGATGCTGGCTACGGGAATACTTAGTGAATCACTTTCAATGACGCTTTTTTTACTTTTCTTTATTTACTCCCATAAAATGCTTGTTAAACGAGATGATGATGGTCATGTTATGGTGCGATATATTGTGGCAGCATGGTCACTTGCATTTGTTCTCTCTCTTACAAGAAGTCAGATGATAGTTACGCTTATTGCGTGGGCTATTTTATCCACGATTTCATTTATCACATCTTTTGTTGGTATGAAGCATGGATATGGAGATTCATCGAAGGGAGTTATAAAGAGAAAAATCGGTGCTCTTATAAGCAGCATCGCAGCTATATTATTGGTTCTTTTAATATCCATTCCGGTAAGGACTGCAGTCATTAAGTTCTATAACCATATATTCAATGAAAGATACGTAGACAATGTATATTCAAATGTCACAATGCTGTCCAACATTTTTTATGTAACGGATGGAGAAAGTGCAGAACTTATAGACGACGCAGATCTTAAAGATATATTCTTAAGGCTGTATGATGTTATGGATGATAATGAATGGTCATATGCATATGCGGGAGATTCTGTAGCAGACAGAGCGATATATCTTGAGGAAATGCACGATAATATCAAGTTCGATGTATTGGAAGCGGGATTTCGAGATATTATGAATGAACGCGGTATGCATGAATATATTGATTACAATCTTAAGGCTGAAGAATACAGCGGAAAGCTTATTAGGATCCTCTGGCCTGAATGTATTGGAAAGTGGTTTGCGGACTGGATGATAATGGGACTTAGAGGAGTGGTTAGAAGCATAGCCGTATGCAGATTCGTGGCGTATCTATATGTGGCGGCAGTGATAGCGTATATGATATATGCTATCATATGCATGATAAAGCGCTCTGGGTCATCTACGGCATATCTTGGCGTGATCGCTCTGCTTTTACTGCTTGGCAATGCTTTCGGAACGGCATTTACCATTATGTGCCTGTCAAGATACATGATATACGGATTTATACCATTCTACACTGCGCTTATAGTATTATTTGATCACATGTTTTATAATAAACGGGATGAAAAAAGCAAATAAGGGTCTGTATGAAAAGTTCATAAAACGTCTGCTTGATTTTACGTTGGCGCTGTTAGCATTGGTGGTTTTATCACCTGTTATGATTATTACAGCGTTCTTGGTCAGGGTAAAGCTTGGTTCGCCCGTTTTATTTACACAGAACAGACCCGGGCTTAACGGAAAAGTCTTTAAATTGTATAAGTTTCGTTCAATGACTGATGCAAGGGATAAAAACGGTGAACTTTTACCTGACGAAGAGAGACTTCCTGCTTTTGGCAGGGCGCTCAGAGCGACATCATTGGATGAACTGCCTGAGCTTTTTAATATATTAAAAGGTGACATGAGTATAATCGGACCAAGACCGCTTCTTGTAAAATATCTTCCGTATTACACCGAGGAAGAGAACAGACGGCACAGCATACGTCCGGGACTTACAGGCTACGCGCAGGTACATGGCCGTAATGCCATATCATGGGAGCAGAAATTCGAATATGATGTATGGTATGTGGATCATATATCATTTTTTACGGATATAAAGATCATTATGGATACCGTTGCGGTGGTATTTAAGCATGATGGCATTGCGCTCAATGCTTTGGAGGATTTCGACACATACAGAAAGGGACAGGAAGGCAGTGACTCTGATAACTGACATTGATGTCAACACACCAATATACAGACTAAGTGATGAGCAGATCCCGAATCTGTACGTTAAGAGGGAGGATCTGATACCGTATTCCTTCGGAGGTAACAAGGCAAGAAAAGCTGTATTATTCATGGAGGATTATGACAGGGGTGACTATGATCATGTGGTCACTTACGGAAGCAGCCATTCCAATCACTGCAGGGTCATAGCCAATATCTGCGCCGGCAGAAATATCCCCTGCCTTATCATATCTCCATCAGAGGTTAGCGAAAGGACATATAACAGTGATATGATCGGCTTGTTTGGCGCGTCGGTCATTACGGTTCCTGTATCCGAAGTGCATGATGCAATTGAGCAGAATATGAAGATGCTTAGAGAACAGGGTCATAAGCCGTATTTCATAGCCGGAGGCGGACACGGCAATATAGGAACCGAAGCATATGTTCAGTGCTATGATGAGATATGTGCATATGAAAATGAAAAAGGCATTCATTTTGACTATATCTTTTTCGCTTCGGGAACCGGAACGACTCATGCGGGACTTGTATGCGGACAGATCATACATGATGATGTCAGACATATTATCGGGATAAGTATTGCCAGGAAGAATCCAAGAGGCCGTGACGTGGTGCTAGAGAGCATAACAGAATATCTGGATGCAAAAGGTCACGGGTATAACAGAGAGGATATCGAGGAGAAAACTGTCTTTGTCGATGACTATACAGGAGAAGGATATGGTGTCGATGATGACAGGATCGCCGTGATGATAGAAGAGACACTTATAAGACATGGGATCCCTTTGGATGCTACATACACGGGCAAGGCTTTTTATGGGATGAAGGAATATATAAGATCCAATGATCTGAATGATAAAAACATACTCTTCATTCATACGGGTGGAACACCGTTATTCTTTGATGAGCTGGATAAGATCACGACAAAAGAGCGATAGCGGAAGGATAGGATACAGATGAATATACTCATACTTAGTGCGGGTACGCGTAATAAAGTAGTACAGTTTTTTAAAAATGAATTAAATGGCAGGGGAAAAGTGATAGCCACGGATTGCAGTAATCTTGCTCCAGCCGTTTACGATGCGGATAAGTTCATTTTGGTTCAAAGGATCGATGCTCCGGGATATATGGACAGAATATTTGATATATGCCGTGATGAAAAGATAGATGTGTTGCTTTCTCTTATAGATCCGGAACTCAGTATGATAGCCGAGAAAGCGGATGAATTAAGAGGTATTGGCGTCACTCCCGTAATTTCTGCTTATGAACTCGTAGAACAATGCTTTGACAAATCAAAGACTGCCAGCCTTTTTAAAGCGCACGGACTTAAGACAGCCAAGTATTATATGTCCATAGAAGAATTTAAGAAAGCAAAGGAAGCAGGAGAGATAGATTATCCTGTTTTTGTAAAGCCTGTATGCGGCAGTGCCAGCATGCATATCAATAAAGTCTCATCTGATACTGAACTTGAGGGGCTCTTTGCCATGTATGACGATCTGATGATCCAGGAATATATGGATGGGCAGGAGTATGGAGCTGACGTATATATCGATATGATAAGCGGTAAGTGTACGTCAGTTTTTATCAAGAAAAAGATAAAGATGCGCGCCGGTGAGACAGATAAGTCTGTATCTGTTCATATCCCGGAACTGTTTGAAAGTATAGCTCGATTTACGGAAGAAACCGGACTTAGGGGAATAATAGATATTGATATATTCGAAAAAGACGGAGAATACTATTTCTCGGAGATCAATCCCCGTTTTGGCGGAGGATATCCTCATGCCTATGCCTGTGGTGTCAATGTTCCCGCACAGATCATCAATAATATCGAAGGCAGAATCAATCCCGTGACCATAGGCGATTACAAGGATGGTATAGTCATGATGAAGTACAACGAGATCATGATAAGGGATATGGGATCAGAGACCTTGATATAGGCTCACAGTGAAACATTAGCCAACTGTTTCCTATAGGCGTCTATAACCAGCATTCTGTCAAAATGTGCTTCCACGTGCTGCCTTCCGGCTTTGCCCATTGCTTCACGTTCTTTTGTGCTGAGAGCGAGGACTTTGTTAAAGGCGTCGTGTAGAGAATCTACAGATCTTGGTTGACATAACACCCCAGATTCTTCATATACAGTCTCTCTGCATCCGGGTATATCTGTCGTGATCACAGGTCTGCCACAGGCCGCAGCCTCAAGACACACATTGGATAATCCTTCATGGTATGAGGGATGCACTATTATATGGCTTCGTGCATATATGGAATTCATATCATCAACAAATCCAAGATAGGTAAGCTTACCGGTGGTTTCAAGCTCTTTAATCTGCGGTTCATATATGGTACGTGTCTCTTCTTCGTAATATCCGGCTATTGTGAAATGGACGCCTGCATCTGCAGTACGAATCACTTCTAACAGTTCATCAATTCCTTTATCTTTCATGATACGCATAACAGAAAGAATCTCCATACCATTGTCTTCTGACGGATATGGCATATAGGGATGTTCGTTAAGATTGACGCCTGAACCCGGGAGAAGTTGTATGTTTCCGCGTCCGGTCACCCCGTGAGACTTCATATAGTCCATGTTGGAGGAATTTTGGAAAAAGATACATTTGGCATCGGAGGTAGCCATCTTATACAGCATGATCAGTGCTTTGCTAAGTATTCCGCCACCGAGTATCGCGGTTCCCAATCCGGTTATGTTGGTCATATAAGGAATCTTCATGCTTTTTGCAGCCAGTCCGCCATAGATATTGGGCTTAATGGTGTATGTGAGTATGATATCAGGCTGTATTTTTCTAATCAGTTTCTTATACTCTCTAAACAGGGCATAGTCCTTAATTGGATTCATGCCGCGCCTTTCAAAAGGTGTATGTATCACATTACAACCTTCATGGGCAAATGACTCTACATATCTGTCTTTGATGTCTTCAGGCAGTGATATATGTACTTCGTATGTCTTTTTCATGTCCTCGATCAGTTCCTTGCGAAACTCATAGAGCCCGCTGGCCGAATTGGACAGTATCAATATTTTTTTCATAGTCAGATAAATCCTTTGTATTTGTACATAATACTGTACCATTATTGCAGGTTTGCGTAAAGGTTGATTCGTCAAAAGGGGAAAATATGACAATACAATAAAAAGTGCGGAAAAATTGTAAGAATCTGTTATAATATAACGGATAGTCAAAACTTGCCATGAATATATGGCAAGATGGAGGTAAACATGGGATATAAGGATATTAAATTTCCCGAGGGAAGTACATTTTTGGTTACAGGCGGAGCCGGATTCATCGGTTCAAATCTCTGTGAAGCGATCACTGATCTCGGATACAATGTAAGATGCCTGGATGATCTGTCTACCGGTAAGCAGGCCAATGTGGATTTGCTTGCGGACAGAGCAAATTACACTTTTATAAAGGGTGACATCAAGGATCTTGATACATGCATGAAAGCCTGCGAAGGAGTGGATTATGTGCTTAATCAGGCAGCATGGGGAAGTGTGCCCAGAAGCATAGAGATGCCGCTTTTTTACTGCCAGAACAATATTGCCGGTACTCTTAACATGATGGAAGCGGCGAGACAGCAGGGTGTTAAGAAATTCATATATGCGTCAAGTTCATCTGTATATGGTGATCATCCGGTATTGCCCAAGAAGGAAGGACAGGAAGGTAATCTGTTAAGCCCATACGCGCTTACCAAGCGCGTGGATGAGGAATATGGCAAGTTATACTTTAAATTATACGGTCTTGATACATATGGCCTCAGATATTTTAATGTCTTTGGACGCAGACAGGACCCAAACGGTGCATATGCAGCTGTGATCCCTAAGTTCATCAAACAGCTTCTTGACGGAGAGACACCGACGATCAACGGTGACGGTAAACAGTCAAGAGACTTTACTTATATCGAGAATGTCATAGAAGCCAATCTTAAGGCATGTCTGGCACCTCATGAAGCCGCAGGAGAAGCTTATAATGTGGCATACGGCGGCAGAGAATATTTGCTTGATATATATTATGACCTTTGCAAGGCTTTGGGTATCGAGCGTGAGCCGAATTTCGGACCCGACAGACCGGGAGATATCAAACACTCCAACGCTGATATCAGCAAGGCCAAGGAGAAACTTGGCTATGATCCTGACTATGATTTTGCCAAAGGAATAGCACTGGCTATTGAGTGGTATAAGGAGAATCTGTGAGATTTTTAATAGTCAATAAATTCCTGTATCCCAACGGCGGATCTGAGACATATATATTTGGCCTTGGCAGGCAACTTAAGTCTATGGGACACGAAGTTCAGTACTTTGGCATGGAGCATCCTGACAGGTGCGTGGGCAATGCAGTGGA
>JAEEGL010933192.1_pt1 | contig 13286 bp, 6 predicted proteins | sample 9134231 | NCBI WGS metagenome assembly JAEEGL01 (sample SAMN16246548, study PRJNA631951) | gut metagenome | biome: gut microbiome; feature: rumen; material: fiber-attached | host: Bos | place: Iran: Karaj | collected 2018-10 | reverse complement strand
TACGGGTCGCTCTCCGCAAAACCTTCCCCCCAAGGGGAAGGCATCCCGACAAATCCGAATCTGCTTGAGAAAGAGGTTAACATAATGCCTATTTTTAATAAAAAAACCGAAACCGCTCCCATGAATGTCCCCACCCACATCGCCATCATCATGGACGGCAACGGCCGCTGGGCAAAGAAGCGCGGTCTGCCGCGGACCGCGGGCCACAAGGTGGGCGCGGAGGCCTTCCGCACCATCGCCAACTATGCCAAGTCCATCGGCCTCAAATATCTGACGGTCTACGCCTTCTCCACCGAGAACTGGAAGCGCTCCGAAGAGGAAGTCAACGCCATTATGGAGCTGCTGGAAAAGTACCTCCGGGAGGCCATCCGGGACATGGACAGGAACCGGGTCAAATTCTGCTTTTTCGGGGACCTGAGCCGCCTGTCCCCGGCGCTGCAGGCCGAAGCCGCCGAGGCGGTGGAGCGCTCGAAACAGTACGAGGGCGTCCAGGTCAACTTCTGCCTGAACTACGGCGGCCGGGATGAAATTCTCCGGGCCGCCCGGGCCTTTGCGGCCAAATGCGCGGCAGGGGAGGCCAAAGCGGAGGATCTGACGGAGGAGCTGTTTTCCGGTCTGCTCTGGTCCGCGGGGGTCCCGGACCCGGATCTGGTGATCCGGCCCAGCGGAGAGGAGCGCATCTCCAACTTCCTGCTCTGGCAGAGCGCCTACGCGGAGTATTATTTCACCGATACCCTCTGGCCCGACTTCGGCCCCCGGGACCTGGATCTGGCCATCGAAGCCTACAACAAACGCAGCCGCCGCTTCGGCGGCGCAAAATAGCCCGTCCCAGGTAGCGGCGCACAGTGGGCGCTCCGTACCCCGTAGGGAGCGATGCCCACATCGCTCCGAAAAAGCGCGGGCAATCTGCCCGCCCGGGTTCCCCGTCCGCAGCGGCGCACAATGGGCACTCCATACCCCGTAGGGAGCGATGCCCACATCGCTCCGAAAAAGCCTTCCCATCCCCGGGAAGGTTTTTATTTTGCCCCAAGATCTTGTACATCCTGCGGCAGGCGCATCTATTGGATGTGTCCTCCGTTTTGGAAGCGCAGGATCTTTGTTCGTCAATCTACACAAAAATAGACGCTGGATTGCCCCGTTCTCTATCGTCTTAATGCAATTAAGAAAAAACAATAATAAAATTAAGAAAAATACTTGAAAAAATGAAATGAATGATGTATTATCTTAAACAGATTAAGGTCTACAACTATGGATACCTATATCTAAGCAATATCGAAAGGGGAATGAAAAATGACAAAAAAGCTCTCTCGAATCGTCGCTCTGATGCTTGCTGTCATCATGTCCTTCTCCATGCTCCTGGTCCCGGTGGAGGCGGCGTCCTTCAAAGACGTCTCCAACAAGGCCTGGTATAAGGCCGCCGTGGACTATGTGGCTGAGAGAGGCTGGATGGCCGGCGTCAGCAGCAACACCTTCGCGCCCAATATGAAGGTGACCCGTGCCATGTTCGTTACGGTTCTGGCCCGGTACGCTGAGGCGGAGGTGGACGACACCGTCAGCGTGTTCGCCGACGTACCTGCCAACAAGTGGTACACCGGCGCCATCACCTGGGCGTTCAACAACGGCCTCGTCTCCGGCGTCGGCGACAACAAGTTCGAGCCGGACCGTGCCATCACCCGTGAGGACATGTGCGTGATCTTCAACGCGTTCGTCAATCTCATGGGGCTGAAGCTTCCCGGCAATGACCCCATCGGCTTCAGCGACATCAGCGCCATCTCGTCCTACGCGAAGAAGGCGGCCTTAAACTGCACCACCCACGGCCTGATCTCCGGCTTCGAGGACAACACCTTCCGTCCCGCTGCCACGGCCACCCGTGCTCAGATTGCCCAGATCATGATGAGCCTGGACAAGATGGTGCGGCCCAACGGCCCCATCGTTCTCAAGCCCGCTCAGAGCTTTGACAAGACCACCGCGGACGACGCAATTCAGGTCCAGGTCGAGGCCCCGCAGGGCGCTCTTCCCGAGAACACCAATATGACTGTCAGCCGCGTCACCGACGAGGCCGTTTTGGCTGCCATTCAGGCCATGATTGACAGCCCGGTCTACGCCGCCGCTGACATCACCTTCACCAAGGAAGGCGCGGAGCTGGAGCCCGAGAAGGCGGTCGAAGTCCAGTTCTACATGGACGAAATTGCCGAGCTGAAGAATCCCACCATCGTCCACGTGAAGGACGACGGTACCATCGAGCCCGTCTACGGCGCTGAGACCGTTTCCCTGGACCGCGCCGGCAACAGAAAGGCCATCCGCTTCTACGCCACGGACTTCTCCGTCTATGCTGTCATCGAAAATCCCGTGCAGGACAATGCTGTTCTGAAGATCGAGTTCATCAATCCCTTCATTCCCGTTCCGGAATCCAGCGGCGAGTCCGGCGAAGGTGAAGAAGAGGCTGCTGATCCCAGAGTCATTGCCACCATGTACGTCAAGAACTCTGACGACCTGATGTGGGAAGAGGACGGCGAGACTCCGATCTATTATGAAGGCACCACGACGCAGAAGCACCATGTGGATCTGATCATTTATGATCCGGGTATTGGCAGCGCTTATCAGGCGGATCCCGGTGACGTTTTCATCGGCTGGACGACAAAAGAAAACTATGATGAGACGGATACCGGCGTCAGCGTTGATAAGATTCGTGCCGACGTCAAGCAGCTGACCGAAGCCAACTCCATTACGGACGGAATGACGCTGAAGTATTACGCGATGATCTTCAAGGTCTATACCGTCACCTATGTGGATGAACACGGCGTTTCCCTGTCCTCCGTCAACGTGAAGCGGATGAAGGACAGCGGCTCCGCACCCAATCAAAATCCTGAGATTCCTTACACGGTCAATCAGGAATATACGCCCAGCGATCCCAACCGTCACTTTGAGGGCTGGTATCTTTCCGAAGGCTCGAAGCAGTATGTAACGAATCTGACCGATGAGCAGAAAGCAGATCCGATCAAGAATAAGACGGGTTTGACGATTACCGGTGATATTTATCTGACTGCGAATGCTCCCCACGGCACGTGGCTCATTTTCCACGAAAACCTGAAGGGCGCCACCTTTATTGCGCCGGTCTTCCTGGAAGACGATGTGTCAACGACCAAGCCCGCCGATCCCACCTGCAACGGTTATACGTTCGTTACTTGGTACGAGGCGGAGACGAATGAAGAGGGCAAAGTAGTCTATAATGCGGATGGTTCGCCGTCCCTGATCGGGGAGTTCACGTTTGGTAATAAGCTTACAAAACGTACGCATCTGTTTGCTACGTGGGATACGGTGGCATCCGCTAACTACACAGTTGTAATTTGGCTGCAGAAACCCAAAGGTGAAGGTTACGACTATAAGGAGTCTGTTACCCTTTCCGGTACGCCGAAGCAAACCATCAATACTGTTTCCGCGACTGGCACCGACAATAACCGCTATGCGATCATTAATATCAACGGGACAAGTACGCCCAAGAGATATACGGGCTTCCACCTGAGAGCCGAAGACGGATATGACACCGGAAAGACCATCGATCCGGCTGGCGGCACGGTTGTGAACGTTTACTACGATCGCAATTTGATCACCATCAATTTCCAGAGATATTTGTCTTCCGGCGATTATATTGCGTATGATGGTACGCCTGACCCATCTACCGGCACGTATTACTGCCAGGATCCTGACAACAATCAATATTACCAGATCCGCAAGGACGATGAGGGCAACCTCGTTTATGACGTTCAGGTTCAGCGTGAAGTTAGAACTGAAATAACATATTCTGATCTTTCTCACAGTAACAATACAAACACGTCTTATGCCAATACTATATATAGGGTTACGGTAAATGGCACGGAAAACCGTGTTTGGTGGTATGATGGATGGACGAGCGATCGGTGGGTGTACGGCACAAGCCAAAATGGCCGTACCAATTTGGAGAACCTTTCCAATTATCAAAACTTAACCTATATCAAGGTGGAAAACGTAACCGAGACGGAGACCCGTCCGGCCAATGGGCCCTACTACACGCGGGCTACGAGCACCGGTTGGCAGAACTATAAGACTGTTACCGGACGTTACGGTGCAAAGTTTGAAACGGTTGGTTTTACCTGGCCTTCTGAGTATTGGTGGTATGATGGTTATTCCAGCAGTACACAAGGTTCTGGCACTCGTACGACCTTCATGGATACGTTTACGCCTACTGAGACTGGTACAACGATCACTTTCTATGGCTTTGAAAATACTGCCACAACAAAAACTACGTATCATTTCCTGCAAAAAAATGCGGACGGTACCTATACAGAGAAGAATACGGTAGATACCAACAGGCCAGGAAACTACTCGACGGGTTACTTCTTCATCTCTGATAAATACGAGGGCTACGTACCTGAAGAGTGGAGTTCGAATGGCACTACGTGGACTCAGGTTGGCGAGTTGATGTATGTAGTTGTAAACCAAACCAATAATGGCTATAGTTTTACAATTTCTGATGAGAATAATGCTAACGCACATGCATACTACGACGCAAATGCCACCACAGCGAACACTTTCGAGGCAATTACTTATAATTCCAATACAGCAAATATCTATATCCGCTTCAAGCCTCTGGAATATTCTATCCTCTATAAAGACGGCCGGTTCCTGAACGGCAAGGCCGAAGATATTACGGATGAGGCCAAGACGCTGAACCATTCCGTAGACAACATCAAGTACAACGCGGATATCTCCTCCTATGGCGGCTCTCCCCTCGCTACGGCGGATAATCCCAACGGCGCCAACTACTATCAGCCCACGAGAGTCGGCTACGTGTTCGGCGGCTGGTATGCGGATGAGACCTGCACCACGATGTACGACTTTGATACGATGCCGGTCAACGGCGTTACGGTCTATGCGTTGTGGCGTCAGATTCAGTACCGTGTCTATCTCCAGCCCAACAATGAGAACGAACTCGATTGGGCAACTAACAAGCCTACCCTTTGCTTCCGCGGCGACTACAACTCCACGATTTCCGTCACCAGACCCGAGCAGGCCGACGGAAGACAGAAGCTGGTTGCCTGGTATCTCGACGAAGCCCGCACGATGCCCTATGAAGACGACATGCAGTTCACCGGTGAGCAGTCGTACTTCTCCGACTACCATATGTTTGCGGACAGCAATGGGACCATCGACTATACGGATACAATTAACCCGAACGGACATTTGATTGATCCGAAGACCAACACCGACCAGACGGGCGACAGATTCAACGTCGAAGATGAGGATGAGCCGGGTACGGCGCGCTTCTGGATTTCCAAGAAAATGACCCTTTACGCCAAGTGGCGTGCGGTTCTGGTCGATTCGGATGGCATTGAGGTTCAGTACGTGTACGATACCTCTGAAGGCCATGAAACGCAGTTCACGGCGGATATGAATGCTGCAGACCGTCAGGACCTGTCTCTGTACATTGATACTGCTGTTGCCCTTGCCCGTTCCGCTGCGTTAACGAAGTACGAAAAGACGATCGAGGGCGAGAAATATGAGATGCGCTTCATGCACTGGCAGGTCATGGAGTGGGTCGAAGGTGAAAACGGCACGGGTTCCTGGGTCGCGACTGATCAGATCGTCTATCCCGGCGGTGAGTTTACCATTGATGACGAGCTCTGCCGGATCGTTCCCTACACGGTGACGGATCAAGCGACCGGCCAGGTCAGCCACCGAAATCATTACTACATGCGTCTTATGGCCGTGTACGACAAGAACGACCAGGAGAATCCCACCCATATCACCTGGTACGGCAACGGCGGCACGGTTAAGGAAGACGAGATCGAAGACCTGACGGAAGACGGCTGGACGGTTTCTGATGATAAGGCTTACGTGATGAGCGAAGATACTACCATCAACGCTCCGATCCCTGTTCTTGAGGCTGAAGTCATGGAAAAGGCCGGCTACACCTTCGTCGGCTGGGCCCGTGTGGTCGAGGAGGATTATCTCGACGAGAACGGCAACTATATTCTTGACGAGGGTCTGACCTATGAGGACGTCTGGCTGCGCTATCATCCTGCAGAGGTGACAGAAGGCGGGGCAAAAGATGGCGACGAAGGCTCCGATCAAGTCAAAGATGCTTATTATACCGTGAATGAGCCCGATAATGCGGCTGTCAACGGCAAGGTCGTGAAAGCGGTCGCTGCCGATGAGCATCTGCCTTATCACACCCTTTACGCGGTCTGGGCCAACGACTTCTACATCTACCACTCCTCCGACGGTAAGATCGAAGCGGTTTCCATGGCCGACGTCAAGTCTGAGGACGGTACCATCGATCTGACAGAGTACGTCAGAAATGATTGCCTCTACGGCGGTTACTTCGAGGAAAAGACTTCCACTGTTGATAATAAAAAAGTGACCGAACCCGGCTACAACGGTGTCAAGATCGAAAACGTCAACTTCGGCAAGAACGAGGCCCTCTGGGTAAAGAAGGAGAACGACGACGACAAGCGTGAAGCGAAAGTCGAGGGAGCCATGACCTACGACGGCTCCGCCCTCTATTCCGGCGGTGAAGATCCCACCAAGCCCACCTACGAGAAGATCAACGGCAAGTGGGAGCTCAAGTACCCGAAGCTTTGGGACGTTGCCAAGGCCTGCGACGTGGACGGCACCGCCCTTGTTCCCGAGAACGCAAAGGTCTACTACCTGAAGGAAGTCCCGAACTCCTACCTGACCAACAAGGCTGTGTATTCGCAGAATCATTCCAGCGGAGGCGGAAATGCGCTGACGGCTCTGTTCATGATCTCCGTTGTGGACGATACGACCTATAAGGCCACCGGCTTCCGTTACGCGCTGATCAACGAGAGCATTGCGAATGACGCAACTGCATACACCAAATCGCTCACGAAGATCACCGCAAGTGGTCAGCTGGCCAACAAGTTCAAGTACGTGTCCTATCTGTGGGGCGCGGACGGTGAAGTTGAAGTTGATTATTCCAACTTCACCGGCCTCAGTGATAAGACCGGTTTCCTGGAGATCAATGCCATTGACAACCCGCTGGAGAAGTTTGCGCCCGGCGCCGCTTATGCGATCCTTCCCACTTGGAAGACCTACGATAACGTCCTGGTTGGCAATGTCGCCGGCATTATGCAGGTAAACGAGGAAGGAACGGAAGTCAGCTGGGTCGAGACGATCCCCGAAGCCGGCGAGACCTACACGATTACCTGGAATATCGAAGGCAATGAGGAGACGTCGCAATACGTTCTCGGTTCAACGCCGACGCATGAGGTTCCCACCAAAGAAGGTACCGATGACTGTGAGTTTGTGTTCGAAGGTTGGACCGCAAACGACAAGCTTTACACGGGTGAGCTCCCCGCTGTTTCCGGCGACGCGACCTATACTGCTAAGTTCAAGCAGAAAATGCGGTACACGATTACCTGGGTGATCGGCGAAACGACCGAGACGGAGAAGTATTTGGAAGGCGATACGCCGTACCACGATGATCCCACCAAAGAAGGTACCGATGACTATGGCTTCGTATTCGCCGGCTGGAAAGACGCAAGCGGTACGCTTTACGAGGGAGAGCTTCCCGAGGTTGATGCTGACGCGACCTATACCGCTGAGTTCACGCAGATTGCGAAGCACACGATTACCTGGGTGATCGGTGAAACGACCGAGACGGAGAAGTATATGGAAGGCGATACGCCGTACCATGCTGATCCCACCAAGAACAGCGACGAGCAGTACGACTACGAGTTTACCGGTTGGGATCCTGAGATCGTTCCCGTTGTCGATGACGCCACCTACACCGCTCAGTTTAAAGGCACCGTGAGGAAGTACACGATCACCTGGAACGTTGACGGCGTGGAAGAGACCGAGGAGTATGAGTACGGCGCAACGCCGTCTCACGCCGATCCGACGAAGGAAGAGGATGAAACTTTCACCTACGCCTTCTCCGGCTGGTCTCCCGAGATCACGACAGTCAAGGGCGACGCCACCTATACGGCGCAGTTCACCAAGTCAGCGAAGCATTTATACATCACGATTCCGAATTGGTGGTTTAATGCCTACGCAACGACGTCGATCTACTATTTTAATGATAGTAATAACCATAACATGGAGGATAACGTCTCCCTGATGGTTTACAAGGTTGTTGATGAAAACAATATTATTTATCAACTTCCTGATACCGTCATGAACTGGAATAATTTCATCCTTGTTCGTGTTAACCCTGACGGTTCTGGTGATACTTGGTCGCGTTCTTGGAATCAAACGCAAGACATTCCTGTCTCAACAGATATGACGAAACCGTTGTTCAATACGTATGAGATCAAAAAGTCTGATGGCAGCTATGACAGTGGTACATACAATACTGCTTGGGTAGCATTAGACTAATCGTCGTTGATTCAGAAATACCCGCGGGGCGAGGCCTCGCCCCGCGGGAACCAAAGCCAAACATGGAGCGTTTCTTTATATGAAAAAAATCTTAGCATTTACACTTTCGGCGCTATTGCTTCTGGTTTTCCTGGCGGGCTGCACCAACCCCTCGGAGGACCAGACGGAAACAATGCCGATCCCGTCCATTTCTGTTCCGCAGGGTGTCGAAACGGCGGAGGATCTTACGGCGACTACCGAAGCTCCGCGTTCCGACAGTACCTCTGAGGACCTTGTGGCCACGACGGAACCCGTTCCGTCCGAATCCGCTGGGCAGAGCAACCCGACGGAAACGCAGCCCGAGGCTTCCACGGAAGCTCCGATGCCGACGGAACCTGGCGTGATCGACGAGTATATCGCAACCGGTGAGGGAACGCCCGCTGGCTGACCAATATGAGATAGGAGGGATTAATTTGATTTACGGCTTAAACTTCTTGATGGAAGAAGTATCGACTGAGCTTCCGGTACCCAAGGAAGGCTTTTATCTGTATTTCTATGCGACAGAAGAGGAATTGGATGTCATTGAACAGTATTGCCCGGGGCTTGCGGCTTTGTATGTTTACACATATCAAAGCGACGGACTTAAATACTGCAAAGCAGACCCCAATGTCCTTGATACTTATCAGGATGATTTCCCGATGCTGTTGGATTTGAAAGTACTGAATTTCCAGTACTATATGAAGTCCAACCGTCCCGGCTATGTGGCCAATTGATATGTCGGATGACAGAAAAAGAAGGTATGAAAGAGTACCTTCTTTTTCTGTATGCAGTTATAAACGTCTATGAAAAAAACAATCATACTTGACGGCGTTGCGATTCCCTGCGCGTTTCGTTTTGAAAAAACGCCGTCCCTGTTTCCGAACGTCGCCCCCTTTGCCGTGACGGACGGGGAGACCGTCGTCTCCATCTCCGACGAGGATTGGGCGGGCTTCCTGACCCACGACATGCCAGACAGTCCCGAGACGGAATTCAGCGCTCTCACGTCCTTCCTCTCCGATGCGCTGGTTTCCCATGACCGGGTCCTGGTCCATGCCGTCGCCTTCTCGTTCCGGGGCAAGGCGTATCTGATCGCGGCTCCCAGCGGCGTCGGAAAGTCCACGCAGATCAAAACCCTGCAGGCGCTCCATCCCGGAGAGTTTGAGGTGATCTGCGGCGACCGGCCGATCCTCCGGCTGGAAGAGGACCGGATCATGGTGTGCCCGTCTCCCTGGAACGGGAAGGAGAACTGGAAGGGAGCGCCGGCTGGCCCCCTCGACGGAATTATACTGCTGGACAGAGGCGAAGAGAACTATGTCCGGGAAGTAAGCCGTGCAGCGGCGGCTGCAAGCTTTTTCCCGCAGGTGATCCAGACGGGCCGCGACCCGGAGACGATTGAAAAAACGGCGGAGATGACCACGAGGATTCTGACGTCGGTTCCGAAATGCAATCTGGTCAGTTTTCAGGTGCCGGATTCGACCCTGCTGCTCTATAAGGTCCTGACGGACCAGCCTGTTCCCGATGCGCCGCCGGTAAAACCAGAGACGATCCGGAACGCCGCAAAACCCGAAGAAGCCTCCGACGGTATAAAGGAAGAAAAACGCATGATTTATAAGACGAGACCGGGTATCTTAACCACCAAGATCTGCGGTGTTACCACTCTGATCCCCACAAGAGCAGCCATGGATCAGTGCTCACATATCCAATGCCTGCCATTCTTCTGGGCGGAAACCTGGAACGCGATCCGGGACGAAAAACCTCTGGAAATCATTCTCCGCGCCCACGAGATTCTGACAAGACAGCCGAGAGAAAAGGTTCTCACAGACTATCAAGCCTTTTGTAAGGATTTAGCGCAGAAAGGCTTCCTGATCGAAGTTCCGGAAAAAACCGGATCGGAAAACGAAAAAGAATAAAAGAATAAGGATACACGGGGATGACATTTTGTCCCCGTTTTTTTTCATTTTTTCTTGAAATATTATGAATCTTTTGATAGAATAGCCATGCCGCACAATTGATTTGGCGTCTTCCAAACGCTGAGAGCGTTATCCGGCTTTGGGAAGAACGCAGGCTTGGATATGCATAATGCGGTTTTGATGGGAACGATTGTGCGGCCGCAATACGAGCCATGCGTTATTCGGTGCGTGGCCGGGTTCGGCCACGCACTTTTTCGCGCAGGCTCCGTATAATTATTATATTATAATTTATATTGATTTTGGAGAATATCATTATGACGAAAACTGAAACCGCGTTTTTGTATATTTTACGGGCGGTTTTGCACGAGGAAAAGCCTGCCGATCCAGGCTTGACAGGGGAGGAGTGGACCGCGCTGCTGCGCTTGGCCGAAGCCCACAAGCTCCTGCCCCTGATCCTGGACGCCGCCTGCGGCCTGCCTTCCTATCGGAATACCGCTGCCCCTGTCCGTACGGTCGCCGCCCGGCCTGAAAGCCTTCCCATCGAGGGAAAGGCGTCGGCGCAGCCGACGGATGAGCTGGCGGAACGTCAGCCGGCGGCATCGGCGCAGCAGAACAAACCCGAAACACCGCACCAAGCGGCCCGCCGTGAGAACGGCGCTCGGTCCTCCGCGCCCCCCGCCTGGAAGGAGATGGCCCTGGAGCAGGCGGCGCGACAGGCGATCCAGGAGAACGAGTTCCTGAACCTGATTCTGGCGCTGCAAAAGCAGGGGCTGGATCCCGTGGTAATGAAGGGGCCGGTCTGCCGGAACCTTTATCCCAGGCCGCTGCTGCGGCCCTCCGTGGACGACGATCTGCTTGTGGCCGACGAGCAGACTGCCGCTTACCACGCCGCCCTGCTGGATTTCGGCATGACCGCCGACGAGCCCGACGTCGATCTGGACAAGGCCTGGGAGCTCTCCTATCACAAGCCGAACTCCCCCCTCTACATCGAACTGCACAAGCGGCTTTTTGACCCGAATTCCGCCGCCTTTGAGGATTTCAACGCCCCCTTCGAGGGCGCTCTGGACCGGGCCATCCCTGTGACGATCCAGGACGTGACCCTGAAGACCCTGGCCCCCGCGGACCATCTGCTGTTTCTGATCCTCCACGCCTTCAAGCACTTCCTCCACAGCGGCTTCGGCATGCGGATCATCGCGGACATCTGCCTCTTCACCTGGCGATACGGCGAACAGATCGAGTTTGCCGCCCTGCGGGCTGTCTGCGACGACAGGCGCTGCGAGCGCTTCACCGCGGCGGTCTACCGGATCGGCGAGAAATATCTGGATCTGCCCATCCCGGAGCCCTTCGCCGTCATCGAGGTGGACTAGACGGAGCTGCTGGCCGATGTACTGGTCTCCGGCCTCCACGGGGCCGAGATCGACCGCCTCCACAGCGCCAACATCACCCTGGGCGCCGTTGCCGACGAGAACCAGGGAAAGACCCGCTCCGGCGGTCTGGCGAAGACCCTCTTCCCCTCCGCGAAGAAGCTCTCCGGCCGCTATCCCTACCTGGAGAAGAAGCCCTGGCTGCTGCCCTTGGCCTGGGTTCTGCGCCTGGGAACCTACCTGCTGCGGCGGGATTCGCGAGGTGCTTCCAATCCCAAGGCAGTAGACCCGGCTTCTACGATCCGCATAGGCGCTCAGCGGGTAGCCCTGCTGCGTAAGTATGGAATTCTGGAATAATGCTAATAACCGCCCTGAAACGTGATTGTTTCCGGGCGGTTTCTTTCTGCAGGATATGAGGATTGAAGAGGACAACAAAAAGGAGAATGCATAAAGCGCCCTCCTTTTTGTTCAAAAGCATATGGACAAACAGCGCAGGAATAGACTGCTGCGAGGTGATTTGCATGCTTTCCGCAGTCGTACTCCTGATGCTTGGGTCCATGCTCTGCGCGTTAAGGCTGGATCAGCCGGGGTCCTTTCCGAAGCCGCTGTCCGCGAGGGAGGAACGGCAATACCTCGAACGGGCCGCCGCGGGGGATCTGGAGGCCCGGAACATTCTGATCGAACGGAACCTGCGGCTGGTGGCCCACATCATGAAGAAATACTACGCCCAGGCCGCCGACCAGGAGGATCTGCTGTCCATCGGCACCATCGGCCTGATCAAGGGCATCGAGAGCTTTGACAGCTCCAAGGGGGCTCGCCTGGCCACCTACGCGGCGAGATGCGTGGAAAACGAGATCCTGATGTACTTCCGCAGTCAAAAGAAATCCGCGGGGGACATCTCCCTCTCGGACACCATCGAGACCGGCAAGGACGGAACGGCCCTCTCGGTCCAGGACGTGGTGGCCGACGAGGCGGACCTGTTTGAGGAGCTTTCCCGCAAGGAGGAGGCAAAAAAGCTCCGCGCCGCCATTCGCAGCTGCCTGACGGACCGGGAGCAGGCGGTGATCCGCCTGCGCTACGGCCTCGACGACCGCCCGCCCCTGCGTCAGCAGGACGTGGCGGAGCGTATGGGCATCAGCCGCAGCTATGTGTCCAGGATCGAGAAGAAGGCCCTTGAGAAGCTGCGCGGCGCCCTCATGACGTAGCGGCGCGTAGGGACTGTACTCTGCCATCAGCGCCGCTCGCAGCGGCGCACAGTGTGCGCCACGCTGCACTCCGCCAGCAGCGGCGCACAGTATGCGCCACGCTGCACGACGAGGGAGTAAGGATCAGGGCAGGGGAAGGTCGAGAGATCGGGGCTTTTTCGCCTGTAGCGCGGGCTATCAGCCCGCAATACACCGATCCCGGTCATTTTGAGCGAAGCGAAGAATCCGTATCTGCCGTCCCCCATGTAGCGCGGGCTATCAGCCCGCAATACACCGATCCCGGTCATTCTGAGCGCAGCGAAGAATCCGCGTCTCCCGTCCTCAATCCCACGATCATTGTTTGCCCATCCCCGTGGAACGGCAAAGAAAACTGGAAAGGCGCCGAAGCCGCTCCCTTGGCCGGAATCATATTG
>JAEEGL010471707.1_pt1 | contig 13286 bp, 15 predicted proteins | sample 9134231 | NCBI WGS metagenome assembly JAEEGL01 (sample SAMN16246548, study PRJNA631951) | gut metagenome | biome: gut microbiome; feature: rumen; material: fiber-attached | host: Bos | place: Iran: Karaj | collected 2018-10 | reverse complement strand
TCCCAAACTTGCACCGTGCAATTTGGGGCCTGTCCCCAACCTGCACATAATGCGTAGGCGATTATTAATAGGATTATGTTGGCAAAAACGTTTGAAACTCCAATCCCTTTAACACCCAGCTTCATGGAAATGGTGATATTGGATACCAGGAATGTGTCGAATAAGACGCAAAGGAAAAGTTTTGCCCCTGTCATGATATATACAAGTTTGCTACGGCCGATTGATACAAGGGCCACCAGGAGAAAACTGTATAGGATGCCGAAAACATTGGCCACGCACTCGATTCGGATGTAGGTGGCAGATTCTGCCAGAATATCCTGAGATACGGCCATGAATTTAAGCATTGGATTTATGAATATCATTATGGCAAGGGAGAATACTCCATAAATACAAAAAGTTGAGAGCATTCCGGTTTTGACTCGATTGGAGAACTCTTCCTTGTCGGATACCGCCCCACTCATGAAAAAGTAGAGGGGCAGGATAATCGCTTCGTTTATAACCTCGTAGATCAGGTTAACCCAAGTGAGCTGGCCCGCAATAGAATAGGACCACTCTCCGGGAAACTGTCCTAAAAAGAAAGTTCGGAGAGTGGTGTATATGGTCGGGCATAAGCCCATGACAAGAAGCGCCAGGAAGAGCTTCTTGTTGATTTTGTTTAGTGAATTAGTGATGGTTCCCTTCATCGTATACTCCCTTTCTTTAAACATTCCCCAGCACGAACCAGTGCAACCAGTTTCTTATTTTATTATCTATTTAAAAAATAATCTTTCGGTAGACTACTGCCTCTAGTTGCCTCATAGAGCGCATATTTAGCGCATAATTCATAATCTTCAAAGAGCCACGGTTCCTCCTTATGCCTAACTATATATTTTATGGCACAAAGATTAGCGTGATCAATGTCCACGTTAGTAGAACACGCCATTATTGCTTTTGATAAAGCGTCCATTTTTTTCTCATTTCTTTCTATTTTACTAAAGCTTTTATAATAGTATTTTTCCCGTTTTCCATGTGTTATAGATAACCAGCCAATTATATTGCAAACAATATCATCGTAATCGATTTGGCTTAAATCATCATATTTCAGAAGCTCTAGACAAGCGAGCCAGGCTGCGTCTTCAAACTTTATATTTTTCGAGAGTAACAAGAGCCTTGTAACCGCTTTTGCGTAGCAGGACTCTGTTTTCGCTTTATCGCGCATATTTCTTAACTCCTTTCCAATATTCTACAAGTTCTGTTCCGTTTTCGGTGAGAAAAAACACAATTGAATCATCGCATGCAACCTCATAAAAAACATATTTCATTAAGGCATCAAATGGGATAGCCTGATTTACTTCTATTATTTTTTTTGTTTTGAGAAGATTTGCCAGAAATCTAAAGGCGTAATCTTCTAACTGACCACATCTGTACTTCTTCATGGGTTGTCCCAAGGTGTCTTTCTCAGTTCGAGCGCTATGTTTTTTTAACGTTTCGAGCCATAAAAGCAAATTCTCCGCGTTTATCCCCCCACCTGGGTAACCGATTTCAAAAGATAGTCGGTTCAAAAACATCCTACAAAGATACCTGTCTGGGATATCCCTCAGCGAAGAAGGATAATCAGAAAAAAACAATCCATACTCATTGGTCATCTCCTCGACATCAATTCCATACTGTTTTAAGTAAAAAGCATAATAATCTTGGGTCATAATATATCTTTTCTTATCAAGTGAATTCGAAGCTCCAATCACACGATTATACGCGTCGCTCTTATTTCCTGACGTGTTAGAAAGTTCGAAAAAATAGGCCATATCAACAAAGCCGAACCAGACCGTTAGGCATTTCACATCATAATCTTTCCAAAGGCACTCAGGTAGAATTTCACGATTAACATCGAGATATTTCTTGAGGCAGTCTTCTTCTCTCTCTTTGACAGATTTTATCTCTTCATCCTTTTTTTCTGCTAGGCTTATTATTTCATTTAATTGTTCTAATTCATTTTCCAACCCTTTTTGTCGAAGGAATTTTATCAAGGCGCGACTAGCTCCACCTTGAGGAACGTACATTTTCTTCTTCTCAATCCATTTCTGGACTGTCGTTGGATCGTAATCAATTTCGCGCGCGAGCTGACCGGCACTAATTCCCAGTTTATTCAATAATTCGTCGATAAATTCATAAAATTTCACAGGTTACCCTCCTTTTTCTTCACATTACACTCCGTTCTTAACTTCGTAAACCGGAAAATCCGGAATTTCAGTAATTTCTAATTATACTTGAAGCCCCATATCAAGAATGGCATCAAGTTGTCATATGAAAAAAACCCTCTGAGTTGCTTTCACACGTCGGTAGCTTAATTATATCGAATGTATGTTCGATATTCAAGCTATAATTATTCAATTTATTGGAAAAACTGTAGTTAGTCTGAAACTCAAACAATTAAATAGGGTTTTGCACTTTGTTTGTGCAAAACCCTATTTCTTAAATCTAATATAATATTTTACATACCACCTTACTAAACCCCAAAGATTCTTATCAGCAATATACCCACATCAAAAACCAGCGCCATCCCCACCATATGTCTAAAGAAATATAGCATCTTTCTATCATCCTCAGGAAATGATTCATACCTGCCAATTATAAAATCCTTAATCTTGATCAGCGATGATTTCATCCTCTTCTCCGTATAAAAGAACAAATCAAACCAAATATAATTTCCGGCAAGAAGAACGATTGCCCAAAGAGATAGTTCCCAGTAGGCATGAATAACCATCAATGAAAAAAAGAGTAAGCCAAAGCAAAACACATATTCCAACTTTCTTCTAGCTGGTGTTTTACCAAAAACTCTCTTAACAAAAAATCTAAGTATCAATGCATTCACAAGGTAAAAAACAACTAAATGCCCCCCGGCTCCTATACACTTAGCAACTATTTCATTCTGAATGCTCATATTGCCAATGTACATAGTAGCTGTCAGCATCACGCCAACAAGCATAATATAAATTGCAACAAGGAGCGCATTCTTCTTTGATTGCTTTCTTCCTGCGGAGCTTTTTTTATATATCTCGTCTGCAGAATAATCAGAGTCCTTAGCCAAATAGGCATACTCTGCTAAATGATATGTATTTGACGCGGCTACCATTGTCGCATAACCAAAAAAAGCAACTGCAGCGCCGATAACTAAAGTCCAAATATAGTCATTCATACTCCACATCCCCCTATTTGTATGACAATGGTTCCCTTCATCGTAGTTTATCAATAACCTCTTTAAGTTCCCCATACTCGCATTCCACAGGCTTCAGTTTCATAAGAGGTCCTATCCCTATAGTTTTCTGCGTTAGTGACATTTCATCAATCACTTTTGTTAAAAGCACAAGAAATCTCCATGAATCCAAATCAAGTGCCGTTGTCTTCTCATCTTTAGGTTCATAAATACAGAATATGTAAAAATCGCTGTTTCTCTGAAGCGGCGAATCATCATGGTAGTCTCCGTCTTCACCTGGAATTCTTGCAGGGGCAATACTGAAGGTATACTTCCCTTTATTCTTCACATTCCAGGTCTGAACACTCGATGCGGATTTCACCTCGATTTTCTTTCCCTTATACATAAGGTCATAAGGTCTCCACATCTTTCTATAAGATTCATCCGAATCTTCAGTTATTCCCAAAGCTGAAGCCACTATATATTCAGCTAATGCAGAACGAACTATGTTACTGTCCAGTTCGGAATATGCCCAACGCCAGAAGGAGGTTACATTTTCTCCTGTTGGCTTACCGTTTAGAGTGAATTCTTCTTCACCTGTAAAGCGTCCGTGGTTAGTCATGAATTATCTCCAAAAAAAGATGTGACAATGGTCTATCCCACTTGTCACATCCATTTTATCATACATATTCTAAATCGTATTTACTTCATGCAAGCTCCTAAATCCGCAATATGGTGTATACTATTCTTGCAATGTATAAAGGAGGAACAACAAATGGGATACAATTTAACTAAACTGAAAGATGGGTTGCTCTTTTATTTTGATGTGGTAAAAGACCATGCGAGATATAATCTAGATACAATTATACAAACATGTATAGATAAAAACATGAGTCAGGAAAAAATGATAGAGCATATAAATAATTATAACGCAATAATAGGGCAAGAGCCTAATGTCCCAATAAATAAGACCCTAATAAATGATACCTTCAAAAACGACTCTCAAGGATACTTTGAATACAATACTTTATCAGTTCATGTGGTGTTCGAGGATAATAATGAATCGAGCAAACTGAAAGTGGTTATGGAAAGGACTGGTATTTTATCCGATCCATACATTCCTTTAAAAAATCTTGCAAACTGCTTACGAGAAAGGGCGGCAGGCATTTCCTCCGACCGATTAGAATTGAAGCTTAAGAACCTGTCGTAAACTTCAGAAGCAAAAATGCCCCATATTAATACTCGCATTAATCACTGCTAAAGCACTTACACAACTCGTGTCTATTTAATTTTGACAATGGATCTTAACATCGCACTATGTTCTATTACGTTTATGATCTCCAATTTGCAAGCGGATAATCTCCATACTTCTCTTTAAAATCAAGAATAAGATTGTGCTCTATAAGCTCAGGATTCTCTGTCGAATCACAGGGCTCAATTTGGACGAAAAAATTCTCATTACCATCAAGTTGCCATATCGCCCTTCCACCATCGTGCGGGTTCGTGTTTTCATTGTACCTAAAACCAAGATATTCTTGAATTCTTTCTCTCAATCCCACGCTATGACTTGTCTGTCCAATGTATAAGATATCGCTCTTGCAACTAACCGGGCTTCCATATATCGTCTCTATTTTTTTATGAAGCCTTTGTAATTTCTTTCCCACATATTCAGAGGGTTTTCCCTTGGATGTATACTGCCTACCTTCCGATTTCGATAACACCTTAAACACATAATCCTTGGGCATCTTTATATAATATATTCCACCAATGTTTGGGATTTCTTTCAGCTTCCCCTCATGGAGCTGTTTCACAGTATAATTTGTCATCTTTCACCCATTTCCGGACGTTTTGTTGTACCCCTTCTTGTTAGCCTTATAATGCTCAATAAGATTTTTTTCTAATAAATCAAGGTCTTTATACCCACTATCCACCAGCGGAATCAGCTTGATCGAGAAATCATCCCCATATTTATAGTCCGCATAAACATCGCCATTTCCATGCCCAGTAAAGTGCTGATTAACTCGAAAAAACAGTCTGGTTGCCTGCCCCACATATGGCATATCTTTTGTTTCGTTATAAATGATATATGCTCCCACAATATCCCCATTCTGGAGTTCCTTCATCTTAAAAAACTCTTCAGGGGTAACGGCAACTTGTTTTTTTATAAATGCTTCATGGTCTGTCCTTAATTGTTCAAGCCGATATTCTCGGTATGTCCTTATAGCATCTGGCAATTCATGTCTTCTGATTTCAGGATATGAAGTCTCTATGTACCTGCAAAAGTCCTCCGACATATTAAGTCCATTGCATAGAGCCTTTACAATATCTGCATCTCTCTGGGAAACGTCCTCAATATACTTGGCCCTATATTCGCCCTTTTTGGTGTAAATAGCCTTCCCCGAATCCTCATACTCAATAGCAATTTCTTCTTCCGCAGCTTTTCCAAAAGCATTGCTTACCCATTGCTCTTCTAAGCTTGCAGTTCTAATGTTGAACCTTCTATGCTCTGTCAAATGTTTTGCCACAAGGTAAGCAATCATCAAAGTCGCGACGATAACAAGTATTAAAAGCGCAAATAATGCTTCTGTCATGGGTATCCTCCAGGAAGAATAAAATCAAGTCTTAACGTTTATATTTTTTTATTTAAAGAATAACTAATCTTACTGACCTCAAATTTGACATGGAAAACCCCGTCTCTTTGCTTTTATTTTTTACTCAAGTTCTCTCCAGTTTAACCCCTTATTTTGTATGCAACTATGACAGTAAAAATGTCTTTTTGATTTTCCCATCATTACATCATCTCTATGAACTATCTGGCCGCATACATGGCATCGAACTTTGGGCTGAATGTATTCAGATTTACGTATAATCTGATTATTTTCCTTTTCTTCACCTGTGGTTTTTCTTGTATGTTGTACTCTTTCCGCCTTCTTACAGTATATCCATTTCTTTATACCTAATTCATAACATATCATGTCTGTTATTTCTTTTGCTGTCATGTGATTAATGGCAGAAATATCAACAATCAATGTCGATAAGTCATCTATTGGTTTTTTTATTTCTTCAACACAATAATCAATTTGTAATTTCAGCCTAATACCCATTTGACCATTGTTTAGAACAATACCTGACGCCATGCCATCTTTTCTAACCCTTATCTCAACACCCCTTACATTCAATACTCCATCATCAAAAAGAATTTTTCCATTAAGTTCCATGCCTGGATAATATATCATTCCCTCTTCTGAAATGATCTGTTTCACAAAAAGGTAAACCGAATTTACGTACCGTAGCGTGCTATTGCAAGGAGTTCCTGTGTGAGCAAAATGCCATTGCCTTATTTCACCCATTTTTGCCTCGAAGGATCCTCCACAGATTGGACAAGTGCAGTTACATCGAATCCCTCTATTAGAAAAATCTAAATCATGGATTGTCACCATTCTATTGTTTTTCAAAGCAAAAGGATTCTTAATCTCGCTCATATTCTCAACCTATAGTCATTCTTTTTCTCAAAGGTCTGTGTATTTTGCCGAACTACCTTTAGCCTTCTCCACCGGGTACTTAGCTTCGTTCTGGTCCATCTTAGCATTAACAATTTCATCTACATCTAGCTCTAGCTTGTCAAGCATGTTCTGGCAGTAAACCAAAACATCCGCCAACTCTTCTTTGGCATGTTCAACATCATATTCTGAGTCTGACCACTGAAAGCATTCAAGAAGTTCTGCTGCCTCAATGACAATTGACTTTGCCAAATTAGAAGGTGCATGAAACTGGTCCCAGTCTCTATCCTCCGAAAACTTCCTTATGCGATCTATTGTTTCCTGTTTCATTTCAAATCCTCATTTCATATTTCTATTTCAAGCATTCTCTTAAGTGCTCTGCAAGTTTTTTGTCTGTGCAATACACATAGCAGCCTTTCATTCCCCTTGTTAAAAGAGTGCGATAGGTGTTTTTTATAATTTCATCTGCCTCTTTTAGAGCAAACTCCGGATCTTCTTTATACAACTTTTTGATTCCCTTTAAGGATTGATCTGTAGAAGCACGCTTGGTGAAGTCAGTGACTATGTGGCCATTCTCGTACCTCATATCATCACCGATAATGACACCAACATAGTCGAACTCAAGACCCTGAGATGTATGAATACAACCGATTTCATTAACAGAATCTGCATCAATTGCAAAAGTAGATGTGTTTCCAAGATTCCAACTCATCTCAAAGTCACCGATTTTAATATCATGGACATCGGTATTATTCTTGCCTGTATTCAACCATGCCCAGCAATAACCAGCTAGTACTCTGGCGCTGTTTCTTGCCTTATTATTCTCAAAAATCAAATCTCTAACTTCATCAGGAGTGTCGACTATTCTTATATCATAGTCCACATCCTTCATGTCAAAGTTCGCAGTTTCTCGAATCTCAAGAACATCGTCAAGCCATGCCAGATATCCGTCTGAGCCATTACAACGAAACTGTGATACTAGCTCCATCTCGGACACCTCAGCAGAGAAGTGTTTTGCCCACTTTCGAATTTCGGATACTGCTCCTATGTCACTTAACGTTACGCGTTGACTTTCATCTATGAAAAAAACACTGCAAAGGCTTGCGTTTATTATCTCTTTAATCTGGTTCTCGCCAGTTATTTTGGGACCGAGCTGGCTTCTTGCGTTAAGTCTATGACTTTCATCACATAGAATTACATCAACGATACTGGGCTCTGCTGATACATATGCCGCTGAACTTTTAAACATGTTGTTGATGCTGCTCTTCTTATGTCCTGTGAGCTTCTTTAAATAAACGTTTCTTGGCGCACTGTTCTTGGAAGCATACTGTGCAAATAGCCCCTCGTTCGTTAATTTAGCAAGGAGGTTGATGGCTACAACAGTTTTGCCTGTACCAGGTCCACCTTTAACTATAATAGTGCGTTTCTTTTTATCCTTCATGCAGGATAAAGCCCCAGTCAAAATTTCTTCGTAAACCACCTTCTGTTCATCAAGCATAATGAATTCCTGATTGCCCTCAATCATGCTTTTGATAGAGTCTTGGAGGCTCTTAGATGGTTTGATTTTGCCGTTATCAATATCATAAAGAAGATTGAGGTTATCCCCGATTCTTACACATTTTTTGATAAAATCACGAAGTTTGGAAACTTCTCCCCTGCCAAAAACCGGTGCCTCGTCAACATACTCTCTATACTGATTCTGCTCAAGCTTTTCCGGGTCACTTTTCCGGTAGTTGTGCATATAGGCACAGGGATGAAGAACAATACCTTCTGTCTGGACATTCTGGTTGTAGTCATAAATCATGGCCGCATATGACCAGGCCTGGTAAGAAGGATGCACTACTTTACGCTTTGCTCCTCCTGTAAAGGTTTCAACCAAGGCATCCTGACCTTCCACCACATCAACTTCATCCCACTGTTTAAGCTCAATTATTACAACATTGGGATCTTTTTTATCGTCGTATCCAGATATGATGAAATCTATTCGCTTGGATGTCTGAGGAAGGTTATACTCTATGGCGATTCCAGCATCGATGGGAATCTCTTTGTCATTGAGTACCTTATACATGTACTCCATCGAATTTTCCCATGAACGGAATTCATTCTGAGCAGTCTTCCTGTGCATCTTGGTGTATATGCTCTTTTCTATCTCTGCCGCAATAGAATCTTGCTCGACTGCGGTTAAAAAGTCACTTTTTAAACCGGAATAAACAATCATTGTGATGCCTCGACATTTTCAAAATCAATTAATCTTTTCGCCAAACATTTCCACATGTCTGACAAGTACATACTGTTCTATACACAATTTTATTTGTGGTGTGAGCCACCGTCTGTCCAACACTGACTCCCTTCTTCTTTTTGAAGGGTGCTGCAAACAGTCTCAGTATAAGGCGAGGTAAAAAAGCAAATATCCACAGAAGCAGATCGACTATCCACCACCACCATCCAATAATAATCCACCACAGGCATCCATGACCTTTTTCTTTGTACTTTGTAGTAGTAGTTGCCCTAGTCTCCGTTCCAATATTCTCTTGAACAGATTGAATAGAAATATTCGTCCCCCTACAATTAGGGCAATAAAGTTGCTTACTGTTTGTGTTCTCTGTTCCCCGATTTGTTTCTTGAATCGGGAATCCACACTGAGGACAAACGCTAGCCTTATCCGATAATTCCTTGCCACATTCTGGGCATTTTATTATTGCCATATTAGAGACCTCCTCTTTGCACATTGCTTTGCTTACATTCTTATCCTACTAGAATATTATCCTGAAGTTCACGATAAATATTACGTATATTCTTTTCGATATTCACCTCGTGTATGTATCCAAAATTTATCTTATTCTCCCTAATCACATTAAAGAACTGGTAGTACTTTGAATGACTAATTATATCGGTAAAGAAAAATACATAGTCAGCTGATATAACAACCGATGTATCTACAGAACCACTTGTGTCTGGATTAATGAAAGACCACTTTGGAAATTGAGCCTTCAGCTTGGCTACCCAATTCGGATGCCCCCCAATAATAACAATTCTTAAACTGCTAATAGCTTCTCTCATGGTCGCGACAGATTCATCTTCAACGGGCGCGTCACTTTCTGTGAGACTATAAACATAACTCTTAAGTGAAGCTAACTCTTTATTAGCCTCTTCGAATCTGGACTGCGAACGTCTTACTTCTTCTTCCAAATATTTATTTTTTGACAAGTTTTCTCGAAGTTCTTTGTTATCTGCCTCCAACTTGTGAATCTTTCGTCTCAATCTGTCAAGTTCCTGCATCAGATAATCTTCGTCAGCATTGTGGCCCGAATCACTTTGGCTTAAATTATCATCTGGTAAAACTTTCGCACTTTCTTTTATAGTTTGAGAGTTTTCCTGCAAATTAACTTCACCCGGCGTATACTTGGGTGGGTTTTGATCATAATAATCCGTTGCCTCCTCTCCGTAAACCAATAGCTTTAAAGTGTATGCCCACCAATCAGAATTACTTGCCAATGCCCTTATAGCATGAAGTATAGCTCCATATAATACAATGTCTTCCTCTGAATACAGCTTGCCTGGATATGTCTTCTTAAAGACAAATAGAGCCAACGCCCACCGTTCTGTTATACCAATTTCCATTGTGTCACAGCAGTCTATAAATTGGGGGGCGTACCCCGTCAACTTGAGCGCATTACCAAAGAATTTAGATACTTTCATATCCAGCGAGTATAGTCTCTTATTATCAAATTTCTCATTTACTTCTTTGAGGCAATCTTCATAATCGTTATCTCCGATTCCATCAAATGAGTAATTGTCAAACGGGTCTATATTATTACTGTAATCATTCAAAAATAAGAACAAATAATTGCAGTCAGGGTCAATTAGAATTTCAAACAATTTTGCAGCATATAACACTCTTGCAATGCCAACAAAATAAGATTCATACCCATCCTCTGGCCTAGCCAGCGACACTACTTCTCTCGATGATAAGGAATTAAAACGCTTAAGCATTTTATATTCCTTTTTGTAGTATGTCTTGTAAAGGGTCTTAATAAGTGCCTTAGTGTATTCGCTTCCGCCAGCTATAGCATTAACCATCATGTTCATAGTGAATCTATTAAACATCCTCTCCGGCCAATCTTCACCCGATTCAATGTTCAGATATTCAACATCTTCATATTCCGGCAGTTTAGCAAATTCATGGGCATAAAAATCTTTAGCTATCAGGACAAAGTCAACGCGCATTTCTTCATTTACAAACGTATCCGCGAATATTTTCTCACACCCATAATGATCAGGTGATAAACGTCTCTCTTCTGGTAGGCAAGAATACTTAGCTTCAAAATCAATAAGATTATTTACAAAGTCCCCGCCATTATTCATCATCCCTTCAATAAGAGAGAAGACTTCCTGTGGATTTATTATGCTTCTGTTAGAAGATACATTTTCTCCCATGTATAGCCCTACCTTTTATTGCCCATCAAGTACTTTCACTAGCAAAATCTTTCTGTCAAATCCTCCACGTTCTTTTCTTTTTCCCAACCTGACAGCTTCAAGTTGATCTTTTGAATATCCACGCGCTTGAGCCGCAGAATACAGCACTTCTAAAAGGTCTGCCAGCTCCTCGATATTCTGATCCTTATGATACTCAGCCAACTCCTCATTAAGCTTTGCATCCAACATCTTTAGATAATCCTCATCGTTAAGGATCTCTACGGTGCAAGTCTTGCCATCCTGCTCAATAATCTCAGGTATCTTATCCCTAACAAGTTTGTTGTATGTTATGGTTCTCATCAAATTTCCACTCCCTAAAGCCTTGGTTCTTCGCGGCCTCGTAAACTGGTCTAATGATATGATCCAGTCTTTGTTTGAACTCCGCTTTTCTCAAATGTTCGTCGTAAAGTTGGCTCTTAATTTCTTGATTGTTCAGGTGATATGGTGCTATCTTCTCAAACTCATGTTTTACAAGTTCGCTTGTATTCTTAAGTTCGTACGCTCTATATTCCAATTCGCCCAACGGGTCAAAGTATTTGTCCCAGGGTGGAAGCATGTTATTTTTGCTGCTATTGATCTCCTTTGTCGTTGGATGAAGATTCCATAACTCATCATGTGCCACAAACTGCCATGGCACGAAATGATCAACAGATATACTTACATCTGTCAGTGCTATGTCTCCATAGATATCCCTCAATGACGGATCAACCTTAATTATCAGTTTCCAATACTTTCGTACCCTCTCGATATCCCTTGAAGCAGGAGGCTCAAGTTTATCCGAAATTCCGGGAACACTAGGGTTTTTGTTTTGGAGATACTGTATAAGTTTTAGCTGAGCCCAGCCCTTAAGTATTTCTCTATGCCTTATCAAGTACTGCTGCCAAGTGTCGTCCAGTTCTATTCCCGTACCTATTCCGGAAAAATGCTGAAAGTAATACATCAATCTTTGCTGATGGTTTATTTCATTAATCAGAGTCTGCTTGGACCCATTCCACATATTATGTTGTATTGTAATCTCATCGTAAAAGGGAACTTGTAAACGATATGGTACGTTTAATGTCAGATCAGACTTGTACTTAGAAATCTTTTTGTCTTCCGTATTTTCAAGAAAAGATAATATCTTTTCTCTCTTCTCAGAAGACATAAATCCATAATTTTCGTGAATATACTTTACAACCTCTTCAAGGTTATCTGTAACACCAAGAGGCCCCAGATGCAGATGATACTCAGTTACCATGTACCAGGCGTCGGCTATCATTTCATTAATAAGCTCACCAAAAGAAAAGCTGGCATGCTTCTCGTCAACTTTTCTTAAGATTGCTTGAAACCAAAAGAACTTATAACAGTTTGATGTGTTATCAAACAGCCTGCTCAAGTAACCTATATTCAGTTCATCTGAATATGGCAGCTGCATTCTTACCACTCCTGCATTTCTTTCTTGATTTTACCAATAATGGTAATATCAGCCGGGAGCCAGTCAACACCATCAATGGTGGTTTTATCGAGCCATTTGGCTGCTTCATGTTCCTTTAACACCAAATTTCCGTCTAGAATTTTGCACCAGAAACAGTCCATTGATAAATGGAAATTGGGATAGTCGTACTCAATAGTATCGATATATTCTCCAACTTCTATCTTGGTATCAAGCTCCTCATTTATCTCACGAGCCAATGCTTCCTTTGGAGTTTCGCCCTCTTCAATTTTGCCTCCGGGGAATTCCCATCCATCTTTATACTCACCGTAACCTCTCTGTGTGGCAAAAATCCTGCTGCCATCTCTGATTACCGCGGCTACTACTCTTACTGTTTTCATAACGCCTCCGTTTATGCTTACGCATTAACAATATATTCGTATATATCTTCCCTTACAGGAACATCAAGAATCCACTCGATCTCCACGGCAGATTTATCTGTATTCGCCATAGTAAACTCCTTTGCATTTCCGCTTGCAGTCATATGACCAAGATAATAGAATTCCTTAGAAATCTTGTCATCCTTATTTTTTCGCACAAAGAGTTCAACCTGTATTCCTCGTTCTTTAGCCTTAAGGAAATTCTGAACATCTTCTGACTGAAGGCTTCTTCCAGATTTAGAAATAGCGATTAGTTTATCCCTAAATCCTGGAACAAAGTGATCCTC
>JAEEGL010423135.1_pt1 | contig 13286 bp, 14 predicted proteins | sample 9134231 | NCBI WGS metagenome assembly JAEEGL01 (sample SAMN16246548, study PRJNA631951) | gut metagenome | biome: gut microbiome; feature: rumen; material: fiber-attached | host: Bos | place: Iran: Karaj | collected 2018-10 | reverse complement strand
GATGAATGATGGTGGTGCTGCATTTATTCCAATGAATGATCAGCACACTAATATGATGACAAGTCTTCAAAATTATATAGCAGAAGGTATTGCTAATGATGGAGTTGTTCCTGGTGATAAGAGCTATAAGTCTGGTACTACATATTCTACAGATTCTGATAGTGAATCCATGAAGAGAAAATTAGCTAATGATCTATTAGCTGGTGCTAGAGGAAAATTTGCTGATGGTGGAGTTCAAAATGGATTAACAGAAAAAATCATTGAAAATCTTTCTGATTCTGAATTAGCACAAAAATATTATCTATGTAAATATTATGTTGGTGGAAGAAAGAAAGCTGGAATAACTTCTAATACACTTATGGCTAAATTAGATCAAGAATTCCGCATAAGACAATGGAAAAAATCTCAAGATCCAGCAACAGCACATTTGCATCCATTTGCTCCAGGATATATTACAAATATATCAACAACAGATGTTGTTCCTCGTAATTGGTTTACATATTTTGGTGATTATCCAAAATATGTACAAGATGCTGTTAATGACCAACTGCATGGTGATCTTCCAACTAGAGATTTTCTAAATGATGTATTTAGAAAAAGAAGGGAAGAGATAGCAATAGCAAATAATATGAATCCAAATGATATGAGAAACAATGATCGTATTCTTTATCTTATGTCTCAAGAATTTGGTCCAGAAGCATTGAGATCTATTCTTAGTAGAGATAGATATTATGATACTTCTAATGGTGGTGATACTGGTGCATTAAGTATGGAATATGAAATAGCTAAAGTAGCTTTTAAGAAAAAATTATACGATTTAGCTGTAAAAATGGGAAGAAAAGATCCTTACGAATTCATAAATGCTATAACAACAGGAACAGGAAAAACTTCATTCTATGAAAATTATGATGAAATATTGAAAGCATCATATAGACCGCAATTATATGATCTTAAATTTGACGGAAGAAATGGTTATAAAGCTGTCATGAAAGATTTTAAACCGAGATCTTATTTTGCTGACGGTGGATTTGATTCTTATGTGACAAAAGCTGATAATGCAGTAGGTAAAATTGGTTCAGCTGCCGGAATGTTATCAGATATGTCTTATCTATATAAAAATGGAGTAGATCTAGGTGATTGGTATACATTATTATCTATAGCAAATAGTGGCTTGAATTTATTTGGATTCAAAGATTATAAAGGATATGCTAAAAATACAATGAACGGTGCCAAACTTGGATATATGTCATATAAATATGCTAAAGGTGGTGCTGATGCATTGACTGGTACAACTGGTTTTGTAGAATCATGGAACAATTCAAATATTTTTGGAAAAATAGCAAAGGGTGCCGGAGTAGCAAGTACAGCATTTGGATTATATTCTACAATTAATGATTTAAAAAATAAACAATATTTTGATGCTGCTGCTGATGGATTAACAACAGGAATTGGTATAGCACAACTCACAGGATCTATTTCTAATCCATATGCTTTTGCTGCCACATTAGCGATTCAAGACGCTAAAATGATGTATAAAATATATAAAACTGCCAAAGGTCAAGTAGATAGTCAATATGCTGATGATTACGATGAAGCAATGCATGATCTTTATTATTTAAGTGGATCCATAAATAATAAATATGTAAATCAGATTTTAAATAATGAAAAATTTGATAATGAAACTAAAATAACAAAAATTGTTAAACATTATAGAAATTGGAAGAAAAGTAATTACATTCCAACTTTAGCTTCAAGAGCTCATGTAATGAATTCTGATAAAGAATTCTTTAATAATGAAAAAGAAAATATACAGACCATAGAAAGTTATATTAAAACTGGCGAATTTGAAAAATCTATGAGGCTTGGATTATATGATGTTTTATATAGAGCATACAGGAAACGCCAAATTAAGAATGGAGATTATAAATTAAATATAAAAAGTCTTTTAACTCCATTAGAATATATGTCTGATGTAAATGAAAATGAATTTGATGATAGTAGATTTTCAGAAACAATGTCTGTAGTTGGTCAAGCATTTAAATCCGCATATGGTCTTGACGGTTCTCCAGAGCAAGATGCTGTAGCAAAATTTGAGGAAATGGGAAAAATACGTCCTATAACGGATGAAGATATTCGTAGAAGTAGAATAGCACAAGAGTATAAACCAGTTCATGAAAGTCGTGGATATATTGGCGATATACGTCCTCTTGCTGATGGTGGCTCAGAAATTGTTCCTTTAGCATCTGGCGGAATCGTTCAACGTCCAATTATTGGTGAAAAAGGTCAAGAGGCTATAATTCCATTTAATGATAGTCCAGAAGCAAAACAAACTATGATGGAATTGGGTGGAGTTATATCAGACAGTATCTCGGATACAATATTTGAAAATCATAATCCAGTAATTATACAGGATATGACAGACTTTATGAGATTATCTAAAGGTGTAGCAATGAGACTTGCTGGAGAAACATATTCTCTAGATACACAAGCTGGTAAAATCGGTAGCGAACAAATTATAGATGGTCTTAAAGAAAGTACAATGAATTTAGCAAATTCTAATTCTTCTATGATGTATAGAATATCCAAGGGCGGAAATCATTCTAATATTATTAATAATATTACATATAATGATCCAGACTATACATATAGAGTTGCTGAAGGTAGTCCAACGCATATGAGGTTGTAATAGAAATGAATTTACCTAAATATATAGGATATCCAGGAAAACAATCAAAATTAAACAACGGTTTTGATGATTTTTATGATAAATTCGTAGATGATAGAATTGTCGTTGCGACGCTAAAACCAGGAAAACCTTTAATACAAGGTGACGCAAATGTTTTTGAATTTCAAAATGATTGGGAAAGTTATAAAGGAGATCTAGTCGATCTTGGAATTACACCAGATGCAGCACACACATCATTAGGTGGTATATATGTCGTTATATCACAATTATCGCCTATATCAAGAACATTCAGTAATAATTATGGAGATAGTAAAATATTTCCATCTTCAGATATTCTTGGTCAAAATATTCAAGATATAATGCAATTAGTTGGAGGTACAGAAGGTCTTGAAAAATTATTAAAACAAAAAGACAACGGTGCTCTTTTAAATATGCTCGGAATTGGCGTTGGTGGATATAATAAATTAGTTGATGCTGCTAGAAATATGGGAGAAGATTTTGGAAATAAAATAGGCGGTGGTCCTGGACGTTTTATTAATGAAGTATCAAATGCTGTTGCTGATTTAGCAAAATCTCCACAATCAAAAATTGGATGGCCAAAAATGTGGAGAGATTGTAACTTTGTTCAAACTTATCAATTAAATACAAGATTGTACTGTTTCTCTACAGACAACAAAGAAGATTATGATAATAATATAAAAGCATGTATTGGTGCATTAGAATTATTTGTTACTCCAAAATCAGATCAAGGTGTATTATATACAGCACCATATATAGTTCAATTTAATATACCAGGAATGATTAATTTTCCACAAGCATATGTAGAATCTATGAACGTAATAGAAGGAGGAAATGAAGGTGATTTTGCACAAACAGGAAGACCAAATGTTGTAGATGTTAGTATGACTATACAGAATATGTATAGTATTGCTGTTAATGTAAGAAAGAAAAAAGATGCCAATTATCCAGCAAGACCTTCTGTTTATAAAGATCTTATTGGACTTGGCGAAGGTAAAGAGCTTAATAGAAAAAGTTCTTCTGGTGGTGGAAAAAGATCAGACGAGGCACAAACTATAACATATGAAAAATCAAAAGAAATGTCTGATAATGAAGGTATAGAAGCAGAAGCAAGAGCAGAAGCTGGAAGACAGCAAGCAACACAACAACAAGAAGAATCAGGTAGAGCATTAGCTAATCCACAAGCTCATGATAATAACGAAAGTGAATCAAATTCAGAATCTTAATATTTTAATCATAAGATTGACTTGTTCTACAACATTTTACTTCACAATTAATAAAAACTGTATCTTGACCTTCTCTTTCACCTTGATCTCTACTAAATGATAGAATAGATTCCCATATCATATAAGTCCCTTCATAATTAGCACCAGATTTCTTTTCATGTTCAGCATACATTTTAATGGCAACTGGTTCTCCAACTTTCATTACTAAATGTGGTTTAACTTTTCTTTTTAGTTGAAAGTGCATAAAATTCATTTTATATGCTGGTTCTATATAATTCGCTAGCATAGCTGTGTCACTTGAAGAACAATTTTCATCTGATATGTTTGTATCCAATATAACAGTTCTTTTTTTAAGAAAACTTGTATCGACTTTTAAATCTTTTTTCTGTGCATGAATACCATCAGATTCAGCTTTCCCAACAGGATCCCATATCTTAATCTGTGATATATCATATTTTGGATGAAATATATGATATTGTTGACCTCCAAATTTAATAAACGGATCATTAGTCATAGTAATTGTTTTAAAATTATCATATGCTATATAATTATTTGGTGTCGATCTAGCTAATTGTGCTGGAGTATTATATGTTTCTTTACTTCTTGTAAAAGATGGCATTTTATGAACTGTATAAATTCCGCCACTTGGTTTATAATCGTCAAATTTTCTTTTCAACCCCCACATATAAAAAGCTCCTGTATAATATGTATAGAAAAATAATCTATCATTATATATTCCATATTTTTCATCCATATAATACAAGAAATTTCTAAATGACATCGGTGGAATAATTAACTGTGGTAAAGATGTATTATTACTTTTTCTATTATCTACTTTTTTTGGATTTAATTTTAATTCATCTATTACGGCATTTACAGCATTCCATACAGTAACTTTATCCCACCACATTTTGTTTATTGGTGCATTCATTATTTCATGTGCTCTTCTTGGAACACATGTCAATAGAGTTTTCTTGTGTACAACTTCCCATTTCTCAGAAAGATTATACATATATTTCTGAGGAAGATCTATATTCATTTCTAATATAACAAGATCTAATATTAACGGAGAGCCAAATTTCTTATTATCTTCATCACTATAATATATATACAATTTTAATGAAGCTTGAGGGTAAAAATTATGCTCAATGAAAGCTTGGTTGTCTATGTTAAATTCTATTAATACTAATGGAGAATTATTCTCTACTCTGTTGACAATTTTGATTTTTGTAAATGTAGAATCTAATATCTTAGCAGCTTCATTATCAGATCCATCTACATAAAACTTTAGTTTATAATAAGATCCAGTAGAATTATATTCTGTAGCCATTTTATATTTTAATAATCAAAAGATAATTTATTATAGGAATTCATTCCATAATTATCTTCATAGTTATCGCGTTCGTACGGGCAAGTTGATATATTGCACTTCAAACCATTCTTTTTACAGACAAATTCATAAAGTTTCGTTTTTACATTTTCTTTTTTAATACAATTTGGACATTTTTTATCTTCAGACATTTTGATATCAACCTCCTTATTGTAATTTTTTCAAGAATAATCCATAATATTTATTAAGAATCTCTACTAGAAAGAAATTCTACATAATCTTCTACTTGCTTTTTATATTTAGATGGAACATTAATATTATCTATATTAGATTCTTTTTTATTATCTAATTTTGATAATCTCTTAGAATTTTTATCAATTATTTGATTTGTAGATTTTATAATATCCTCTACACAATTATCTACAGTTTTCTTAACTATATTAGTGATTAATCTCTTTTGTTCTTTTAAATATTCTTCACATCTCATATTAACAATACTAACCATAGCATTAGTTAAATATTCTTTAGAATCATTAAGACATTTTGTAACAATCTGATTAGTTATCCTATCAGCATTTTCTATTACAATTCCTTTAACAGTTGTTAAAAATGCTACATCTTTAGATATTGAATTAGAAATATTCTTTACTATTTCTTTTTCTATCTTATTACTATCCGGATTCTTAGGATCCAATATAGAATCAATTACTCTTTTCATAACTATTGGATCTTTTATCTGTTCTTCAATCTTTTTTGTTTTCATAATATTACCTTCTAGATATTATAATTAAGTTTTCTCTACTTCTTGTTACTGCTGTATAAAGCCATCTACTCCATATATCATCACTCATATAATAGTTACGTTCTTCTATAACCATTACATTTTTCATTTCACTTCCTTGTGATTTGTGACAAGTTATACAATATCCATAATCAAAATTATCAAAATATACTTTCTTCTTTTTTCTAATTATATTATTATTTACACTATAATAATCACCAGCAGATTTTTGTTTCTTCCATCTAATTATCTCAGATTCATAAGCAAAATCTGAAGGTAAATTATATCCACCGCTTGTACATAAATAATTAAAATTTTCTTTGTTAGCAAATCCATTATATAAATCATTTTCGCCATCAAATCTACAAGTAATTTGATAACATTTATCTCTATCTGTTTTATCCGTAATTGTTCCGATCATACCATTATAGATTGGAATATCACTAGCATTTGTATTATTTCTTAAGCATATAATTCTATCTGTTTGAACTGGATGATCTTCTGGTTTATTTAATATTCTTCTAATTTTTCTATTTAAAGATATTCTAGTTTTATTTTCACCAACAATACAAAAACTATCTTCAAAATTTCCCATCATCTTAAAAAATCTAGATATATTTGCATTATTTGGATGAACTTTTAAAACACAACCACCATAATATCCAAATGGAATATTTCCTTCTTTTCTAGCTAACATAGAAACTTTTAATAATGGAGATTCTTCACTATTATCATATCTATGTATTACTTCTAATTTTATTTGAGGATTACTCATTAAATTAAAAGAATCTGCGGATACTGGAGGTAATTGACCATGATCACCTATACAAACAATCGGTATTCCATAAGACAAAAGATCTTCAAATATCTCTTTAGATACCATACTACTTTCGTCTACTATTATCAAATCATAATCAATAACAGATTTTCTAGACCATCCAATTATTTCTTCACCTCTCATTATTGGATCATATATTAATGAATGTATAGTAGATATATTATCACTTTTATATAAACTCTTTGTTTTAAGAAGTTTATTCCTTAAAACAGAAGTTGCTTTTCCAGTATACGCACAATAGGCAACTCTAATATTCACAGGAAGTTTCTCGCGTAATTCAGCCACTACTGTCGTTTTACCAGTACCCGCATAACCACCAAGAGTAATATACTGCTCGCGTATAGCGGCGTTATACCAATCTAATATGGTGGATATAGCATTCTTTTGATCTGTGCTTAAGTCCATATCATGTTTGATCTTTTTCTATTCGAACTGTCAAATATGATTCTACAAACTCATTCTTATTATCATTAAAAAACTTACAATTATCCGCAGTAAACGTCATAGTATATTCTAAATAATTTAGATTATCATTTATACTATTATTTTCCAATTCTTCTATTTTCTTTATAAAATCTATATACAAATCATATCTAACATTATAATAATTCATCAAAGAATCAAAATCTGGTCTATCAATACCATAATAGAGATCAATATCACTTTTCTCTGGTTTTTTAACATTAGATTCATCATCTATAAATACATCAAATAAATGCATAAGATATTCATTTAATGTTTCTTTATCAAAACCAGAATGTTCCTCAGTAAATGTTTCTTTATTAGAACAAAATTTCTTATTTTTACGATAAGAACTATATTCATTCTTTTCTGAATATACGTATTTTGTATTATATTTCATAACTACTCATCATTATTAAATAGATAATGTTTAATAAACGTAACAAAACCTTTATGTAAATTAATAGTAGCAAGTAGATCTATTTCCGACATATGATCAGATATCCATTGCTTTAATTTTTTATCATAAAAATGCGCAGCATCTATATCATCATTTGTTTCAGCAACTTGTTTCTTGTATTCTTTAACACATTGAACAAGTTTTTTACAGAAATTTGATTCTATTGGATTAACCGTTGATTGACTCATTTCTTCCTCCAAGTGATAATGATGCATAATCTTCTCTATTACTAGTATCCATACCGCAATATACTTTATTTATATCCCAATCCGGATGTTTTTTATCATTATCATTTGTATATGTAATATGTGGAAAATATGGCTGTTGATGATAATGCCACTCTACTGGTGATTTATCAAGCAAGTGCTTAATGATTCTTAAATACATATCTGTATTATTTTTATCATCTCTAGCCTTTTCTAAACAAAACTTTATGCAATCATCTATAGTAGCATTATATTGATTTGGATATGCAATAGTTGCTGTAGCTGCACTAGCATTTGTTTCTGTACATTCTTTCTTTTTCTTAACCATAATTATTCTCCTTTAAACACTTTTTATTAAGTTAAAAAATATAAAAATCAAAAAAAAAAATAAAAATGTTCTAGTGACTGTTTTGCTAGCAGTCACTAGAACACGTAAATTTAGGTAGAACGTTCTATTCCATGAATTGTCTTAAGAGTTGGAAATCTAAGAGATTTATTTCCATTCTTATCTATTGTTTCTTCAAAATATTTAACTGTAATTGTTTTACCTATAATAAGTGAAGGATTCTGTTTCCACAAACGTCTCATCTCAATAGACATTCCAGATCCTACGCCAACTGTATTTCCTTCATGTGTTATAAATATTGTTGTGACAATATTTTCTGTTGTTTCAAATGCTTTTCCAGTACTATCATAATGAATAACTCTGAAAGGTCCGACTTCGATATTATTTACAACATATTCATGTTCAGAAAACTGTTTAATCTTAAGAAGATCGTTAGATCTATCACCTTTATAAAATGAATTCTTACGAAGCATCAAACCTTCCCAATTATTTCGAGTAGCCATTTCTTGTAAACGATCTACATCGTTCCAAGATTTAACTACCCAAGCATCAATTACTTTAACATTTGGAAGATTTTTGCTATTAATCCAATCTCTAAGATGTCCATATCTTATAGAATAATTAACATCATATTTTTTAGTATAGAATTTATCTAACGGAATTAAATCAAAACACCTATATGCAGCATTTTGTATTGTATGATCTTTACGTCTAATCTCTTTCATCATTCCTTGGAAATCGTCTGTTCCATCAGAATTTAAGAGACAACATTCACCATCCAACACAACATTTCTAAAACCAATTGATTTAATCTGGTCTGCTACAACGCCAAGTGTATCATATACTTTCCCGTTTCTGGACTTAAATGTTACATTACCATCATTATCAATAAGTGCTATTGTACGAACACCATCAAGTTTTCTTTCTACAATATATTCATCTTTTGTGAAATCTATTTTTGTTCTATTTGGATCATAATCCACAAGAGAGTTAGCTAATGCTACACTAAATTCACTAATACATCCTGGAAATACTTTATTAATTAAAGCAGTTCCTAAACGAACTTTAATATTTCTATCTATAACATCTAATATCAAATCCATATATCTAATATTAGATATTATAAATGCCATACATGCTTTAATGGCATTATGACCAGTTAATACCTTATTAGATAATGCTGTCAATAAATGTTCTAAAGTATCATATAGCGGGACTTCAACCAAATCATCTTTAAATTGATCCCATAATGATTTTATATTTGCAGAAGTGACACCATACTGATAGCGTATGGTGTCAAATGTAAAGGAAAGTAATTCTTTACAATCAGGGTATCGGGATAAAATTACAGATTTATCTTTAGTAGAATTTGTTTTATTTAACTCAATAACTAGTTCTGATAAACGCTGTAGACTGTCACTCACCTTACTTATCTCCAGTTCTTTGAGGAGGGTCTTGATTTCTTACCGCGAGATCTATCGAAAGGTTTTTCAAACTCATTGTCCCTAGAACGAGACCTATGTTTTGATTTCTTAAACCTGCGGAAGTTATTAGTATCCTCCGAGTCATCGTTTGTATAATCCTTGTATGGATCAAAACGCCAACTATCGCCCATATTTTTTATATTTCCTTTATTTTCTGTTGTATACTTTTATAATGATACCTGCATAACAAACTGTGGTTCTTAAACATTAATTCAAACCATTCAATTTTACTACGAGGTAATTTTACTTTTTGTTCATTCCATTTACATTCATATCTATTGTTATAAGTCTGAAAATCAGTAGGTTTAAGATCTTCTTTGTAAGGATTCATCAATGTAAATGCACATTCAATCATTCTACAAAGGAATCTATATTCACTAATTACATCATTATAACCTTCGAGAAGGAAATTGCATTCAGCAACAATTTCCTCTGGTTTTCTTTTAACATTTATATAATTAAAATCAAAATCTAAATTATCCATTTGAGGTCTTGTCTCAAAACAAAGAACCTTAACGGATTCAAATTTTCCTTTTTCTTCATCTGAAATTGTAGATTCAATTACATATTCAAATTCAGAATTACTTTGAACTTTACACTTTGGTAAATATTCTTTTTTGATATTAGTAATATATTTTCTTTCAGCAGAAAGTCTTTCAATAAATATCTTACAATTGAAATAATAATCTGTATACATACATTGCGCTAATTGTGGATTAACGAAATGTGTAGAGACATAAAAATTATCTACTCCGATATTCTTAGAGAAATATTCTTTCTCTTCATCCGTCATATCAAAATTAAATGTTTTCCAGTTGTCACCAAGTTTACCATCGTAATCTGTTAAAGTATATGTTCTTGGTGCAAATGCAAAATCCTTTGATAATTTCTGTTCAATATATTTCTCATCAGCAATCGTAACACTAAAATTAAAAGTATTCTGATTGCTCTTAAGACCTATGATTTTTCCTTTTGTTTTATTTCCAATCTTGATTACATTACTTTTTTCTTTTTTAACTCCTAAATTTTCATAGTATGGAATTGTAACAGAACAATTCCTATGCTTAAGAAGTATCAAAAGAGTAGCCAAATCCATATCTGTAGACAATTTCTTATCTGTATAACAATTCTCTACAAATTCTTTAATTCTTTTCTGTTTAAAAATGTTAATAGATTTTGGATCCGAATTTACACATCCAATAATATCTTTCCAGGATCTTTTTGTATCAAGGATTTCTTTTTCTTCTAATAGAACAGTTTTCATTGTTTTCTTTCCTTTTTATAGTTCTAGACATTTCAAATGCTGTATATTATTATTTTCTGTAGTAGATTCTAACTTTTTCATATAATCCTCATAATCTTTATCATCTACCATAATATATTGCGGAATATTATAAATATAGTTTCTATGATGTAAATAAATCACAAGTATATGAAATAACTTATTTTTTACTTTCGCATTAACGAATATACATCCATGAATATCATATTCCATATTATTTTTAACATAAATATATTTTGAACCAAAGAAATATGGTTCTCCAAAAACATCATAATATTTTTTATTAGATGATCTAAAAGTATTAGCTGTTAAATTATATACAAATATAGCATTCAATGGATTATAAAAAACATCAATTATTTTAAAGAAATCACATTTTAAATATAAATCAAAATCTCTTTTTAAAATTTCACTCAAATAATAACAATCTATTAACGATGAAGAGCGATCTCCGGTCATTAAATTAATCAACATATAATAATCAGATTGACAAATTATTTTAAATTTATCAAGAACTTTCTTATCATCATAATTATCATCTTTTCTCATTTCTATATATGAAAGTATTATATCGGAGATACCAGCAAATGTATCATAGCCATTTTTTTGAGCTTTTACCTTTTTAGATGTATCAACAATATCTAAATTACTGTCTAGAACTCTTGTCATCTTTTTGAAGTTTTTGGCAGCAATCTAATAAGATTGCTATTTTGATTTTTCTTTTTGTTTCTTCGTCATCTATTTTAAAACAACTAGTAGATGAAATTTCTTTTAATACATTTTCTAAATATTCATCTATTTTAGATGTATCTATCTTACTCATCTTTAAAATCTCTGATATAGTATCATCATAAAGATTTTCTGATATTTTAGTTAGAAATTCTGCTTTTTCTATTAGTTTTCTAGCACGTTCTTTACAATCATTACAATCTTCAATAGCATCTTCTACAGTTTCTTCGCCATCAATTGCTCTGTAATATTTTTCAGCAACTTCTCTACCTCTTTTACCAAAATTATATTCTGCTGTTAATATTACTTCTTCTCTAACACGTTTAATACATTCATCTTCAAATCCCATTACCCATTCAAAAATATCATCTTTGCTTTCTTCAGCCATAAAACTCCTCTATGAATATTGAATCAAGAAATGGTTTAAAATAATAATTAAAATATTTATACCTATCTATTTCAGATAATTCTACAAAATCAGGATCATATGTTTTTATTTGTTTTCCATTTTTAAGTATAAAAGTATATCGTACATCATCATCGTTTACACCAAATAAAAGTTTATCTTTAGAATTTACAACACTATCTTTTATATCTTGCATTTGTAAAGATAATGTTTTTTTGTTATAGAAATCTAAATCTTTAAATTTTATAAATATATCTTTTAATTTATCATAAAAATGTCTAACACCTTTAACTTCCATATTTTCGTTCTCATCAAAATATATCATAGATTGTCTATTAACATCTATGAACATCAATGATAACATATGTCTTAATTTCATTTCTATATATAAATCATTTTTAGCTAATAATTTAGTAATAATAAATCCATCTTTTTGTCTAAAAATAACATCATTATCATCTATTTCATTATATTGTAAATAAAAATCAGTTAAATCTTTTACAGATTCATTTAAAAAAGATCCAAGATTCTTATTTTTAATTTGCTCTCTACCTATAAATATATTTCTTTCTTCTTTATTATTTAAATCTACATCTCCAAAATCATAATTTTGATTTGACATAATTGTAGGAAATGCGCTAACAATATCATAACTATAAAGGTCTCGTAATATCAAAGGACAATTTTGATTAATCATATTTAAAAGATAAACCCATAAACCCACATAAAAATATGGGTTTATGGGTTCCAGTTTAATTATGGTTTAACAACCAATCTGCAAGCGAAGATCAACGATCTTGAAAAGACCATTGACATCATCTACCTTCTCATATGCAGCTTTAACTTGTTCTCTCAAAGTTTCAATTGTAGTATATTTTCCAGACTTAACAATCTTCGGAAGAACTTTCTGTACATATATCGTAGCAACATCATACTCATTCGTTGGCTCTTTTGTGACATTGCTTATCGTATTCTTGCGATCATATTTATCAACATTTGTGATATTTCCATTAGCATCCAACGTGCAGTCAT
>JAEEGL010317187.1_pt1 | contig 13286 bp, 6 predicted proteins | sample 9134231 | NCBI WGS metagenome assembly JAEEGL01 (sample SAMN16246548, study PRJNA631951) | gut metagenome | biome: gut microbiome; feature: rumen; material: fiber-attached | host: Bos | place: Iran: Karaj | collected 2018-10 | reverse complement strand
TGTGGACACGCTCATCTGCTGCGGTCTGCTGGGCAGCAGACCGGAAGCCGTTGTCTATGGCATGGAGCCCTGCGATTACCAGACCATGGAACTTGGTCTTACGCCTGTCTGCGAAGCAGCCATCCCCAAAATGACAGAAGCACTCCTGGACGAACTTGCCGGACAGGGCGCTGCTGCCGCAGATGGGTCTGGCCGGGGGAAGAACAGCAAATCATAACAGTTTCAGGCTGCGACAGGCTGTGATTGCTATGACTGGACATAGTTGCCTGGAGAAGCTATATTCGTTTTTGTACAAAAAGTTATGAATGAGCGAACGATGATTCCTCTATGATTGCGGCGTAACGCAGGATTTCAACTGCTCAAGAATGATTTTTATGGGAGTGGCTATGCTGTGGGAGTATTATCTGTGCACGATCATAGATGCCCTTATAGATAAGGAATATTCTGATTTTCCATCGCTGGAACATCTTAAAAAAGGTGTTTTCAATGCTGTGTTTGAAAAAACGAATATGAAAAGGCTGCGCGTCTATAACACACAGAATGTTCCTCTCCATTTGCGCGGCATAGGATTATACTGCGGAGAAAGCCAGATCGATGAAAATATATTGCCGCCCTTTGCTGCTTCCAGCGGTGCGCAGAAGAATGAAAAAGAACTGTCCTTCCGGTTTAATGCAATGGAAAAGCCATATATGTTCCATACTCAGGATGGCTTGGAAAACAACTGGCTTGAAGTTGAATTTGAAACGCCAGTGCTGCTGACATCGGCGGTACTCTATGGCAGGACAAACGGCTATGTTGCCAGGTCGGGCTATCTAGCGCTTGATATCGTCAGCGATCAGGGGACAGTGCGTACTGTTTATGACTACCAGAATATTCTGCGTGATACCGCCGGTGAACTGTGCAGCAAGCTTGTGACAAATTCCACTGCGCTGCGTTTCTCGCCGGAGCAGATCACGCTGGCATGCCTTGTCCTGCTTTCCGCCAAAAATGACTGCTTGGAAAATGTGGCCGAACAGCTGCAACATCTTGAGGCTCTTGGTTTTGCAAGTTCGGTTGTCAAGCGGTATATCAACGAGCATATACTCCGGTCGAGAAAAAAACAGTTCACCATGAAACATGGCTGTCAGTACACATATAATCTTTGGACGGACGAGGAAAAATGCGTTTACCTCGACGCCTGCCTTGAAGTTATAAAGCGTTTAACTCCAGTATCAGAATGCATTTTTTTTGCGTATGGCTGCCTGCTGGGTTTTATCAGGGAGCCAACCCAATTTATTCCCCATGATGACGATCTTGATATCGTCATCGTTGGAAAAAGAAAGGAATTCAAGACGAAGAAAGCGCTGGGGGCGGAAGTTGCCCGCGTTCTGACGGAGAATGGCGTAAAGGTGGAAGACGTGTGGACCAATCTTTGCCAGGTGCGATATAACAATTCGAAAAAGATAGATATATTTTTCAGGATTGAAGATGATGACGGGAAGATTTATATCTCGCCAAAACTGCCTGATGTGTATTTGACAAGCGAAGAATGCTACCCCACGATAACCATCGATGTACTGGGCAGATCCTGTCCGGTGCCGAGGAATCCCTTTGCTTTTTTGAATAAGGTATATGGACCGGACTGGCGGATCCCGCAGGACAGGAAGATTTGCAAGAATGTGACTGACAGGGAAAGCATCCGGGTCAGCTTGGATGAAGGTGCCCTGCTAAAAGAAGCCGAGCAGGTGATGACACTGAACGAAAAGCTTTATCACAGGGTCTTATCGGAAAAAAAGGCAGGTAATTTCAAACTGCTGCATATGCCCGGTCATGGCGGCAAAAGCTGATGCAGCGCTGTGCAAACCATGGAGTAATGATTTATGAACGTTGCGATAATACTTGCCGGAGGAAAAGGGGTCAGGTCGGGATTGCCCATTCCCAAGCAGTTCGTCGAAGTCCTGGGCAACCCGATTATTGCCTACACGCTGAATATTTTTGAGCGGCATCCCGAGATCGACGCAATTGAAGTCGTATGCGTCACAGGTTATTTTGACCTCTTAAGGGATATATGCCGCAAGTATAACTTCAAAAAAGTCCGCTGGATCGTTGAAGGGGGGGCAACATTCCAGGAATCTGTACGAAACGGAGTGGAAGGACTGAAAAATATACTGGGCGATGACGATATCGTTACCGTTCATACAGGAGTCGCTCCATTCCTTGATCCTGATCTTCTGACTGAAAACTTAAAAGTCTGCCGTGAAAAGGGCAACGCCATCACGTCATACTCATTGTATGCGCTGGCGGGCAAAAGGAATGAATCAGATCCGTCCATGACGACGGAATGGGTCGACAGGGACTCCATTGTCTGCCTCAAAAATCCCCATTCTTTCCGCTACAAAGAAATCAGGGATCTCTACCAGGAGGCGATGGAAACTGGCATTATTGAAAAGGTAAAACCCTATACCACGACCCTCATGTTCCATATGCATAAGCCGATTTACTTGTCAAAGGGCAGCCAGATGAACATAAAGATAACGCAGAAAGAAGATTTGGAACTGTTTGAGGCCTTCGTTATAACGAAACAGAACCAAGAGGACAATCCATGGAAATTATAGGAAATATCCATCCTGATGCATACCAAAACCATGATTTGATCGCTGTTATTGATGCAGGTACAACAGGCATACGGTGCTGTATAGTCCGGGCAGAAGACGGATCGACGCTGTCGCGCATCTACTTTCCGTTGCCGACATCGTATCCGAAGCCCGGACGCGTTTAACAAGATCCCAACACTATAATAGAACTGGCATACCGCGCTGTCAGGACGGCCATAGCTTCTGAACAGGTGGATCCGCACCGCATTGCAGGGCTGTGCATAGCTACGCAGCGGAACAGCTTTGTCCCCATGGATGCTGAAGGGCGCTTTTTGACCAACATGATCGTCTGGCAGGATCAGAGAGGCGAAGAAGCTCATGGATGGATTCTGGAACGGCTGCAGGCGAATAACATATCAGTTCAGGATCTCTACCGCATCAACGGGCAGCCTTTCAGCTCGTTTCAGGGCGGTTTTAAGGTCCTGTGGATGCGCAAGTTCAGGGAAGAACTTTATAAAAAGACATATAAGATCGTCACTCCACTGGCTTTTCTTGGCCACGCCTTCGGAGTCGAAGAGTATATCGACGACAACAACAACCAGAGCTTCTGGCTGGTGGCCAATGCGGATACGCAACGGGTCGATGCTGAGCTCTGCCGTCTGTTCGACATCGATCCTGAAATATTCCTGAAGTCAGTACCATCGGGAACGAAGATCGGAGAGATTTCCAAAGAAGCTGCAAAACGCTCCGGTCTGATAGCCGGCACCGGGATATATCTCGGCTCGGGGGATCAGCAATGCGGTGTCCTGGGAGCCGGCAATTTCGGGACATCTGACATCATTTCCGTATGCATGGGAACTGCCGGTCTGGGCATAGCATATTCTTCCGCACCCATCAGGCACCCAGGCAGCATGTGCCAGATACAGGGGCATCCTGCCGGCGGATACCTGATGGAAAGCCACTCTTCTTCGTGCATGTCTTCCTATAACTGGGCGGAAAAGATATTCTTTTCAACGGATGATTCCGGGGCGCTTCTTGGAAAGAAGGACGTGCAGCTCATGATGACGGAGGCAGCAAAGCATGCTCCTGTCGGATCAAACGGCGTCTTTTTTCTTCCCTGGCTGCAGGGCGCAAGCTGCCCGCACTATGATGACACGGCCCGCGGCGCATATATCGGCATGTCGCTGGCAAGCAGCAAGAGCGATATGATCCGCTCCACGATGGAGGGCATTTGCTTTGAGACCAGAATGATGCTGGAAACACTTCTGGAAGCGGACATTCCGCCGGTCAAATCTCTGCGGGCTCTTGGCGGCGCATCGACCAGCGATTACTGGAACCAGATGCAGGCTGATATCTTCGGACTCCCTGTTGAGACGGTTGTTTCCAGGGAAGCTTCCGCCCTGGGCGCAGCGATCATTTGCGCCGTATCTGTCGGCATGTACAAAGATTACAGGGAAGCATCCGGACATATGACCCATATTAATAAGATATATGTTCCGGACATGATGAACAAGATGCAATATGATGAGTTATATGGCATCTGGGATAGCTGCTACAAAGATCTGAGCCGGCGCTCTTTCAAGAGCATCTACGGCTATCAGACACGGTAGCCTGGGCGGCAGAGCTTTGCGGATGGCAGAGCAGGCTGTTAAAGGTTTCAATAGAGAATAACGGAGTGAAAAATGTCACTTAAACGCATGATCAAAACCGTACGGAAATCCATAAGGAAGGCTTTTTCTGCGAAGGAAGCCCCTGTCAGTGTATCAGAACCGCAACCCACAGTAAAAATGTCCTGCACAGTGGCCTGCGTCTGCCGTGAATCAGAACCATTCCCGGATATGCTTCTGGATTCGCTCATTGCGCAGCGCCTTGATTTTCCAGCGGATATGCATTGCGTTGTGATCGATATCAGCAGGAATGACGGCATAAGAAGGCTGGTTGCGGAAAAACAGGTACCGGGCTGCGTCAGCATCGGGTATGTTTCAGCGGACGGTTTGAGCGTTGCGGAGGCAAGAAACAGGGCGCTCAGCATGGCGTCAACGGAATGGGTGCTGTTTGCAGGTCCCGGCGATTATTTTGATCCGGGATTTTTCCAGCAGATTGCTGAAACCATGCGGAAACAAAAAAACCTTTGCATGGCCTGCGGCTACGTTACCTATAAAAAAACAAAGGGATGCACAGGCGAAAGCGCACAGCCTGAATTCATGGCAGAATCCCTTTCAGACAGCCATAGCCTGAAATACCGTTTTGCCGGCAAGGGCAAGACAATAGTCTGCAATGACGGTCAAAATGAACAATATTTTGCCATGTCGCTTGATGCTGCTCTATTTCAGACCGGCATTGTCAATGCCAGCGGATTAAAATTCCGGGATCTGGGAGGGGGAGCCGAAGAAGAACTGAGCTTTGCCCTTGATTATCTTCATGCAAGCCGCGGCAAGGATATGGCTTTCGTAAAAGATGCAAAATTGATCACTGCGTATGATGACGCATGGCAGGCGGACGTGCAAAAGCTGCCCTGGCTTGCTGAAACATTCCTGCCGCAGACGCTGCATGCGTATGGAAGCCAGATGGCACTGTTTGCATCCCTTTGCATGATCTTTCCCTATGTCAAGGCAATAGCAGACAGCGATCCATCCTCGGAGACCGATGACCTGTCAAAGGAAAGGACGCTGAAGGCGCTGGATTCATTCTTCGCTCTTGTTCCAGCGAAAAAGATCCTGGACTGCCGTTGCGAAGGCTTCTGGTATTATTACAAGGTCGGGATATGCGGCTTGTTTAAGCACATCTTTTTCCCGCTGGAACGGGAAGACAGCAATGGCGATTTCATCAGTCAGCCTCAGATCATCTACATAGACGAATACAATCAGTCCAGGCAGGAGATTTTGCTGCGCTATTATACGCCTGTTGAATGCATAGAGGAATTTTATCTGGATGACAAAGAAGTGCAGCCTTCTTTTCAACGGACGGAGCGCCGCGTTTTTCTGGGACAGACCTTTTTATATATGCGTGAGATCTGGCTGCCTATAGGAAAATCACCAAAGAAAATGTTCAGCTGCTCAATAAACGGGGTTCCCGCTAAAGTCGCTTTAGGCGGCAGGGGCGGGAAACGCTACACATCCGTATCCGTCGGCAATATCAGTTCATTTTTTGTTACGAATGGCATAACAAAGCTTACTGTTTGCAACCCTCAGACAGATTTTTTTAATCCTCAGGATTTTAAAGAAACAAATCCGATAATTTCACCGGTTCAAATGCATGGGTATTCACAATATACTATTATTTCACCTTGTTATAATGTAAGCAGGTATATTGACGAATTTTTCCGCTCTGTCACAAACCAGTTTTTAGACTTTAAAAATAATATATTTGTTGTGGCAGTGGATGATGGTTCACAAGATGACACCGCTGAAAAAATTTCTGCATGGCAGAAAATGTATCCGGAAAATATCACATACGTCCATAAAGAAAACGGTGGACTATCGAGTGCCCGCAATGCTGGACTGCCTTATGTTAAAACACCGTGGGTAACTTTTATTGACCCTGATGACTTTATAAACAGTATGTATTTTTATAATATTGACAAGTTCTTAAAACAACATGAAAATGTTGATTTTTCACTGATAGGCACCAATATTATCTATTATGATGAAGGAAAACCAACAGATAATTTTAGGGATTCACATCCCTTAAGATATAAATTTAAAAATAATGAACAGATTGTTAAAAATCCTCTTTATAATAATAAATATATTCAATTACAAGCTGCGTCAACTCTGTTCAAGACTAAATTTATTACTGATAACCAGCTAACTTTTAGCCTTGAAGTTAAACCTGTTTGGGAGGATGTGCATTTTATTTATAGATATCTTACAAAATCTAATGACATGCCAATTGCTTTTCTTAATAAATCAAGATACCTATATCGTAAGCGCAGCGACGAAAGTTCACTAATGGATCTAGGCTGGCAGAAAAAAACACGTTTTGATGATATGTTACGTTTTGGGTTGCTGGATTTACTTGATAACTATACCGAAGGCAACTATTTATACAATATAGTATTATATGAATTAATGTGGCATTTAAAACAATTTATAAAGGCCCCGGAACGACTTAGCTTTTTGACAGAACAAGAAAAACAAACATATTTGTCCCTGCTTGATCAAATTTTTAGCCGTATTCCTGAATGGGCTATACTGCCCTTTAATCTTGCCGGATGCTGGTATTATCATAAAGTTGGCATTCTTCATTGTTTTAAAAATACAGTGCCTTCCGAAGCTAATATCCTTTATATTGATGGCTATGATCCAGCTAAAAATGAAGTAAGGTTAAAGTATTACTATGGAAGAGAATTCAGCGAGGAATTTTATTTTGACAATAGTATTGTTAAACCAACGCACGAAAAAATTATTCGCGACGATTTTTGCGGACGTACTTTTGTATATCAAAAAATCATCTGGCTGCCCCTTAGCGATAATGAAAACTCTGTCTTTTTCTGCAAGCTGAATGGTCTTTATGCACGGCTTTCTGTTAAAAACAAGCATTACCAAACGTTAACGGTACAAGGAATAAAGTCATTTTTTGCCCTTCCTTCAAACATCCTTATGCAAAGTCACTGGATAGTCATGGACCGGAACAATCAGGCTGATGACAACGCCGAGCATCTGTACCGGTGGATGATGAAGAACCATCCTGAACAGGAAGCATATTTTGTGCTGAACAGAGATTCTTACGATTGGCCACGGCTGGAGAAAGAAGGATTTAATCTCCTTTCCTACGGTTCTCCTGAACACGAGGAAAAACTACGTACTTGCTCCAGGATTATTTCTTCCCAGGTCGATCATTATGTAGTCAACTATTTCAATGACAATACCACTGCCCATATCCCTTATGTCTTCCTGCAGCATGGGGTTACCAAGGATGATCTTTCCCGCTGGCTCAATGGTAAAAAACGCATTGATTTACTTGTTACGGCAGCCAAGGATGAATTTGAATCTATAGCTGGTGATTATAACAGGTACAAATATACGGACAAAGAAGTTAAGCTTGTAGGTTTCCCACGGCACGATGCTTTGCGTGATGCTTCAATGACAAAAAAAGAGATCCTCGTCATGCCAACGTGGCGCCGTTACCTCGCCGGCGAGGTTATCAGCGGTAATATCAGGGCCTCCAATCCTGAATTTATGGAATCGCCTTATGCCAAAGCTTGGAGCGGGTTATTGCGTTCTGCACGATTGCACGATCTCGCCCTGCAATACGGCTATAAGATTATTTTTTACCCTCATCCAAATGTACAGCAGTACCTGGACGAATTTAACGTTCCGGAATATGTGATTATGAAACATCAATATGAAGGATCTATCCAAAATATATTTAAAGAAACGGCGATTATGATTACTGATTATTCTTCAGTAGCTTTTGAAATGGCATACTTATACAAACCTATCATCTATTACCAGTTTGATGAGGATGTATTTTTCCAGGGTGAACATGTCTATCAGAAAGGTTATTTTGACTACAGACGAGATGGTTTTGGTCCTGTAGTTGTTAATGAAGAAGATGTTCTTGACGCGCTTGAAGACATCCTTCGCAACGGAGGCCGTCCCCATCAGGAACATTTTGAACGGATGGATTCGTATTTCGCCTTCCGTGACGGCAAATGCTGCGAACGCGTATACGATGCCATATGCGACTTGGACAGACCTTTGCAGAAGATTGAGCAAAAACTTTAACTTTGAAGGTGTTGCGCCATGTTGTGGGAATACTATCTTTGCTCTTGTATAGATACAATCCTGAAGAAGCAGCCGTCCGGGTTCCCGTTGCCTGCCTATCTGCGGCAGGGCAGGTTTGCCGCCAGTTTTGACAGGATGAAGGTGAAAAAGATCCGCCTGTACAATACGCAGGGAGTTTATCTCCATCTGCGCGGAGCCGAGATCTATGACGGATCCGTCCGTCTGGAAGAAAGCGCCCTGTTTCCGTATGAAGTTTCACACGGGAGGCTGTACAAGGACTCTGGCTTTTCTTTTAAGTTCAATACGATTGCCGAACCTTACATGTTCCATACGGAAAAATCCCTCCAAGACAACTGGGTGGAAATCGAATTTTCCAATCCTGTGGAAATGACTTCCCTGGTCTTATATGGGCGTATAGACGGGTCATATATGCGGTCGAACTGCCTGGCTGCCGATGTCACGGATGAAAACGGCAGAACAGCAACGGTGTTTGATTACCAGAATATCCTGGAAGAAAACGTGGAAACCGTATTCCGCAAGCTCTCTGCCAATCCTGTGGTGTTCCGGTTTTCTGCAGAGCAGATCGAGCTTCTCTGCCGCATCTTGCTGTTTGCCAGGAACGAAAGTTTCTGGAACATGAAAACGTGGCTGCTTCAATTGGAAGAACTCGGCTTTGCCAGCACCATGGCCAAGCGCTATATCAACGAGCATATCCTGGCAGGCACCAAAAGGCAGTTCACTATGAACTGGGGATGCCAGTACACATACAACCTGTGGTCGCAGAAGGAAAAAAAAGACTATATCAAGGCAGGTCTTGATGTCATCAGCCTGATCAAACCTGTCACGGACAATGTGTTTTTTGCGTATGGCACCCTGCTCGGCTTCATCAGGGAGCCTGACCAGTTCATACCGCACGATTCTGATATAGACATCATTGTTGTAGGCAAAAGGTCTCAATTCAAGGACATCCATGGATTATCTATGGCCGTCCGCAGCCATCTGAAAGCCCAGGGCGTTGTTTTTGCAGCGGAATACGATTCCGGATGCCATGTCAAATATCATAATTCCCGGAGGTTCGATTTGTTTTTCCGCCTCGAAGATCCAGACGGAAATATTAACATAGACCCTAGACTTGGTGTCTATATGGACATTAATGAATGTTATCCGCCCTTATGCATAGACGTCCTGGGGTATCCGTGTCCGATCCCGAAAAATCCCTTCACCTTCCTGGAAAAGATATATGGCAAAGACTGGCGCATCCCGCAGGATAAGAACATTTACAAAAAAGAGCATGGTGAAAGTTTTCAGGTCAGAGTTTCGGATTCCCTGCTCATAGAAGAGGCCATGCAGGTCATGGAGATGAACGAAAAACTCTTTTTTTACCGTGGAGTGTCTGATAATTGAGGCGGCGGGGTCGTATGAACTTTTTCGTGGAAGCCGGCATTTCCCCCTGCGGAAAGGATATCCCGCTTTGACAGAAACACTGCCTTGTCCGTCAAAGGGTACTTCACGGCTAAGATACAGCCTATGAACATTCCCGGAACTGCTCTTTCCATTCTTGCCGCAGCGCTGCTCGCATCCTGTGCGCCTGCGGTGAAGCAAGAGCAGGCTTCCTTGGCGGAACGGACCGCCCCGGCGTATGTGCAGTGGCTGGAATCCCGTGCATGCCTTCGGAAAGCTCCGTTCCTTGCTTCTGTTGTAAGCGGAACATCCCTCAACTGGATGAAGAACGGAACAGGGCTGCAGGGAAAATCTATGGTCTGGGTCGCTGTTTCGCCGGCGTCCTTTCCCGAACATAAAAACGCTTTTTTCTCCGGGGGCTGCAGCAAAGAATTCCTCCATTCCCTCGCCGGACTCGGCATCGAGGGGATATTTCTGGCGGATACTGCGGAAATGGTCTCCCTGCTCGACCGTGCCATGCCTGAAGAAGAAACTGACGGTTCAGGAGTTACCGGCATGGAATTTGGCAGCCAGGCCGGTTCTGAACGGGAATACGAAGAAATGCTTTTGAACGCCCGCAGCAGCAATCTCGCGGCCGGGGGCGAGCTCCTGCCTGCTGCGACGGGAACCGGACCGGATTTTATCCTCGCCACGCTTGGGGTCCGTAACTATCCGGGCATGTATTTCCTGGCTGAAATACCTTCCCGCCTGTGGAGCTTCCTCCCCCCTGCCGGCAACGGCGCCGTACCTGCCGGCAAAAAGCTCACGGAACTTCTTGCTGACGAAAAGATCATTCCGGGAAGCATGCGCCAGGACAAAGACGCATCCGCAGGGATATCCTCCGGATGGGCTGTCACCGGCATCCGCCGCGGCATAGACGGCGTCGCTCGGAGATGGCTGTACAGATGGCATGGCAGCCACGGATCCCCTGTCCTCAACTGGCAGGATCCTTCCGCTGCGGCACGGAGGGTCATGGAGGCAAGCCTCATCATGCAGGCCGGACTGCGGCATCAGGCCCTTGCGGGCCTGAGCGCAGGGGCCTGGATCGGAATGAACGCCGGGGAGGAAGACCAGCCCGGGCTTGCCCTGGAACCCGCTCTTTCTGCAGTCCGGGACCTTTCTGCAACGGCGCGGCGGTACGGATCTGAACTTCTTCTGGAGGACTGCCTTCCCGCAAAGATCCTGCCGGCGGTCATGCAGGCAAACAAAGGGTTCACACGCGACAGCTATTCCTGCCCCTCCCTGGAAGAAAGCATCCTTCTGCAAAATGCCGGCCCGCTGCGCGCAATGCTGCAGGATGCCCTCGATGCACACGCAGACTTCCGCCGGCTCTGGCATTCTTCGTCCGATCTATTTCCGTTCCCGCTGCGATTCCTTTCCGTCAGCCTGCCTGAAACGCTTAAACCCTGCCTTTCTCCGGAAGGCATGCTGCGCATCGGCGCCGTGCAGGCTGCCGCCGCAAGCCTTCCTCTGAAAGACGGGGATGCCCTTTCCCGCAGCACGGCCATACGCAAAGCTGCAGAGATCCAGAAAGCCGTTCTGGCATGCCTCCCCGGACTGCTCCTCCTCAGCAAAGATGATCTGGACCCCGTCATTGAGCAGCCTTCCGACCAGACCGTACAGGAAGGCTACCGGGACACCATAAGGAAATTAATACGGCTGCGGGCCGTATGCGGCATCCCGGGATCCCGCCTGCTCTCTCTTCCCCCTTCTTCCAGTCCCGCCGTGCTCAATATGCTTCTGGAACTTCCGGATGGCCGGCGCCTTCTTTTCACAGGGAACTTATCCGGCCAGCATGCCCGTCCCCTTGCAGATGCCGGCATAAGCCGTGAAGGATGGAAAGACGCCTTCACAGGCGCTGCGGTTTCCCCGGAACAGCCTCTTGCTCCCTGGGAATGGAAAATCTGCATTTCTCAAAAATAACGGAGTTAGAGAAACAGGCTTGCACCTTGCGTGATATTTTGTGATACTGCGGCCACGCAATAAAATTTTCTTACCAAGGAACATTTTATGGAAGAGCAAAACAAGACACAGCAGGAAATAGATGACGGGCAGCTTCCCCTTGACGGAAAAATGACGGAGCAGCCTGCCATGCCGGAAGAAGAGGCCGTCCTTCCGGAACAGGCTTCAGCCGCAGAAGAAAACAGCGGCGGAACAGCACTGGAGCAGGAAGACGGAGCCGCAGAGGAAGCGGCAGGTGAAGTGCAGGACACGGAAGAAAGTCCCGTCCTGCCTCCGCAGCAGCCCGCAGCCAAAGAACAAAATGCCGCCAGTCCTGCAGGCCCGTGCGCTAAAATTTTCAATGCTCTTTCCTATGCCGGACTGCCCCTGCTCATTCTTTTCTCCCTTGCCATCTGTTTCTGGGGAGCCTGGAACCCCCGCGACCTGTGGTTTTCTGATGAAGCTGTCAATGCGGAGGCTTTCCTGAATCTCAAGGCGGGCAGCTGGCTTGCCCTTTTCATGAACGGCGTGCCCTTCGCCAGACCGCCCCTGTATTTCTGGCTTATGGAGGCACTGGACTTCATTCCCGCAGTCAATGAAGTCACTTCCATGTTCTTAGCCTCCGCACTCTCGTACATTCTTTTCATCATCTCCGTCTGGTGCCTTGCCCGCGCCACAGGGCATGACAGGCGCATCGCCTTCGCCTCGGGGCTTATCCCACTGGGATGCCTGTGCATAGACGGCCTTGCCTGCTATGTCAGCATGGATCTGCTCTTTGCCGCATCCCTCACGTTCGCCATGATCTGCCTTTACCGGGGCGCCTGCAAAGCGTCCGCTCCGCTCTGGCTTGCGGCAGGATTCCTGCTTCTGGCCGCGTCAACGCTTGCCAAAGGGCCATTCGGCATTGTTCTCGCCCTGTCCGTCAGCATTCTTTTCCTCTGCTGGATAGGCCATCCATCCAGGCTGAACAGCCGTGACGGCATTCCCGGATTCCTTCTGCTCCTTGTGATCATCGCATCCTGGCTGGCTGCACTCTATCTGTCTGGAAACACCGGGTACCTCCGCTCCCTGATCGAAACCCAGGTCATTGCCCATTTTGTCCCGGGCGGGCCGCACGCAGGTCCCTGGTGGTTCTATGCCGCGGCGATTGCGCTTCTCTGGTTGCCCTGGACCCTTCTGCTGCTCTTTATAAACTGGAAGAAAGCCCTTCTGGGGATTCCGTCCGCCTGGAAAAGCAGACGCGAACGCCCGGGCAGCAGCTGGCTCTGGCTGTGGCTTGCCTGCGGTGCTGCCATCCTTTCCGCATCACAGGCAAAACTTGCTGTGCACGCCCTGCCGCTTGCCCCACCCCTTGCCGTCCTTTGCGGACGCTCGCTGCTTAATCTGAGCCCCGGGCGGAGCCGCTGTTTCTTTGCTCTTGCTGCTGCCGTTCTTTCCCTGCTGGGGCTTGCCCTGATCGTGGCAGATGTGTTTCCGGTCATCCGTGAATTTGCCGCAGGACTGCTGCCCCCGCTGGATGAAACAGCGGAAGCATGGCTGTCTTCCGCCGAAGGAACGCTTTTCATGGGCTCGTTCCTCATCCTTGCTTCCATCCTGCTCCTTC
>JAEEGL010163702.1_pt1 | contig 13286 bp, 6 predicted proteins | sample 9134231 | NCBI WGS metagenome assembly JAEEGL01 (sample SAMN16246548, study PRJNA631951) | gut metagenome | biome: gut microbiome; feature: rumen; material: fiber-attached | host: Bos | place: Iran: Karaj | collected 2018-10 | reverse complement strand
GCGGTGATGTCGCCGAGCAGAGTGGTCTCCCGCAGGAACGAGGACAGCCACCCTGCTCGGCGGCTTGACCGCACAGCTTTGGGGAGGCATGGTTAAAGCCCAAGCCTTGCAAAAACCGTGACAGCGGCGGCTTGGTTGGTAAAAGCCAATGATGGAGCTATAGGACGGATGGGACTTATAGTGAAGGGTCAGTGCCCTCTTATGGGGTGCGGCTGCTGGTATTGGCCGCGGAGTGGAGCCCACAGGCGTTTTTGGGTGGGTGACGGGCGACCGACTGCGGCAGGTGTGGCTGTTTATCACGACAAAGCATTGAGGCGGTGATGTAGCCAGCGACCTGACGACGGACTGTAGCGGAGCGAGCAGACGACACTGGAGGCACGGAAGCGTCGTCTGCCCGTCGGAGCGGAAGGTAGTTGTCAGGCCGCGGACCCCCGGTAAGAGCTGAGGGAGTTCGTTTGCGTTGGCAACGCCTGTGAGTGACCGTAGCGGCGAATGGCAGCAGCTTAGGTTTGTGCGGCTGACGGGACAAACACGATGTGGAGCGCCTCGACGATGACTGAAGGATTGGGGTAGGCAGCGCGTGCCGCGTTAGTGGAGCGATGGACACAGAGAGGTACGAACCGTGTCCGTCGCGGAACGGTAGCGGCTGTAGCACTGCCGGACACAAGACAAAGGCTTCGGCGGGGTGCGGAACACCTTGGCGGGGATGGGATAGGTGGAACTCCTTGACGGGGATTTGAGATGTCCTCCACTCTATCGTTATTTGTACTAACGTGCTAACGTGCTAACGACCTGTAGGAATGTTATGCCACCATCAAGATGGCGGCGAGTGAAGCGAGGCCTTCGGAGAGGTGGCGGAGCCAATGGCCATCGGTGAGTTTGTGCTCAACGATGTAGTCGAGGAGGCGGGTGCGCCACTCCTTGCTTTGGAGCAGTACCCACAGGTCTTCGTCGAAGCTGGCACAGCTGACGTTCTCTTTCAACCAGGCACGAGAAGGTGTTATGTTTTTATCGGCCTCTGATTTAAGCTGCAGGTGCCAAAAGCCATCGGTGGACAGGTGCCAAAAGGGATTGGAAATGTCTGTCGGCTTGTCGAACTGGGACTGACGGGTGTACTGGAGCATCAGAGACTGATAGCGTTCCTCCAGCCATTCATTCAGCGCGAAGCGGTTGTTGGTGAACACACCCGAATCTATACCATCAATCAGTGCAAGCATTAGGACGGGCTTGGCCACAATGACTTCGCCACGGATTTTCGCCTGGCGGATGCTCATAATCCTGTCTGTGTAGTGCGCGTAGCACTGAGTGTAATTGTAGTATTTGAGGGTGTGATTCATTAATACAGGATTTGTTTTATCAAGTCATCGAGTAGATGGCAAGGTGTGTTTCGATTCTCTTTTGGAAATCTTCGAGATAACCATTCTTCACTGAATTATCAATAAATAATACCTCTTTGTCGATATTGAGATTAGGTGCAAGTTCTTTTATTCTCTTCATCATTGCAACTTTCTCTTTGTCTCCAAAATGATATAATACAACAAGTCGATTATCAATATTTTCAAATAAATACTTAAAATATGCAGTATCGCTTCTGCCTAAAGAACACCCATAAATAATAATATAATCTGAACTGAAAAAGAATGGACGACATTGTGCATCAACCATTTTGGCTGCCGCAATGAATCTTTTATCAGGCTGCTTCCATAGGCCAAATCCGTAACTGCCCATCGTATCTTTATATAAAAACTCATGCTCTTTGCAAACCTTCATACATCTATCAATACCCAATTTGATTTTTACATCATCTTCCAAAATTTGCGGTCTCAATTCGCCATGAACTCTAGACAGTTTAACATAGTCGAAAAGCAGCTTTTGCAGTACCACATTTGGAGTATAGTTGAAACAACACACCGCCTCGATTTCAAAACAAGCTTGCCATGTTTTAATCAACATAGGGATAAATCCATTGCCACTAGAGGCATATTGTCCCACAACATAGTCTTGAAGAGCGAGGGTTAATGATCGATGATCGTTTTTGAACTCCGCAGTTTCCTCCTGAAAACTAGAATTATCTATCGTGGTTTCACAAAGATGGATGGAATACAAATACAACAATTCCTCTAAATCGCTCCATTTATCTTTGTCTTCCTCATGCTTTTCAGCAATCCATTGAGCCAACTTTGACTCTTTAGAAAGACTTCTGAAAATATCGCTTTCTATAAACTGCGAATATTTCGTTCTGAATCCACAAGCTACATCAAATCCGTTTCCAATATATACGACACACTTGTTATTCATTTCTTTGTTGGGTTAATTGTATCATATTCTTCTCTCGTAATCGGTGTCTCTGGATCAATGACCAGAATTTCATCATAAGTCAAGCCATAAAGCTGATAGACTTCACGGTCAATCTCAATTTCCAATGCAGAGGTATCTGCCAGTGGATTTGAATACTTGGCTTTTATAATTGTTGATGCTAGACTTGCCAATTCTTGATTTGTTTTTTCATCTGGAATAGCTATTGGTAATTTTTTAAGATGAGTAAGCTTTACTTGTGGAAACACTCTTCCAGATTCTTGAACAATCTTGTTATATTGGAACCTAATATATTGAGAATTGAATATTGCAAGAGCAGCTAATAGGCTAATTTGATTTTCATACTCTTCTCTAATCCACGCACATTGAATTGTGTTACGGAACCAAATATAGTTGTTGTCTATGGTTGCAATTAGACAGGGTGCTGTTTGCCGCCAAATTATCTTTTCTTTTCGCGAAAAAGCTTCTTTATTGAAACTAACTTGTTCGTTAGATTTCAATATCGTTTTATAATCAAGATTAAAGAATTCATCTGTAGATTGTGACTTATAATAGCGATTGATTAGTTTTCCATACCATACAGGATGGCTATTATGAAAATAATTACCATTTTCATTAAATAAACGCTCGTATAAATCATTTCCCCCTTTGTTTTTTAGGCCAATATTACTTCTATGGTATTGAATACCAGCATCACGGATATCAAAAACATCGTCGAAAAATAGGGTGTCGGTTTTATCGGATGGCATAAAATTCAAATCCTCAAATTTTTGTATTTCTGCCATACTAACCGAGCTATATCCAATTGATTCAAAATGGAATCTAGTTAGATTAGTTGCGTCATAATAGTTATAACCACCATCATTCGGTGCGTTCTGAATTATTGAAATACAAACTGGAACTACGGCATTTTCAAAAACACCCATTCCAAGGTTAACAATTCTTTCAACATTGAAGTTTATGATGAATGATCGAATATCTTTATATCGTGGTTGACTTAAAAACGTGTTCGGAGTAATATAGCACAAGAATCCATTTAAGTTCAATATGCTAATACCTTCTCCTATAAACATCTTATATATATCTGCATAATTCTTAACTAATCCCTTGAATTTCTTTTTATATATTTCAATGATATTATCAATATTTGCACCATAAGGTGGATTCCCTATTACAATATCAAATCCTCCTTTAGAAAATACATCATGGAACCAGGTGTGCCAAAGGAAGAATTGGTCATTTCCAGATAGGTCGATATTACCAAAATCAACTTTAATTCCTCTATCATGGATTTGCCTTCTGATGGTAGAGGATATTTCTTTCTTTATCGCTTTCTTTTTATCAGGATTAAAGCACTCATAATAAGAATTTGTCAAATCTTCCAACTCTTTCTGCTCGTTTCCAAATTCTTCAGCGAATAATGTTGCTTGTATTCCGATTTCTTCATCAACAATCTTTTCTGGAAGTAATTTCGAAAGGTCAACGCCCTTGTATTGCTCCAAAAGCGAATTGCCTTGCATGATTTTGAAATCAAGGTTTGGCAAGGCTTGCGGGGACTCCTCATCAACGATGAGCGAAAGCCAAAAACGAAGGCGAGCAATGTCAACGGCACCACGCTCAATATCCACACCGTAGATGTTTTGTTGGATAATGTGCTTCTTGATTTCCGCTGCATGATGTTGGTCGATGCCTTCCAATGCTGTACGACAGAGGAACAACTCCTTCAACAAACCCATAGGGAAAGCTCCCGAACCAATGGCAGGGTCGCAAATCTTCACGTCTTTCAGCAGTTGGTCAGTGTTTTCGGGCATATGCTCCTGGATTTGGTGCGTGGTCACAAACTGACGGACAGCCTCTTTGGTTGGCTCATCCTCAATGTCTGTCTGCAAATAGGCAATAAGGCTCTCGCGGCACATATAGCTTACAATTTCTTTGGGTGTGTAGAAAGCGCCTTTATCCTTATTGTCCTCCAGCAGGTTCTCGAAGATACGCCCCAGCATTTCGGGGTCAACGCCTACCTCGGCATCATCGGGGTCGTTCTCGTCGATGGTGAAGTTGTAGGAAGCGAAAAAGTCAAGTAAATCTTGCATGTATTTGGCGGGAAGCGGGAATTCCGTTTCATCTGCCGCTTCTCGTTCAAATAGACCTCCATTCAGATATGGAACCTTAAACTTAGAAGTCCACGAAATATCATCTTTTCGTTCGGTATTCAGGTCATTGAAGAGTGGCTCCAGAACATCATCAACGAAGTGATTTTGGTCCTTGCAATTCGCAAAGAGGTTTTGTATGAACTCGGCATCACCGTTGCCCCATACGTCATGAACCCCTACGCCGAGCCAACCTTTCTTTTGGAGGAACTGAAGGAATACGAGTCTGCCCATCAGTTTCTTCACATAGTCGCGTATGGATTTCTCTGGGTTGGGGAAATTGGCGAACTGATTCATAATAAATGTGCACGGCTTACCTTCGAGACGCTCTTCCCACTTGTTGGCTACTTTCACCATTCGTTTGCCAGTGATGTAGAAGATGATATTCTCGTACTGTTTCTTGTAACCATCAAAGAACATATCGCTGACGGCATCCACGGAGAAGGCCTTTGTCAGGTCTTTCAGCGAAAGTTCACTATCGCGTAATTGTTCAAACTGTTGGATAGCGGTACGGCTGCGATGGCCTTCTCCCAAAAGATAGGTAAAACGTTTAGTGTCGGTGGATTCCTTTTGGTAACAACCATCCTCAGCAAACTTCCATGACTCGCTAACGTACGAGAAACGCAACACGCTTTCGTTCTTGCGGAAGCAGAACATAAAGGCTCCAGCGTTGCCGTTGTTGCGCCAAGCGGTAAGCAGCATATCGCGGATGCCTCGACGGTTACGTTCTATATCGACGCTTTCGGACAGTTCCACTTCATAAATGGCTATGGTCTGCTCGTCGCTCAGCGTGATGGTGCCTAACCAAAGGGCTTGCTTGGCAAATGGGCTGCTCGTAGAAACCGCCGAAGGCGTATTCCAGAACTTGACTTTGCTTCCAAAGATGTCGTGCAGCAGCAGCTGCCAGTTTTTACGGTTGTATCTCGATTCAATAACTTCCTTGTAATTCATGGGGCGTTTTATTTATTGGAAACTCTCTGACAAAATGATTGTGGCGGCAGTTTCTTCCTCTGCCTGTTGGGTATCGCGATAATAAGCGTTGTAGCGATTGGCCATATCAAGAACCTGCTTCAAGGCTTCGTCAAAGCCCATTTTTGCTTTGCTTCCACCTTTTCGCTGAAGGTCTTTTTGGATGCGTTGCAACCGCTTGGCAATATTGGTGATGGTGCCTCGTTCGACCAACTCTTTCAGTTGTGCTAATTTCAGCCGAGTGTCGCCATCTTCAATATGGGGCAACATACTATTGATGAGGCTGACCGCTGTGGTCACCTGAGCACCAAGGTTGCTGCGCTGGTTTTGATTGGACTCTTCCTCATGCAGCTCTTCTTCCTTGGTTGCCATGAAGGTTAGGAGTGCCTTCTCCACATGATCGTGGTGTTGCTTAATCCTTGGCACTGGTTTCTCTTCGGGGTTGGCCTTGAAGTAGTTCAATGCGTCTAATACAGACAACTCACGTGACTGCTCATCGTTCACCAAATAGAAGACTTTGCGGAAGTTGGTCTTAAGGAATAACAACGTGTCACTTGAAAGTGTAACACCTTCTACCTGGCGCGGCTCACGACCTGTGCGACTGCGTAGCGACAGTTTTTCAATTCGCTTGTATTCCTTACGATTGTGTTGGTACAAGCTGCGTAATTCCTCGTAGAAGGGCAATTCCAAGTTGCGGTCTTCTTGCTCTTTCTTCAAGCCCTCTGAGAAGAGCTTATCAAGGTCGCGATCGATGATTTCCTCTGTGGAATAAATCTGGTTGTCTTCGCCAAAGGTGGTGTGGAAGGTCTGAATCTTACTCAGTGCGATTTGGTTCAGCTTGATTTGTTTGTTGCCTTGACGGGAAGGATAGAAAACGTAGTTGTAAATCGTGTCGGATGTGGAGCCGATACGGTTTACACGGCCAATGCGCTGCATCAGACGGGTACTGTTCCAAGGGGTATCGTAGTTTATGATGATGTTGGAGCGATGTAAGTTTACACCTTCGGCCAATACATCGGAAGTCAAGATAATGTTGTAGTCGTTTTTCTTTTGTTTCCAGTTGGCATCGAAGTTCTCGCGGATGGTCTTAAACAACTGGCTGCGGTTATGGGCTGAAATCACCAAGACATCCTTACGGTTGATACGACGTGCCAGATATTCAATAGTATCTACAGCCTCAGAAAACACCACTACTTTTCCTTCAGGGTTTCGGTCTTGCTTGAAAAGCTCGTGTTTCAGAAGGTCATCAAACTTGGCAAACTTGGAGTCGTCGTCATCGTCGATGCACTCCCATTGCAACCACATCTCATCCAACAATTGTTGGTCCTTAAGGAGCATTTCAATGTACTCCGGCTTGAAGTCATCCCTTTTAAAAACGGCGTTCTTCGGATTGTCTTCGGCCTTTTGGTTCAGCTTCTCTTCGATTTCGTCGTCCGTCAAGCCATCATCATACATTTTGTTGATGTCCATGTCGGGTGCGATGAAAATCCTGTCTTTTTCCCACATGCTTATCAGGTTTTGGTTGGCCTGACGGAAATTGTCCACAGAAATCTTGAAGGCATAGAAGCTGCTTTCCAGACGCTTCACAAGGCCGTTTTTACGAATGCCAGCCAAGCTGCGGCTGATAAGCTCCGCATTGTCGTAGAGACCGTTGGAAACTTCTGGTTTCAAGTAGGCAATGGCCTGATAACGGGCATAGGTCAGCTTCTTGTCCAAGGTTTGCATGGCCTCCTCAAAAAGGTTAGCAAGATGGTCATTTAGCTCGTATTCCTTTTTGATGGGTTTGGCCACCTTGGGGAAGCCGTGAATGTCTTTGTTGTATCGGGCGACACTTTCGATGTCCGTCCTGGTACGTCTCACGGTGAGGGGCTTGATTACTTTGTCGCGCACACGTTCTGCCAGCTTCTTGAATTGTGCAAGGTCGAAGTTCGCTTGCTGACGCATCTTTCGGAACTCAACAACGAGAGGCGAGAAAAACGCAGTCAGGTTGGGTACGCCATCGATGGTGCAATGACGCGGGTCTTGGAACATCAAGATTTGATAGTACAGGTCTGCAGGAGAATTGTTCATCGGTGTGGCCGAAATCAGCATCACTTTTTTCTTGTAGCCAGGGATGTTGCCTGTCTCGACGCGAGGCATCTTGCAGATTTCCTGTAGCTGTTGGAATGCGCCAGTGGTATGGTTGCGGAACTTGTGGGCTTCGTCAACCAGCACAAGGTCATATTCGTCGGCATTCCAATAATCAAGATTATCACCATCAAGAACCTTATTCAGACTCCCATTGCTCACAAATTTGGCATATTGGTCAATTCCAAAGTCCTTGAAAGTTGTCTTCCAGTTTTGCTCCACCGCAGGCGGATAGACTACGAGAATCTTCGTACTGTCATACCCGTTTTCGATAAGGAATTTCTTTGCTATCATTGTAGCAACGACAGTTTTACCAAGACCCACGACATCAGCGAGGAAGAAGCCATCGTATCTTATCAGTTTCTGATAACCTTCAATGGCGGCATCCATTTGGTATTCAAACTTGTCGTATTTATCAGGAATATCGAAAGGGTTGTCCTGGTCGATGGCCAACACACGGTCGGAGAAATACTCCATCAGCATCTTGATGTATAGCTCGTAAGGCGTGACATCACCCTTCAGATAGGTCTTGTCAAGCGTGGCTTGATAGTCTGTGGCATCAATTGGCACACCTTCTGCCTCTTGCCAAAGAAGCTCAAATTCTTGTTTGGCAAAATCCACATCATCAAATTGGGTCAGCTTGACATTGAACTCATACTGTTTGTCTTCACCAATACCCAATCCGTTTCCGCTCAGGTTGCTGCTGCCTGTGATGGCCGCTCCGAAAGTGTGTTGGTTGTAGTTGTCAGGATAAAGGATATAGAACTTGGCATGGATCTTCTTCGAAGGATGTGCACGAAGCTCCAACTTGCCATCAATCATATCCTGCACCATTTGGAGCATACCATCCTCCACTTGTTTGGTGTAGTTCGATTGTTCGATGTCTTGTTTCAGTAGACGCAAGCACTCTTCCTTTACTTGTTCCTCGGCACCAAAAAAGAGTTCTCCTCTTTGGTGAGCATGAGCAATGTATTTATCCACATCGATGCCGATGAGAATACGTACTTTGTTGATATTATCAAGAAACGGGCGCAATGTGAAATAACCTGATGCCCGAAGGAAACCAACTACAGCATCAAGATTCTTGATTTGAGGATTATTGCTCAGCGTACCTTCAAATTCTTGAATGAGGGTGTTGCCATTACGATTAGTGAAGAAGTTGGTACTCATGATGCTTTAGGTGTTAGGCGCTTTGCCTTTCATAGCATCACAAAAAGAATCCGTGGGCCCTGTCTAGGATGGAGGTTCGGCAAAACCTTTACTACGAACAAGAAAGCCCACGGGAAACCGCAGGCGTTCTGCTTTCTTGCGTAGTAAGTTTGAAATTTGCCGATTTCCATCCTACTTGAAAAGCGAAAACGCTTTGTATCTATATGTTATTTAATCAGTTATCTTCTCTGTCTATTTATCCTTTTTAGGTTCGCTTTCGTAATTATGCGAGAGCGAAGGGTTATTGAGGGCAAAATTAGGAAAAATATCAATAAAAAAGGAAAGAATGAAAAAATCCCATGCACCGAAGGGGCACATGGGATGGGTGATAAATGATGGTGGATAAAGCAATTACAAGAACCAAAGGTTGTTTTGTTGGGAAGGCATCATGCCACCTTGGAAATGCGAGACGATTTCCGCGAGCATTTCGGGGTATTTGATTGTGACAGGAAGATGCTGCTGCTTGACCGACTTCCAATAGATGCGGCTGAATTGATAGACTTGTTCGATAAGCTCGGCCACAACCTGCGTGTCGATGGGTTGGCCACCGTTTGTTGGACACTCTATCTTTATCTTGACCGGGAAGGGATAGCCGTCACGAGGATTGAAAACGCAGTTTTCATAACGAGTGTTGTTGCAAAGCAAGTAGGAGCTGTTGCCCAGGTTGACATAAGTGCCGCTATACGGCATTAATCCATTGAACTCATCTGTTGCAGACACGAAAAGCAAGAAATCTTCGGATTCCGACTTGCCTATGGTGACTACATAAACAGGAATATCGACATCCAGTCTTTGCAGCGTTTGTTCAATCTCAAAGAACTCTCTTTTGTTCATTGGCTTATAATAGTGGATAATGAGACGCTCGGGCTTGTCGTTGACATTGGTAAAGTTGATTATGGCGTTCTCGATGGAGCCTGCCAGCTCCTTCAGCTCGTCCTTCTGGAAGAACTCAAAGGAATTGAAAGCACCTGTGTTGTCGAATGAGAACGCGGAGCCAATGTATTGTGTGTTGGTTTCAAGGTTGCGGAAGGCTCCCACGCCAACTATCAACTCGTTTTGCTTTTGAGCTGCCAAACGCCAGGGTGTTCCTTTTAGTTTTGCATTGATAGCAATGGCCATGTTCTGCAAAGAATAGGCAAAGGTTTTATACGACTCACCATTCTTATTGAAATGCGTTTCATCGTATTTGATAGCTTGCAGCATCTTGTCGGTCTCGATGCACTGGGATTCTATTTGATATCGCAACAGTTTTTGCTTGACCTGATAATACACATCATGAGAAGCACGATTCGTTGCATGTTTTCCGATGGGTGTGAGATAAAGGGCAACATACTTGCAGTTGGTCTCAATATTAGGAGCGTTTGCCGTAAGAAACTCGTCAAGCTCCTCCACAATTTTATCTTTGTCGTGGATTTGTAGATTGAATTCTGAAAAAGAGAACTCTTTGCCGATGTATTTTTTCAGGCCATTAAAGAAGTTCTTATAGTCTTTTCGGAAGTAGCGAAGCAGATTGCGAGCGGTCTCGATGTCTTCTTCTGGGAAAATGGATATTATCTGAATGTTTGTATAGGGGGTGGGCAAATATGGACCATTGTTCAGCCCGATCTGAGGATTGTAATTCAGTTTGTTATTTCCAAATATCAATTGTTTACTATCTGAAGAAGTGTGTCCGATTTGCAAAGGATTGACCCAAGAGAAGCCGTTTCGGTCAATGTCAAGGATTGAGCGGAAGTCTTCGTCGTCAAGATACTGCTTATAGAATCTATTGATTTTTTCATAGTATCTGTCGTATTTATTAACGGGTTTGGCAAACGAAAGATACTGGTCGTTGTCGGATTCGGGATCATTGTCCATGTCCAGACCCAAGAAAGAAATCAAGTCTCGATTAAGAACGGGGTATGCTTTGGAAGAATCGAAGTCTTGCAGATTTGAAAGAAACTCATATCTATCAATTATAAGATTCTTGTCTTTCCGATATAATACCCAATTAAACAAGCTTGTCGATGGCTGGTTTTCTGAAAACGGGTCATCAACGCTATCAAGAATTTGCTGAACCGATGTGTTGTACACTTTCGCCGGGCGATTGTATGACAGAATCAGCTGGGGGCGATGATTGAAATGGTCGTAATCAATCTTGACTATATATCGGTCAAATATGGCGTATTTGGAATTCTTGTTGCCGTTGTTGTTGAATTTCCACACTTCGCAATCTTGGGTAATACCATTTGGTTTTACCGAGAGACCGCAACAACGAAAGTAGTGAGCTAACTTGCGCGTGTAGAAGCGTTTGGCAAAATAGTAGTTGTCTGGGTTGGATAGGTTGACTTTGATGGGGTGGAAACCTTGTGCAGGTACATCATAGGTGGTGTAAACCTGGTCGCAGGGTGACAACTCGGGGTAAGTCTCGCACAGTTCCACAGGACAAGTCTGTCTTGTCAGCTTGTAGGCTGGCGTTACTTTGATTGATTGCGTCGCGAAATAGATGTCGCGGGGTTTGACCTCAAATCTGAAGGCCAAGGCGTTGATGAAAAGTCCTCCTTTTCGGTTAGGTGTTGCCATAGTTGAATGGTTGTTGATGGTTAATGAATAATACAAGGTTATACAGGTGCATTAAAAAACTTTGATGCCCACAGCTTGTTTTTTGCCCAAAAAATTGAGTTGAGAGGCTTCGCTCGTTCAAAAAGCCCCAGTCGAACCTTGTTTGGCAAAAGTACAAATAATTCTTGATACTGCATAGATATTTATCGTTGTTTATTAGAAAAAGATATTAACTACAGACATTGTTGTTGATATATTCCGCAACTCTTTGTTGTAGAATTAAATAGCACACAAAGCAATGTTGATAAATGACAAAAGCCCCACGATTAATGGGGCCTTTGTTGACAAAAAACAATATGGAGGGTCAGCGTTTAAGGTATTTATTCTGTGCTTCGTGCAGAATTAATCCCTGTTCTCTGAACTTTGCGATGGTTTTCTCTGCGGTTTTTGGACGGATGCCGATGAGCTGCGCAACGGAAAGATAGGTGCTTCGGTCGAACTGCGCAGGCAAGGCATCGAAGAACCGCTGCCGAAGCTGTGTGGACTGTTGCATGGGATTGAGTGGTGTGTCCTTGGGAAATTCCTGAAACACGCGGGAAGCGTGTTGGATAAGCACACGAATGATAGCGACAGCCGTGTTGAAGTCATCATCTTCACACATCAGCGGATTGGGCACCTCGCCAAACTCGTGGATGCGAAGGACAGAAAGAATCATCGCAATGCGGTATGTGATGAGACCGAGCCGCCGCACGGAGGCAAGGAAGTCGTAGCCCAAAATCTTGACATATCCGTTTTGTATCTCTTGGAACAACTCATGGAATTGCTGTCGCTGCGAAGCAGTGACGCAAAACATCAAAGAGGGGCTTTCCAAGAGAATCTGGTAAAGATTATAGTAATCCTTGCCGAGTTGTCGGAAGTAGTCGTCGATGGGTGTCTGGTCTTGATGGGCAAAGACATCGTGCCACTCCAAATCGACATTGAGACAATAGAAGATGAAACGGCTGAAAAGGCCGTTCTCTGCATCAGGGATGAGGCTTTGGATTTGGCGCGGAGTGCCGGACAAGAGTGCTGAAAGACGAGGCTTCTTGATTTCGGTGTACTCATCATCCTTGACACGGCTATAGGTGATGGTTTCGTGGTGAAAAGCTTTACGAAAGCCATCAGAGTAGTTGCCGTAGTCGGACTTGAAGGCATTGACCAAGGTGTCGCCTTCGGTCTCAAACATGATGCCTGTCTCGCCGTTGTCCTTCAAAGTCTTATAGAACTTGGTGGAGCTGGTGTTGGCGGGGATGAAAAGGACTCGGCGGGGTGGCTTTTGCGGTGGCTCGCAACCCTCCTTGTTGCGGGCATACTCAGACAAGCGGCTTTGGTAATCGGCCATTTCTGCCTCATATATGGCGGCAAGGCGGTCGTGGACAGGCTGGACGATGTGACGGCATAGCGACAGACGGCCTTTGCCAGCTGAAGCCTGAGCGGTGACGAACAAGAAGAGATTGGGAAAGACTTCGCGGTCGTCGTAGAGTCCGTACACATTGGGCATGCAAGCGGAAACAACGGCAAGGGTGCCAAGGATGAGCATGTCGGCATCCTGAGGTGAGTTTGCCTTAGCTACCACTTGACGTAGGAACAAGGGAAGCGATTCGCTGACCTTGTCGGAGAAGGTGGGCATGGCAATCTGTTCAAGGGTGTCGGTCATATCCTCCGTTTCCCCCGTTTCCTCCAAATCCTCTACGGAGGAAATAGAGGATTTGGGGGATATGGAGGAAGCTGCACCTGGTTCAGAAGAGGAGAGCATAGACTCCCCCGGCCTACGGCCACCCCCTCTCAGAGGGGGACGGATTCCGTGCTGCTGGGCGATGTGGAACAAGGAGCGGGGCGTAATGCCCGAACCACGGGAGCGAAGGCAAGCGGAGTATTGCTTGTCGGCTTCTGCTTGGTCGTAGTCCGCATTGAAGCGGCTGAGACGGTGGAAGAAGTCGC
>JAEEGL017297553.1_pt1 | contig 13287 bp, 13 predicted proteins | sample 9134231 | NCBI WGS metagenome assembly JAEEGL01 (sample SAMN16246548, study PRJNA631951) | gut metagenome | biome: gut microbiome; feature: rumen; material: fiber-attached | host: Bos | place: Iran: Karaj | collected 2018-10 | reverse complement strand
CCTGAGGAAGTTGCGGCACTGATGGGAGAGTACAACATCTCATCCCGCCTTACTTTCAGTAATTCACTTATACGAAAAGAACATCTTTCGGATAAGAAGTGTAACAGGCTCTGTTCTCTTTTTGAAAAGAACGGAAAAGTTCAAAACGGTGTGATCATTTACTCGGATCTGCTTCTTGATCACATACGCGACAAGTATCCTGATTTCTATTTTGTATCTTCTACGACAAAGGTTATAACAAGCTTCGACAGATTCGAAGATGAATTGAACCGAAGCGAGTTTAAATATGTTGTTCCCGATTTCAGACTGAACAAGAAACTGGACAGGCTGAATGCTCTGACACCCGAACAGAAAGCCAAGGTTGAGTTTCTTTGTAATGAGTGCTGCGCATTCGGATGCAGTGACAGGAAGAGCTGCTATGAGAATGTGAGTCGTAAGAGTCTTGGCGAAGACTGTGAAGATCATGTATGTACATCACCTCAGGCAACCCGCGGTTACCGTTTCTCTGATGCGATGGAGAATCCTTCATTTATCGGAACCGATGATATCAGGAAAGTTTATGCTCCGGGCGGTTTCAGGCATTTCAAGATTGAAGGCAGGAGCCTGGGAAGTGCGGTTGTGTTCGAAATGCTCATTTACTACATGACAAAACCCGAATACAGGCTTAAAGTAAGAGAGGAAGTATATCTGGACAGCAGTCTGGATCTGTTTTGAAAAAGGATTTTATGCGATTCGGAGAAAAGGCGGCAAAATTTATATATTCGCTGGGCGGGGCTGTGGTATTTGCATTTACAGCATTCATCGCTGTATGGCTCTATTATCTGAGCTCCTGCGTAACCTCTATCATGGCTTACGAAGACGAGCATGTTTTCTTTATCAAAGATGTCGGACCCGGAATGGTCATCGGCATTTTGATCCTGCTTCTTCTGTTCGCATTCATATATTCACGCGGTAAAAAGTTTTGGAAGAACGAAGCAAAGGTAGAACGCGTTCTTAAGAATATTTCGGTCATCCTCACTGTAGCATTCGCAATAGTAGGATGTCTTATAGTTAAAACAACGCACCTTCTTCCCATCTACGATCAATATAAAGTTTTCCTCGTAGCAAAAGATTTCCTTGAGGGAAATTATACCGAGTGGCAGACAGGACAGTACATGGATATGTTCCCTTTCCAGAACGGAATGGTACTCCTCATGATCCCCTTTGCTCTCATGGGAGATAACGGAGTATTCGTATTCCAGTACGTTAATGTATTTATTCTTATCATCGTAAACATTGGTCTTGCAAAGATAGCAAAAGAGTATTTCGGAAGAAGCTGGGGATATGCCACATATATCGCAGCAACGCTTTCGCTTCAGATGTGGGGACAGATTACTTTTGTATATGGATTCTTATGGCAGATCGCATTCGGCATCTGGGGAATCTATAAGCTCATCAGATTCGATAAGTCCGGAAAGAAATCCGATGCTGCTTGGGCAATAATCTTTCTGGCACTGGGACCTGTGTTTAAATACAACGGAGTTCTTATCGTCATCGCAGCATCGCTTATGCTCTTCGTAAGAATGCTTCGTAAGAAAGAAAGACGTATCAAATACCTTACCGTTTTGATCCTGCTTGTTCTGTGCACATACGGAGTTCTCGGCGGGATCAGGGCATACTTTGATCATACAGCGGGAGCACGTTCGGATGCCGGAATAGGAATGAGAGGATATGTTGCTCTCGGATTCTCCGAAAGTTCCGTGGCACCCGGATGGTTTAACGATATCAATACTTCCGTTTACAAAGAGTATGCTGACGATCTTCCGAGAGTCGAAGAAAGATATAACGAGATCATAGAAGAGCGCCTTGATGTATTTGCGGCAGATCCCGAATACGGTATCAGATTCTTTGCAAGAAAGATCGCATCCATGTGGACCGAACCTGCGATGCAGTGCTTTACAAATACCAGCATCAGAAATCTTTACGGAACCCTTTCCTATACTTGGAAAGATATCCTGTATAACGGTGGCGTGGTAAATACCATCCTGTATATCATCATGGATGTTGCGCAGTCATGTCTCTATTTCGGACTCATGCTGAGACTCTTCTGGATATGGAAGAAAAAGAAGATCCGCTCATGCCTTGAAGAGGGAGATTTGTTTGTAATATTCCTCGGCGGCTTCATTTACCATCTGATCTTCGAAGCAAAGTGCCATTACGTACTTCCCTATTTCATCGCTATCTTCCCCTATGCACTTAAAGGATACGGTGAGACAATATCTGAGATCGCATCTATCGGAGTTAAGAAAAGCCGCAGCATTCGATTTGTACTTCTTGCTCTGATCATCGGAGCGATCATCTATATCATCCCTTCAAGATTCCTTGATAACACCATGCGTCTCGGAACCGCAACTGGAGAGTATCTCTGGTATCTGCAGAACGATCTTGAATGGAAAGATCCGGGTTACAGTAAGTGGGGATAAAATAATTTAATATGACATGGGGACCGACAGGGACGGTTCTCGTGGTCCAAGGATCAAGGACCACGAGAACCGTCCCTGTCGGTCCCTATTGTTATGCTGTAATAGGTTCATCCTATAACAGACTATAAGATACCCGTATTAGCCAAACATGAACTCAGCCTTTAGAATGCATTTCAAGAACAACGACAAAATGATGCATCCGAGAGGTGAAGCACATGTATGTACAACTCAAAAACATTAATAAGACATTCGGAGATACACAGGCATCAAGAGATGTAAGCTTCGAAATCGAGAAAGGAAAACTGATCGGACTTCTCGGACCAAGCGGAAGCGGTAAGACAACCATCCTTCGAATGATAGCGGGACTTGAGAAACAGGATTCCGGAGATATCTACATAAACGGAAAACTTGTAAACGATCTCACACCAAGCCAAAGAGGAGTCGGTTTTGTTTTTCAGAATTACGCACTGTTCCCTTACCTGACTGTATACGACAACATAGCTTACGGACTGAAAGTAGAAGGTAAGGATAAAGAGTTTATCAAAAAGAGAGTTACCGAACTTCTCGAACTCGTAAGTCTTCCCGGACTTGAGAAAAGATACCCCGATCAGCTCTCGGGCGGACAGAGACAAAGGATCGCACTTGCAAGAGCGCTTGCTCCCGAACCGGAACTTCTTCTTCTCGATGAACCTTTCGCAGCAATCGATGCAAAGGTAAGACAAGAACTCAGAACATGGCTGAGAAGAACGATAGACAAGATCGGAATCACAAGTATCTTCGTAACACACGATCAGGATGAAGCAATCGAAGTTGCCGATGAGATCGTAATAACAAATGAAGGAAGAGTTGAGCAGGTCGGAGATCCCGTTGACATCTACCTTCACCCCAAGACTTCATTCACCGCAAAGTTCATCGGAAAGTCCAGTGTACTCAAAGACTACGACAAGCTTAAAGGCTTCAAGGATGAAGGCGAAGGAACTGAGGCAATCATCAGACCCGAATTCGTAGAACTGCTTACCGCGGATTCACCGAAAGGCAACGATCCTTCATACGAAGAAGCTACCGTAGAACAGAGCATCTTCAGAGGAGACAGTTTCGAAGTCATCCTCGATATTGACGGATTAAAGATCAAAGCAAGTTCACCTCTTGTAAACGGTCCTCTTAAATCCGGAGACAAAGTAAAGGCACTCATCAACATGATCTACATCATCCGCGGAGATGAAACCTATCTGGTTAAGAACAGCTCGCTCGATGATTCGAATACTTACTTCATCTAAAGGAGACGAGTTATGGAAAAGAAAGAAATCAGCATAGTCGAAAGGATCTTCAAGATCGGCATCATCTCCTGGATCATCGTATTCGCGGCTTGGGGCTTTGTCGGATACAAATACGACGAGATATTCTTCCCGTCACCGATAGAAACCTGGAATGCACTTCTTAAGATCATCAAGGACGGAACACTCGGAGCGGATATCCTGGCATCACTCAGAAGAATAGGAAAAGGATGGGGACTTGCAATTCTCTTCGGTGTACCCATCGGACTTGTAACCGGACATTTCAAACCCGTAAGACTTCTGGTTGAGCCGGTACTGAGTCTCTTCAGATTCATCCCCGCGATCGCACTTACTTCGATGTTTCTTATCTGGTTCGGAGTGGATGACAAATCAAAAGTTGCACTTATCCTGTATGCAGCATTCTTCCCGATATTCGTAAATACCATCGCAGGAGTCGTTACCGCAGATAAATCGCTCGTTGAAGCGGCATCCTGTATGGGAGCAGGTAAGCTAAGAGTCTTCTTTACGGTCATCGTCCCTTCCGCAGTTCCCAATATCTTCACCGGTGTAAGACTGGGACTCGGATCAAGTATCATCTGCGTTATCGCGGCAGAGATGCTGGTCGGAGGAGACGGACTCGGATATCTCATCCAGAGCTCAAGAATGTATTACAAAACCGCATGGGCATTTGCAGGAATCTTTACCCTGGCTCTTATAGGTTTCGTGCTCGACAGATTGTTATATTTTGCAGGCAAAAAAACTCTGAGACATTTCGGAGTGAAATAAAGGAATTGAAAGTGAGGAAAATATTATGAAAAAGAAATTGATCGGATTATTAACAGCAGGAGTTTTGGCAGCAGCATCTCTTGCAGGATGCGGTAACACTGCTTCAGGAAATGCAGGAACCCAGCCTACACAGGCAGCAGATGTAAACAGCGACACCGTTTCACTTGATGCGGCAGGAGCTCCCACGGGTGCACCCGCAGAAACCACCAAGCTTCGCCTTGCGGTTATGACCGGCGGACTTGACCAGTATATCGACGAAGTAGGTCAGTGGCAGGGAATCTTTGAAAAGTACGGACTCGAAGTTGAGATCACCGAGTATGTATACGGCATCGCAACCATCGACGCGATCGTAAACGGAACCGCAGATATCGGAAACATGGCTGACTATGCAACCGTTAACCGTCTCGGCAATACCTACGGCGTAACAGACCTTAAGATCTTCTCCGATCTCGGAGCACCTCAGGGTGACAGAGTGGGCGGACTTTATGTAGCTCCCGAGTTTGCTGATGATATCACTTCTCTTGACGGAAGCAAGGGATTCATAACCACCACCGGAACCGTAGTTGACTATTATATCGCAAGATCCATCGAGTATCTGGGATTTGATTACGATAAGCAGAACATCGTAGCAGTTGATTCGACACAGACCGCTCTCGCAGTGGCAAGCTCAGGAGGTGCTTCCGCATATTTCGCATCAGGTTCCACCGCAACACGTTTTGAGGAACTCGGATGGGTTAAGGTTGCAACCGCAGATGAGATCGGAATCAGCACCACAGCATACCTTCTTTCAACCGAAGGATTTATCTCAGAGCATACCGATGCTCTTGCACAGTACCTTCTTGCTGTAGATGAGACCATCGACTATATCAACAACAACCTCGATGAGACCGCTGAGTACCTTGGAGAAAAGCTTTCCCTCATCCCCGAGGATTTCAAATCCAACTGGACCAACAGAGTATTCCAGCACGGACTTAATGCAGACTCCGCAGCACATCTTCAGGAGATTGAGCAGTGGGCATACGGCGCAGGAAGATTCGAGACCGATTATCAGGTAACCGAGTTCTATGATGCAAGACCCGCTACAATTGCTTTCCCCGAAGCAGTAACCGTTAACCTTGATTAAGTTTTTTAGTACAGAAAGGAGAAGGCAATGGGCTATCCCAGCGTATTTCCCACAGGAGTTTTACAATTTGACAAAGAAAAGACATGGAGCGGATACACTGTATTCCCTACAGTAAAGGGAGCACTTCTTATCGATATGAACGGTAATGAAGTTAACCTCTGGGCCGGCCTCGGCGGCTTCCCCAACAAGATTCTTCCCGGCGGATATGTTCTCGGAACAACCGGCAGAAGAGAATCCAAGAAAGCATATCAGGATCAGCTTGATCTGGTTCAGGTAGACTGGGACGGAAATGTCGTATGGAAATTCGACCATACGGAATACATCGAAGATGAAGGCTTTGAGCCCCGTTGGCAGGCAAGACAGCATCACGATTTCCAGAGAGAGGGCAATACCGTCGGATATTATTATCCCGGCGGAGAACCCAAGACAGAAGGCGGAAACACAATCCTTCTTGTTCACGAGAATGTTACCAATCCTGCAATAAGCGACAAAGAGCTTATTGATGACAAGTTTATCGAAGTGGACTGGGAAGGAAACATCCTTTGGAGCTGGAGAGCAAGCGATCATTTCGAGGAATTCGATTTTGATGAAGCTGCCAAGAATACTCTCGCAAGAAACCCGGGAGTTCACGGAGAGGCAGGAGGAGACTGGTTACATGTAAACTGCGTATCCGTTCTCGGACCCAATAAGTGGTATGACGCAGGAGATGAGAGATTCCATCCCGATAACCTGATCTTCGATGCAAGAAATGCAAATATCCTTGCCATCGTAAGCAAGAAGACCGGCGAGATCGTATGGCAGATAGGACCTGATTTCTCCAAGACCAAGGAACTCAGAAAACTCGGATGGATCATAGGTCAGCACCATTTCCACATGATCCCCAAGGGACTTCCCGGAGAAGGAAATCTCCTGGTATTCGATAACGGCGGAGAGGGAGGATACGGAACTCCCAACCCTTCGTCCGTAACCGGCAACAACAATGCCCACAGAGATTATTCAAGAGTACTTGAGTTTGATCCCATCACTCTTGAGATCAAGTGGCAGTACACACCTCTCGAAGCAGGATTTCTTCTTTTCACGGATGCTTCCAAGTTCTACAGCTCATACATCAGCTCAGCTCAGAGACTTCCCAACGGAAATACTCTGATCACTGAAGGATCTGATGGAAGACTTATAGAGGTAACACCCGACCATGAGATAGTCTGGGAATATATTAATCCCTATTTCAAGACCATCGCAGGAAAGGTTTCCATGAACATGGTATACCGTGCATATCGTGTTCCCTATGAGTGGATTCCTCAGGTTGAAAAGCCTGTTGAGACTTCAATCGAGCCTCTCAACGTAGAGACTTTCCGTGTTCCCGGAGCATCAAAGGGTGCGGGAACCGGTAAGGTAACAACCATCGACGGTGTGGATCCCGACGGTGCCAGCGTTACCGGAATGAGCAGCGGCCCTAAGAAGGATGATAAGAAAGAAGACAAGCGTCTTGATTTCTGCGTCCTGTCCGTTCACAAGAGCGAACTTGAGAAAAACAAATAATAGAAAAAGCCGGTTATAGCTAAAGCCTATAGCCGGCTCTATTTTATAAGTATTTCCGAAATCTTCGGAATTTCTGTATCCTTAACAGTGTCAGGGGAAACCCTTATCGGAGGTACAAGATGAATTTCAACACAGCACTTCTCCACGGCGGAGTTGATAAAAAAGAAAAATACGGATCAACCTTGACTCCGATTTATCAGACCAGTGCATTCTACCAGCAAAGCGCAGAAGATCTTGAGGGGATTTTCTCTAACAAGACACCGGGTTACTGTTATACCAGAGTTGCGAATCCAACGGTGACGGCCTTTGAGAACAGGATAACCAAGCTGGAAGGCGGAGTCGGAAGCGTGGCAACCTCATCCGGAATGTCTGCAATCTTCTGTGCACTGACCAATATCCTGGAAAGCGGAGACGAGATCGTATCAAGCTCAAGTCTCTACGGAGGAACGATAGATTTCTTCAGGGATCTGGAAGCGTTCGGTATAAAGACCACATATATCGAGAACAACAATTTCGAGCAAATAGAAAATGCCATTACAGAGAAAACAAAACTTCTGTATGCGGAGACAATCGGAAACCCCTGCCTGGATGTTACGGATATCGATGAACTTGCTAAGATCGCACATGCACACGGCATACCTCTTATCATCGATAACACGGTGGCAACCCCGTATCTGGTCAAGGTTTTCGAACACGGTGCAGACATTGTCATAAACTCCACATCGAAATATATAAACGGAAGCAGCAATGCAATCGGCGGAGTTCTGACAGACAGCGGAAAGTTCAAATGGAACAAGGATAAATTTCCGATTTTGAAAGACTACATCAAATTCGGACCTTATGCTTATCTTGCAAAACTCCGTGCGGGACTGTTCAGAAATGCCGGAGCCTGTATGGCGCCGCAAACGGCTTACCTGAATCAAATAGGATTGGAGACACTGGGACTTCGTATGGAGCGCCAATGTACCAACGCCGGGAAGCTGGCTGAGTATCTTGAAGAGAGATATCCGAACATAACGGTCAATTATCCCGGCCTTAAGTCAAGCAAGTGGCACGACATAGGAGATAAGCTTTTAACCGGAGGATACGGAGCGATAGTAACGATCCGTGTGGGTTCCAAAGAAAACGCATTTAAGCTTTTGGATGAATTGGAACTGGCTTACAGATTATCAAACATAGGCGATACCAAGACATTGGTACTTCACCCTTCATCAACCATAAGTCTTCACTCAACCGAGAAGCAGAAAGAAGATGCGGGAGTGTTCGATGATCTGATCAGAATAAGTGTAGGAATAGAAGATATAGAAGATCTTAAAGAAGATTTTGATAAAGCATTTTCCAAGATTGGCTTGGATGCGTAGGAGGAATGAAATGGCAGAACAGATCGATTATGCGTCACTAAAAAAAGGCGGATTCATGAGACAGAAGCAGAAGGGCTTCTTTTCTCTGAGACTTGCGGTAGTAGGAGGAAATCTTACTGCGGAGAATATCAAGACCATAGCTGAAGTCGCAGAAAAATACGGCAAAGGCTATGTGCACATGACCTCAAGACAGGGAGTCGAGATTCCCTTTATAAACTTTAGCGATATTGAAGAGGTCAGGGCTAAACTTCTTGAGGGGGGAGTTAAACCCGGTGTGTGCGGACCCAGAGTCAGAACCGTAACAGCCTGTCAGGGCTCGGCAATATGCCCCAGCGGATGTATCGACAGCTACGAACTGGCCAAGGAATTTGACGAGAGGTATTTCGGAAGAGAGCTTCCTCACAAATTCAAATTCGGGGTTACGGGCTGCATGAACAACTGCCTTAAGAGTGAGGAGAACGATCTGGGTGTTAAGGGCGGATACATTATCAATTACAAGCCCGAGAGCTGCATCTCCTGCGGAGTATGTATCAAAGCCTGCAGGGAAGGCGCATTATCACTTGATGAAAACGGCAAGGTTGTACTTGATACATCGAAGTGTAATAACTGTGGACGCTGCGTAAAGAGCTGCCCCACAGATGCATGGGATCATGAACCCGGATATATCGTTTCTTTCGGAGGACTTTTCGGAAACCAGATATACAAGGGTGAGCAGATCGTTCCCATCATTAAAGATAAAGAAACACTCTTCAGAGTAGCCGATGCTGCAATAGACTTTTTCGACAAGCATGCAAATGCGGGAGAAAGATTCAGAAAAACTCTTCAGAGAGTCGGCGAAGAAGAATTCAGAAAAGAGATTCAGGCGGCTTACGAAGGAAAATAATAACTGCTGCAAAGGAAGGTGATAAATATGGCAGATATAGCATTTGATGAATCGGTTGATATAACCGATAAGGTTTGCCCTTTAACTTTTGTAAAGGCTAAGGTAACACTTGATGAACTTGATGACGGACAGATTCTTGCCATCAGAATGAATGACGGAGAGCCTGTTCAGAATGTGCCCCGTTCCATCAAAGACGAAGGACATCAGATCCTCAAACTCGATGATAACGGTGACGGAACCTATACCCTCTATGTTAAGAAGGTTGGCGACTGATTTACACAAATACAGATTTAGGAGATTGATAAAATGATCATTACTGTAGCAGGTGAAAAGAAAGAATACAAAGACGGACTTACTCTTCCCGAGCTTCTTACAGCAGAGAACGTTGAGATGCCCGAGTATGTAACCGTATCCATCAACGAGGAATTCGTTGAAGCAGATAAGAAGGAATCCACCGTTCTCAAGGACGGAGACAATGTTGAGTTCCTTTACTTCATGGGAGGTGGATGCTGATGGCACTTACTGATGAGCAGCTTGAGAGATATTCCAGACATATCATTCTCAAGGAAGTCGGAGCAAAAGGACAGAAGAAGCTCCTTAATGCCAAGGTACTCATAATCGGTGCCGGCGGCCTTGGAGCACCCGCTGCAATGTATCTTGCTGCAGCAGGCGTAGGACATATCGGTATAGTAGATGCCGATGCCGTAGACCTTTCAAACCTTCAGAGACAGATCATTCACCAGACTGCTGATGTTGGTAAAGCAAAGGTTCAGTCGGCCAAGGAAACCATGAATGCAATGAACCCCGATGTAGAGGTTACTACCTACAGAGAGTTCGTATATTCCGATAATATTCAGCAGCTGATCCGCGATTATGACTTTATCATCGACGGAACCGACAATTTCCCCGCAAAGTTTCTGATAAACGATGCATGCGTTCTTGAAAAGAAACCCTTCTCACACGCAGGTATCATCAGATTCAAGGGTCAGCTCATGACCTATGTTCCCGGACAGGGACCTTGCTACAGATGTGTATTCAAGAATCCCCCTCCGAAGGATGCGGTTCCTACCTGTAAGCAGGCAGGCGTTATCGGAGCAATGGGCGGTGTTATCGGAAGCCTTCAGGCAATGGAAGCAATCAAGTACATCATCGGAGTAGGTGATCTTCTCACCGGATATCTCCTTACATACGATGCGCTTACCATGGAGTTCCATAAGATAAAGCTTCCTAAGGATACACATAACTGCGCGGTATGCGGAGATCATCCCACCATACTTAAGCCTATCGATTATGAACAGCCCGCGTGCGAACTTAAATCACACGCATAAAAGAAATAGGAGATGAAATGGGAATCGTCAGAATAGATTATCATTTATATGATGATATAGTAAAATATGCCAAGGAACATTTGCCTGAGGAGGCCTGCGGACTTATCGCAGGTGAAGAGACTGAAGAAGGAAAGTTTGTAAAGAAAGTATATTTCCTTACCAATGTGGATCATGCCGAGGATCACTTTACACTTGATCCGAAAGAACAGCTTGATGCAGTAAAGGATATGAGAGCAAACTCTCTTAAGCCTCTGGGTAACTGGCATTCCCATCCCGAATCTCCTTCAAGACCTTCCGAGGAAGATATCAGACTTTCTTATGACAAGAATGCAAGCTATTTTATCCTGTCACTTATGGCGGAAAATCCCGTGCTGAATTCTTTTCATGTAGAGGATGGTAAAGTATCCAAGGAAGATCTCAGGATCATATCCGAGAAATACTATTATTGAAAGTGATTTTACAGATTTATGAAAAAAGCATCCTTAACAAAGTGCATAGCGTTACTTCTTTCTCTTTTCCTGATTGCAGGATGTGCTTCTCGAAATGACCAAAGTGCAGAAAGCCCTGAATCCGTTATAGTTTTGGATTCCAATTTTACCCATGTTGAACCCGTCCGTGAGGGTTATACTTTTACAGATGCTCTCGGAAGGGAAGTGACCGTATACACTACAATGCATGTAGCAGTCCTTCTTGGAAGCTTTTGTGATATATGGATGCTGGCAGGCGGTGAAGTAAATGCTGCGGTAAGTGATGCTTTCGGGAATTACGACCTTCCGGAAGGCACAAGAGATCTTGGAAGGATGCTTGAGCCTGATGTGGAAGCTATTATCGCGACTGACCCCGGTTTAGTTATCGCGAGTGCGGGTACCGATGCTCAGGTTGAACTTCTTGATACCTTTGAGTCTGCTCTGATTAACGTAGCATATTTTGAAGTATCGGATTTTGATGATTATCTGCATATGCTGGATATTCTCACGGATATCACAGGAAGAAAAGATCTCTATGAGCAGTACGGAACTCAGATCGGAGAACAGATAGATGAGATCATAGCGGCTGTTCCGGATACACATCCCACAGTCCTGTTCATCCGTGCCGCGGCAAGTTCCGTTAAGGCAAAGGGAAGCGAAGGAACAGTAGGCGGTGAGATTCTCGCAGACCTCGGATGTATCAATATTGCGGATTCCGATTCTGCGATACTCGACGATCTCAGTCTTGAAGCTATTGTAGCTGCAGATCCCGATTACATCTTTGTCACGACTCAGGGCGAGGACAAAGAGGCGGCTTTAGCAAATGTTGAAGATCTCCTTATCAATAATCCCGCATGGTCTCAGCTGTCTGCAGTTAAGAACGGACATTATTACGTGATAGAAAAAGAACTCTATAATTCCAAGCCTAATGCAAGATGGGCTGAAGCTTACCAAAAACTTTTCGACATTTTGTACGGAGAATGATATGGCTTACTTCCCGCTTTTCCATGAACTGGAGAATAAAAAGATAGTGATCATCGGCGGCGGAAACATCGCCCTTGAGAAAGTAGATAAACTATCGGGACTCGGAGCCGGTATCACGGTCATTGCACCGGAGATAAAAAGCGAGATTTCCGATAATCCCGAAGTGAAATGTATCATCAAAAGATATGCGCCGGAGGATCTTTCCGGCGCTGATTTTGTAATATCGGCAACAGGCAATCCGGATATTGATGAAGAAGTATTTGAGCTTTGCAGGAAAAATAAAATTCCCGTAAATGTGGTGGACAGGAAAGAAAAATGCGATTTTATTTTTCCTTCCGTCATCAGAAAAGATAAGCTTGTCATCGGAGTATCCAGTTCCGGCGCAAGCCCTCAGGTGGCTATTACCCTTCGGAAGCAGATTGAGGAACTGATACCGGATAACATAGAGGAGATACTGGATTTTCTGGATGATTTAAGACCTGTAGTCAGAAGCAGGATTGAAGATGCACATAAAAGGCACCGCATTCTGAAGCAGGCAGCTGATATGGCATTCAGAGAAAAAAGAATTTTATCCGAAGAAGAAACGGAAAGATTATTGAATGAAGACTGATAAGAAAAAAGGCGACAATAAAATCCTGCTAGTTACGGGACTGATCATATTTTTAGTGATCGCTTTTTTGGCGTCTCTTTCTTTCGGAAGTGTTAATGTTTCTGTAAGGGATGTTCTTGGTGCTTTCTTTTCACCTGAAACTTCTCCTGTATCAACCACCATAATAAGGGACGTGCGCTTGCCCAGAGTCATCGCCGGACTTCTTGCGGGTGCGGGGCTTTCCGTAGCAGGGGTGATCCTTCAGGGTGTAATGAACAATGCTCTTGCAAGCCCCAATACCATAGGCGTCGGTTCCGGTGCAGGATTTTTCGTAATGCTTGCGCTTGCATTCTTTCCGGGTAAGGTATGGCTTCAGCCTGTCTTTGCTTTCGGAGGAGCTCTTTTTGCTACATTGATGATCTTTGCACTTGCTTATTTTGCGGACACTTCCCGAATCACAATAATTCTTGCGGGTATCACGGTATCGAGTT
>JAEEGL016290999.1_pt1 | contig 13287 bp, 24 predicted proteins | sample 9134231 | NCBI WGS metagenome assembly JAEEGL01 (sample SAMN16246548, study PRJNA631951) | gut metagenome | biome: gut microbiome; feature: rumen; material: fiber-attached | host: Bos | place: Iran: Karaj | collected 2018-10 | reverse complement strand
GTCGGCCGGGTATGGGTCTGCAAAATCCACGTTAGTGAGTTCGACTCTCACTGGAACCTCGTATGAGGAGTAAGTATGAGTATAGAAGAATGTATTAGAACTATTTGTATTTTAGCGATAATATTTGGAACCACATTTTATTTAGTGTTGTTATGGATTCTTTCAGTACTTATAGACATACGTAAAGAGCTAAGAGGTAAAAAGAATGATAGGAAAATATAAAGTAATAACTTTATGTGGAAGTACAAGATTTAAGGAGGACTTTGAACGTGTCAACCGTGAGCTTACCCTTATGGGTAATATTGTTATTTCCGTTGGCTGTTTTGGTCACGCTGGTGATACTTTCACTGATGAACAAAAAATAATGCTTGATGATATTCATAAGAGAAAGATTGATATGGCGGATGCCATTTATGTAATCAATAAAGATGGATATATTGGTTCAAGCACTAGAAGTGAAATTCAATATGCAATTCGTTTAGGCAAGCAAATCATCTATATGGAAGATGATTTAATATGAGGTAGCTAAACCGGACAAGCGCGCCGGCTTGGTTTCGAAAACCAAAGGCATCGAAAGGTGTGGGGTGCAATTCCTCTGGCTATCGCCATATGTAAGAGAATCTCGGTGTGGACTGAGGCTCGCCTGGAAAGCGATGCGTTCGTAATGAACGGATGAGGTTCGACTCCTCTCTCTTACGCGTATACTATATATGGGAGTTGATGCATATGAGAAACCGTGCAGAAAAACGTCATAATGATTGGAAGAAAGCTATTCGCAAAAAGAAAATAATTAATGCCTATGGTTGGGATTATTACGACAATTTACACCAATATAGTAAAAATAAGATTCATTGTTCCTGTCCTCTGTGCGCGAGTAAGACTCGTGGTAAGACAGTAAAGAAAACAGGAGGTCCGGGCGAAAATTGGTCTATTAAAGATGAAAAACGTATTGAAGAAATGAAAGATCAATTACTTGACAATGAATAAAATTTCTGATATAATTATATCAGAAAGAGGGAGATAAGATATACATAAGAGGCAATTTGATAAAATTTGTTGCAAAAGATTTAACAGTGAAATCTTCCTCTGCGGCGAAAGCCGCATATCCGGGTGTAGCTCAGTTTGGCTAGAGCGCGCGCTTCGGGTGAAGAGATTCTGGCTAAAGAATTAAAATGAAAAAATTAGATGAAACTATTCAAAAAGGACTTTTAACTGAATTACATTGTATTGAAGATATTACTAAAATGGGTTTTCATTGTTTAAGACCTATAAGTGATGCAAGTCAATATGATATAGTAATAGATATCAATAGTAAATTTTATCGTGTTCAGTGTAAAAGTTCTAGTTGGGTAAAAGACACAAAGGTTGAACATACGGCATTTGAATTACAAACTTGTCGTAGTACTGTAAATACAACTAGTGGATTTACTCGTTATAAGTATTCTGCGGATGAAATTGATTATTTTTATACTTGGTTTGAAGGACAAGGATATTTAGTATCTATTACTGAAGCTACTGGAACTACTTTCCGTATGCGATATGAATATCCGAGTAATGGGCAAAAAAGTGGTATTCATATCGCAGATAATTATAAAATTGAAGAGGTGTTAAAAACTTTAGCCACCTAAGACTCGCCTAGAGCGTGAGGTCGTGAGTTCGAGTCTCACTACCCGGACTTATAGGCCATTACAGCAAACTACTTATGGTAAAAGAAATGTTATTTGTGCAACATAACTGAAAGAGTTCGATCCTCTTAAATAAATGGCCTAGTATTTTGAATATTCACGCTTCGGCGTAAATAGATTGCCGCGTTGGGATCCGTATAGGTGAAAAGCCCTATTTTGAAAGAGGCCGAGTAGTATCCGCAACTCTTCCGCGGCGTTTTATTATTTTAGAGAGGGCATTCGTATGACTAAAGAAGAATTTGCTAAACAGATGGAAAAAATCGCAGAAGATTTAGACAATGATGTGTATGATGAAGAAGGGGCTCATGTGCGTGCTGATGATTTGATGACAAGATGTTTATACTCTTTAGGTTACACTGAAGGAGTAGATATATTTGAACAGATGCCAAAATGGTATGCTTAATGGAGGAATTATGAAATTCAGTGAAAAATATCCAAATATGCATCCAATAGTTGATGAAGCGCCGAATGGAATTATACGAGTGCATGAAAAACAACCCTGCTGGAATTGTGGAGAACTTACTGAATATGTAGATATCAATTATGAAGCACCATTATGTTCTGAAGAATGTCAAAAGCAAAAAGATTTAGAGTATATTGATTGCTTCTTAAAAGAAATGGATGACACTATGGCGGAATGGTAACGCACCGACCTGCTAAGTCGAGGTTACTTGTAAAAGGGTATGCACGTTCGAGCCGTGCTAGTGTCGCTTAACTAATATATTATAGAATGGAGTGAGAATTATGAAAAAAGAAGATATGATAGAAATTCTTAAAGCTGAAATTGAAACACTTAAAAAGAGATTGGAGAGAAAACAAAAAGAGTTAGAAGAGTTAGAAAATTCAAATAATTAATATTTATAGACCCTTCGTATATCGGTTCGTACAGGAGACTTTGACTCTCCTAGGGGTGGTTCGACTCCACCAGGGTCTGCCAAATTAATATTGCGGGAGGTTTATTATGGATAGAGAAACTCCTATTTATGAAATTTATGTTTATGAAGAGCCCTGGACCTTAAATAAACAAGGATTTTTTGATTATGGCATTGAAGAGCGAGTAGGTTTTTATTATGAAAAAGAAACCGCTGTCAAAGCAGTAGAAGAAAATTGGTGTGATCTTCAAGATCATTATGCTCATGCAGCAATGATTAAAGAAATTGTCCCAGGTCTTTATCCACTAACCCCTCGTGCCAAATGTTGGTATTATCTTTGGAATCCTATAGAGGAAAAATTTGAGCCTGCAGAGGTACCTCAGGCAGATTGGTGGCCGTAATATGAAAATATATACATCATATTTTGCCCAGCTACGTAAATTCCCTCCAAATCTTATAGGTCTCTCAACAGCGCATTGGAACCCAAAATGGCGACCAATGGGCAAAGATAAGCGTGGTGTAATTTGTGTGGATTGTCCACCCTTTAAGCCTGGACGTGAATGTGATGGATTATGCAATGGTAGCTGTAATCCTAAGCATCCAGAGGATTGTGCTTTTCTAAAAGCCTATAAATCACAGTTGGATAAAATTAATCTAATCCAATTTCAAAATAGTTTAGGAAAATTAGCATCTCAAATTGCACTTGACGAAGGCTTTCAAGATGTAAATTTTGCACTTTTAGTTTATGAAACTCCTGCAAACCCGTGCAGTGAACGCGGCCCTATTCAAAAATGGGGTGAAGAGCATAATTTAAATATTGAAGAGTGGCAACCTAATATTTGACTTTTTATAAACTTTATAGTATAATTTTTATAGAAAGAAAGGGGTGTATACCATGCGTAAATATAGTATGATTTCTCACAAACGTAAAAATCATCAGCGCTGGTTTAATCAGTATTGCCGCTATGTTAATAGGAAGATGGAAGAAGATGATCTTTGGCTTGGACGGTTTTATGTCTCTCAAGCGCAAACTCATATGAATTGGTTTGACGATAATAGTGGCGGTATGATGTATGCTCTTATCGTAATGCATGACCGCAAAACTGGGACTACTAATATGAGATGGTATTCTGGATTAGACATGGATTGGAAATTTTGGTGGGACTTTAATGACTTTATAATTAAAGACTGTAAAGTTTGGGAAGAAGTTCCGAATCCATACGAGAATCGAATTGATTATAGAAAGAAGGTAAAATAATGTTTGAATATCGTGTTACTTGGTATAATGATTGTTATGATCAAGAAGAGCATGTTCGCGGTCTGGTTTATGGTAAAACTTACGTTGAGGCCGCAAATCGAGTAATTCATGATTACGGTGAAGAGAATATTATTGATTTGTATTTGCAAGCTCTTGAAGATACTGATACGATTGAACTTGAAACGATTAAACAGCAGTTTAATCTGTAATATACACCGCTCGATGGGTGCAGGCGGTATAAAAATATGTAACCATCTCTCGTAAGTAGAGGATGGGAAGCGTAAATCCAGCTATACGAGATGAGTCCTGTAGCCCATGACTCTAATGGACCATGCGTGAATGGGGAACTGACCAAGTATCCAAAAAGGTAAAGTAACAGACTAAGTGGTTTAGTCGACCTATTCTTATAAGCCCGTTTGGAGGCGCAACAACCCTAAAAAGAGTCTGAAACGCTAGGCACTCGAGCACACGGCTTAGGCTCGTAAAATATTAGCCGACGGAAAATGTGGAGGTACCAGTCACTCCACCGCGCAAAACAACGACTGTGTATCATAGGTGTGATGGCGGCGGCACCTAAACTCGCCACCCCGGGCGCCAGTGGGATAATGCATAAGCAAAAGTCGCCCCATAAGACTGGCATTTCATTTATTTCGGGACGGGTTATACCGTCCCATTTTTTATTTGACTTTTTTTCAAATTTATTATATAATTTTTATGTAAGAAAGGAGTGATATAATGAAATATCGTATCTGGATTGCTCAAGCCGGAAATGCTCATGATATTTATTATGAAACAAACGACCAAAAAGATGCCATTAAAAATTTTGAGGAATTTGTCGATAAGTATAAGGATAGAGATGATATTTCTATAAAATTAATAATGACTCAAGTAAATTTTAGATGAGGTATAATATATGGATCTTGATATTTATACTACTGAAATGAGCAAGTCCGTATGGGACAAAGCATTTTTTATGGATAAAATTCCAGGAGTAAAATGCGTTATTGATTTTGGATGTGCCGATGGTGCGATGATTCGTTATCTTTCTCCTCTATTTCCAGATATTATGTTTGTAGGATATGATATTTCTAATGAATTATTAGACCGTGCGCGGAAAACGCCTCCATTCAATGCTAATATTATTTATTTTGAAGATAGTCCTCTAGCCGGAGTGGCGGCGCTCGTACATTTCGTGCTAAATTCATTTAAACCTGAAGAGATTTGTATCAATTTTTCTTCTGTATTACATGAAGTATTTTCTTCTACTGGTGGAGATACAGTAATTAAATACTTAATCACTAGATTACATCCAAAATTCATTACAATTCGTGATATGTATTGTGATGACCCTGTTAGTTTTATAACTAATAGTTCTGAAGTTGCTCCAATACTTGATATGATGGTTCGTAATTATGGCGTACGAATGGCAGATAAATTTACTGAGTATAGTAAGAAATGTGGCGCGTTGAAGGATTGGTGCGATGTTACGCAACTTCTTATGAAAGTTCAATGGGTTGATAATGGGTGGGAAGATGAAATGAAAGAAGATTATTTTTCATGGACTCTTGATAAACTTTATCCAATTGTTGGCGCATATTCTCCATGTTTTGAAGCTCGTTATCAACTTCCATATTTAAGTGAAAAATGGAAGAAAGAGTATGGCTGGTATAATCCAGATATTCATACTCATGCACAGTTTATTTTAAGGAGAGATGACTAATGGCAACTTTATATATTCTTTGTGGGCCATCTGGTAGCGGTAAATCCACTTGGGCGACTAATTTTATTAAAGATAAGCACATTGCTTATGTTTCTCGTGACGAAATTCGTTTTTCCATTTTAAAACAGGATGAAGATTATTTTTCTCACGAAAAAGAAGTATTTAAGCATTTTGTTCAAGCAATCGCTCATTATATCCCATATGATGATGTTATTGCCGATGCTACTCATTTGAATGAGTTTTCGCGCAGGAAGTTAACTCAAGCTATTGATATGTATACTACCGATTATAAAATCATTTATGTAGTATTTAATGTAGACGCTGAAACGTGCGTGACTCGTAATACTAACCGTAGCGGGCGCGCGAACGTACCTGAAAACATTATTCGCAATATGTGCCGTGATTTTCGTGCGCCAACTAAAGATGAAGACGAGCGCGTAATTGATATTATTGAAGTGGGTGAATAATATGAGTGAAATATTTTTTACTAGCGATACTCATTTCTGCCACCAGCCCTCCTTTTTATGGGAGCCTCGTGGTTTTACTAATATAGAAGAAATGAATGAAGCTATTGTAGAACGTTGGAACTCAGTAGTTAAGCCAGGAGATGAAGTATATCATTTAGGTGATTTTGCATTAAATGATATTGACGCGGCAATTCCCTATATTAATCGTCTAAATGGCACAATTCGTTGGATTGTCGGAAATCATGACACTGAAAAAAAGATTGACAAGATTATTGAAGAATGTCATGCAGTTTGGGCAATTGGTTGGGCCTATCAGTTTAAATATGATAAGAAATATTCTATTTACCTAAGCCACTATCCTACTCTTACAGCAAACTACGATGAGAAAAAATTTTCTCAGCATGTGCTTGCACTTCATGGGCATACACATCAGCGAACTAATTGGATTGATCCTAAAAATCCATTTACTTATCATGTAGGCATGGATAGTCATAATTGCACTCCTATCGCATTAGATGAAGTTATTGCAGATATCCGGCAGCGTTGGAATGAACTTGGCCAGCTGCCTACGCCTAGTAAGCCTGAAGATTTGTATTCATATGGAGGTATGATTTAATGAAAACTGAAAGACGCACTCGCCAAGTACCAGAAACTTATAATGTATATGTTGCTGATGACGGTACAGAATTTCTTTCGCGCAGAGATTGCGAATCATATGAATACAAAATGGCTAGCGGTAAAAGAGATATTTTATTTCATGCTGTTGAATCTATTGATGATATGCCAGCTATTATGTGGCTAATTAAAGATAAAGAAGATTTTGAATATCTTAAAAAGGTTCATTGGGCGCATCATGATGTAGTAGGAAATTTTACGTTACCCGGATGGTATATTGCAGAAGAGCATGATGGCGATGATAGCCGCGATTGGTATGCAGTAGATTATGTAGAGGACTACATAAATCACTATCAAGAGATACTTGATTATATGAAAAATTATTTAGTCTAATATTTGACTTTAATAAAAATTATGGTATAATTATATATGAAAGATGAAAAAGTTTGGGATTATTCTATATGTAATATAGGGCACCCATGTAAAAACTGTGATAATATATGTACCTTCCGTCGTGATAACGGCGCAGATGAAAAGGAGAATGAAAATGAACGAACTACTAAAGAATCTAAAGGAACAGCAAAATGTAACCAAAACTCTTAATGGTGCTACCACTTATGCAAGCACTATGAGCAAAGTATATGATTTATTCGCGCAGGGCGCAGCTATGCGCGGCGCTTCTGATAGTGATTGCATGAATCTTTTTAGAGAAGCCTATTATGAAAATCATACTATGGCACTCAAGTGCCTCTTTTATCTTCGTGATGTCCGCGGTGGACAAGGCGAACGTAGATTTTTCCGCCTCTGTCTGCAATGGCTTGCTAAACAGGCTCCTAGCGAAATGGAACATCTTATTAAGTATGTTCCTGAATACGGACGTTACGATGACCTGTTTGAACTCTTTAATACTAGCCTTGAGTCTGAAATGATGGGCTATATTAAATATATCATTGATAAGAATGAAGATCATCTCGTATACAAATGGATGCCTTCTATCAATGCTTCTTCTCGTTCCACTCAAGAACGTGGACGTAAATTCGCGCGTGAATTTGGTCTAACCGAGCGCGAGTATCGTAAGATGTTATCTGAAGGACGCAAAGCCTGCAATCTAGTAGAAACACTGATGAGTCAGAATCAGTGGGATCAAATTGCATTTGATAAGCTGCCTTCTCGCGCGGGCTTGCTATACGCTAAAGCGTTTGCGCGCAGAGAAGAAACCGCCGCAAGATATGCTGCCTTTATGACGCATACTGAAACAAAAGTTAATGCTGGTACGCTATATCCATATGATGTGGTAGCACAGGCGATTAAACTTATGCGAACTAATTACTGGAATCCTCGCAAAGTTGATCTAATGGATCCAAACCGTCTAGCTGTAAATAAATATTGGGATAATCTAACAGATTATTTCAATGGCGCAACCCTAAACGCACTGTGTGTATGTGATACATCTGGTTCTATGACCAGTGGTTATGGTGGAAAGATTGCACCTATTGATGTAGCTATCTCTCTAGCTTTATATACAGCAGAACGCGCTAAAGGTCCTTTCCAGAACCATTTTATTAGTTTCAGTTCTCACCCAACGTTAATTGAAACTACTGGAGTAGACTTTTGTGATCAAGTACAACGTATTTATGATCAGAATCTGTGTGAAAATACAGACCTCGAAGCCACTTTTGATTTGATTTTAAATACGGCTATGCGGAATAAACTAACTCAGGAAGATTTGCCTGAAAATATAATTGTAGTAAGTGATATGCAGTTCGATATGGCTACCACAGATTATAGACGCACTTGGATGTACGATGAGAATGATCGTATAAAAGAGCAAGTGACACTAATGGAAAAAATCCAGAATAAATGGGACTTTGCAGGATATAAAATGCCTAAGCTCATTTTCTGGAATGTCAACGCCGCAACTGGCGGCGGTAATATTCCGATGAAAGATCGAAATGGTATCACATTTGTCAGTGGCGCATCACCTTCCATTTTTACTCAGATTATGACTGGCAAAACTGGTGTCCAATTGATGTGGGAAGCATTATGTTCCGCCCGCTATGCTCCTATTGACAGTATTCTCCCATAATCATCTCCTAAATGAAAGTCAAGCAATTTATTGCTTGACTTTTTTTATATTTTCTGTTATAATATTTATATAAGGAGTGATTATATGACTAATACCTATGGTTATAATAGAAAATTACTAACAGAAGATGAAGCAATTCTTAAAGCCGTGCATCATCATCATGATGAAGTTGCGGCGAAAGGCTATCTAGTTGTTATGACGAGTCTCGTGGGAAGTCAAAATTATGATCTGGATGATCAATACAGTGATATTGATACCTTTAGTTTTATTTATCCAACATTACATGATATTGCATTAGGGAAAGAACCATATAGTGGTATATTTGTTTCATCTGATGGTGGACATTGTGAAGTAAAAGATATTCGTCTTGCGTTTAATCGATTACGTAAAACGTCACCTAATAGTGTAGAATATTTTGCTAGTAAATATAAAATTTATAATCCATCATTTGAACCTATTTTACATGAATATCTTGATGATAACACAAAGCTCTGGAGTATGATTCATTGTAATTATAGTCATATGCTTCATGCACTAGCAGGCATGTCACATCAATTAACCGTACGCAATATGCCCGCGGGTAAACGTTTTAGTCATGCATTACGTTTAGATGATATGTATTATCATTATATGAATAGTCTTAATGCGAATGCCGTGTTAGAATTTCGTTTAGGCGGCAATAGAGATTTAGCTCTTATGTCTAAACGAGATACCAATCCTGATAATGAAAAGAATTATGATAACGAATGTTTATATATAGCAGTAAAATTAGACAATTATAAAAATGCTTTTAAAATTACCGAAGAGCAAGAACGTATCCAGCAATATGGATTAGCACTTATTTCTAGTTTCCAGTGGAAACTATTTAAAAAATATTTGGAGGAAGCGAATAAATAATGGCACTTGAAATTTACGCGGGCAAGCATGTATTGTATAAGAACGGAAATAGTGGATGGCTAGTGGGCACTTTGCAAAAAACTAATGCAGCAGAAGTAAATGAACAGGGAGTGTGGCTCCCAGTGAAACCCAAAAATGAAAACGAAGAAATTCATTGGGCTGAAATTAATAATTTATTTCTTGAGGCAACTCCACTAGATGATTGGGTTAAAGATTATCCTAAATATTATATGACGAAGGAAGAATATATTATTTTTACCGAAAGTGAAGATTTTGAGCGTGCGCGCGAAAATGCATATTTTACCGATGGCGAATATATTTATTATCCGGTAAGTAAATTTAGCAAAAGTTGGATTGAAAAACAACCTTTTGATTATATTGTAAGGAGTGATTAAATGGTTACTTTTCATAAACAATTAATTGAAGTTAAAAATTTACCTGCTTTACGTATGCAACTACAAGCAGAGATTAAAGCGGCAAATCCTATGATAGAAAAAATTAAATGTATTTTTGGATATAAAGATAATAGTACTGTTTATGCCTACACAGCATTAGACTTTCTTGATAATTATCAAACTATTATAGATCAAGGCCCGCTTGAAAAATTTTATATCTATCAGCTAATTGATAAAACATCAATTAGTTGATTTTTTTTCAAATTTCTGGTATAATATTCTTGTAGAAGAAAGGAGTGATATTATGCCAGTTGCAAAAACTTATGAAAAGATGGCATTACAGGGCGAACCTTTTCAAGAGAATGGTCGTATGTATGTAAACGTACTTGCGCCGAAAGGCATTAAAAAAGTTCGCTGGTACACTATCAATGAATATAAGCGGATGTATCCAGATGCCGTAGTAGAAGATGATATCATGAACTTCAATGCAAAACATGCTTTTGGATTTGATGATACTGGATATATCACTCTGTACAAGGGAAAAAATGTAGAGGAATGGGCAGATGAAGATCGTACTAATATTTATTATAATCTTACTTTTGGCTTCTACACTCCTGGACGATTAACTTTGCCTAAAATGTGCGATGGAATCGAACCGGTACAGCTTAAATGGGAAGATGTCATGGATCATGACAATCGGATGCGTCCACATGAAGAAGTAAAAAGTTATGTTGATAAGTTACTTATTTTGGATGATACTGGCAAGAGCCAGTACCAAGGAATTGAAAATGAATGGCTCCAAAAAGAAATTAAGGTTACAGCGAAGAAAAGCCAGGACAGCCGCTTTGGTGCGAAGCATACGTATACTTTGGAGGATGCCCAAAATAATTTATATGTATGGGAGACAGGCGCCAAAGATTATTCGCTTAATCAAACCATTTCTTTGAGAATGAAAGTAAAAGAACATAAAGAAATTAATGGTAATCAAGTAACAGTAGTATGGTACTGTAAGGAAGTTTAATTAAAATGAAAATATTAGCAGATAGATATTATGGCATGATCGCGCGATGTAATGCTTGCGGCTGCGTCATAGGGTATGGGCCTGAAGATGTATCTAATACATAGAATATGTCTTGTCCAAAATGTAGATTTACTATGTGGGTACCATTCAATCCCACATATGATGGAGTAATTAGAGAGGAGCATAAAAATGGCGACACTATGGTTTCAGAATAGTCTGGGTCAGGAAAAGATAATAGCACGAGAGTGTGATACATGGGCAGAAATACATGATGCCATTTGTAATTATATTGATAAGTGCAATGAAAATAAACCGTCCGATAAACGATTTAAAATGTATTATACACGCACATGGAATGAAGATGGTCGTACTGTAATTGATGTAGGTTCATGGTCAGAATTTTTCTATACAGATATGCCCATGGAAGGAGCAAATTTACATGAGTAATGAGTATAAAGATTGGATTATTGATAAGGTATGTGATATAATATTTGAACATCATCTTATGGATAAAATAAATGAAACATATCATAATGATTTTCCAACTAAAAAATTAGTCGTAGGTGAACTAGATAATAAGCCAGTGGCTTATCACGTATGGTTAGATGACAATGGGGTTTGGCGCTACAAAGTAGCACAAATTAATATTTGATTTTTAGTAGAAATTCTGATATAATATTAGTGTAAAAAGAAAGGAGTGAATTAGTATGTTGAACGCTAATTCTGAGCGCGAACTTGCTTATGTTGTATTGATTGACGGTATTGAGCCTATTCCTGGTTATGACCGTGTAGAACACGCTCTTGTTGGCGGCTGGCGTGTAATTGTTCAGAAAGACCAATTCAAAGTAGGCGATCCTGCTATTTATTTTGAAATTGATTCACGCGTGCCCGCAGATCGTGAATGCTTTGCCTTTCTCGAGAAGCGGCATTATAAAATCAAGACTTTGAAGATGTGCAAGACTCTTTCACAGGGTTTGCTTATGCACGCGAATGACTTCGGTTGGCCCATCGGTTATGCCGAAGGCAATATTCCCTATATGATCGATGATGAAAATAATATTCATTATCCAAATGATGAATCCCGCTTCCTTACCAAGAAACTTGGCGTAACTTATGCCGATGATGAGGATAATTCTCGTAAAGCACCTTCTGTAGATAAATATAAGAAGATGGAGATGCGGCATCGTAAACTGTTTAAGAATCCTGTGATTCATTGGTTCATGCGCTATAAGTTTGGCCGCAAAGTAATGTTCTTCTTCTTTGGAAAGAAGAAAGATAAGAAGAATGGTTGGCCTTCTCATATCGCACAAAAGACTGATGTTGAAAGAATAAACAATTGTATTTGGCTTCTAAATGATAAACAGCCATATGTAGCCAGCGAGAAGGTCGATGGTAGTAGTTTTTCAGCAATGGCAGAACGCGGGCGTTTTGGTAAGATAAAATACTATGTTTGCTCGCGTAATGTAGTATTTGATAATCCTAATGCTGAATGTTTCTATAACACGAACATCTACTTCGAGGCTTGGGATAAATATAATCTGAAAGAAATTATCACTAAAATCTTGAACGATTATAATCTTCCTAATGTCGCAATTCAAGCAGAAGTATACGGTAATGATATCCAAAAGCGTGATTATTCTACTAAAGAACATAAGATGGCAGTTTTTCATATTGTATCTAATTGCGTGAAATTCCCTATGGACAAAGTAGTAGAAATTTGTGAAAAATATGGATTGCCACATGTGCCAATTGTAGATGATAATTATATTTTTCCAGATACTATTGAAGAGCTTCAAGAGTATGTTGAAAGCGAACCCTCTAAAATTGATGGACTTGCGCGCGAAGGTATTGTTTTCTACGATAAGGCTACCGGTGCGCAGTATATAAAATTTGTATCTCCTAATTTTTTGATGAAATATCATAGCTAAAAAATTCTTTTTAAGAAAGAAATTATAAGTATTCTTTCTTAAAGCAATTACTGATAAGATAGAGGGGAAAAAAGAAAACCTTCTATCTTATCAGTATTTGGAGGAATAAAAATGTCAAAAGTAGTAGATATGATTAATCAAAAATATGGATTACTTACTGTTATCAGCCGTGGAGAAAATGATAAACATGGTAAAGCACAATGGTGGTGTCAATGTGAATGCGGCAGTCCATTAAAATTAATTAATGGAGCAGCGCTTCGTCGTGGTTTAGTAATTTCTTGTGGTTGTAATAGACAAAAAAAATTAAAAGAATATAACGATACTAAAGTAGTAGATGAAACTG
>JAEEGL015298340.1_pt1 | contig 13287 bp, 12 predicted proteins | sample 9134231 | NCBI WGS metagenome assembly JAEEGL01 (sample SAMN16246548, study PRJNA631951) | gut metagenome | biome: gut microbiome; feature: rumen; material: fiber-attached | host: Bos | place: Iran: Karaj | collected 2018-10 | reverse complement strand
ATGTTGTTGTTCTTATAGCGGAACCTGTGAGCCTTGCAGAGCCTTACGCCGTCGATTATCGAGGCATGGTTGAGCTCGTCGGAGATGATGGCGTCGTCCGGCCCGAGAATGGTCTCGAAGAGACCGCCGTTGGCGTCGAAGCAGGAGGTGTAGAGTATGCAGTCGTCCATCTCGAGGAAGTCGGCGAGCTTGCGCTCGAGCTCCTTATGGATCTGCTGGGTGCCGCAGATGAAGCGCACGGAGGAGAGACCGTAGCCCCACTTATCATAGCTTGCCTTGGCGGCGGCGATTATCTCGGGATTGTTGGCAAGGCCGAGATAGTTGTTGGCGCACATGTTGAGAACGCACTTCGCCTTGGTGGTGTCGATCCTGGCGCGCTGCTCGGTGGTGATGATGCGCTCCTCGCGCCAAGTGCCGGCCTCACGGATCGCGTCGAGTTCCTTGCGGAAGATGTCGTAAGCCTGTTTCATATTGTATTACTCCTTGCTTAAATATTTACTTGGTCCAGTCGAGAACTACCTTGCCGCTCATGCCGCTGTTCATGGCCTCGAAGCCTTTCTCAAAATCGCGGTAGTTGAAGCGATGGGTTATCATCGGGGAGAGATCGAGGCCCGCCTCGACCATTGCGCCCATCTTATACCATGTCTCGAACATCTGCCTGCCGTAGATGCCCTGGAGGGTAAGGCCCTTGAAAATGACTTCGTTCCAGTCGACGGAAGTCCCGGGCTTGGCGATACCGAGGAGCGCGACCTTGCCTGCGTTCCTCATGACGGAGATCATCTGATTGAGAGCTGCGCCGGAACCGGACATCTCAAGGCCAACGTCGAAGCCCTCGGTCATGCCCATCTCCTTCATCACCTCGTTGAGATCCTCCTTGGTGGTGTTCACAACGCGGGTCGCGCCCATCTTCTTCGCCATACCGAGACGGTAATCGTTGATATCGGTAACGACGACGTTGCGCGCGCCGTTCTGCCTGCAGATGCCCGCTGCCATCATGCCGATGGGGCCGGCGCCGGTGATAAGGACGTCCTCACCGATGACGTCGAACATGAGGGCGGTGTGCGTGGCGTTGCCGTATGCGTCGAAGAAGGAGATGATATCCTCGGGGATATCCCAGATAACGGGAATGACGTTCCTCGCGGGGATGCAGATGTATTCCGCGAAAGCGCCGTCCCTCTGGACGCCTACGCCCATGGTCTTGGCGCAGAGATGGCTCTTGCCGCTCCTGCAGTTTCTGCAGTGACCGCATGTAATATGCCCCTCGCCGGAGACGATCTGACCGATCTCGAGACCCTCGACTCCCTCGCCCAGAGCGGCGATCTCGCCGACGTATTCATGTCCGATGGTCACGGGAGGCTTGACGTGCGTCTGGCTCCACGGATCCCAGTTGTAGATATGAACGTCGGTACCGCAGATCGCGGTCTTGTGGATCTTGATGAGCACTTCGCCGTGATGGACCTCGGGCACGGGGACCTTCATCAGGGTAAGGCCCTTATCGGCTTTGGTCTTTACGAGCGCATCCATAAACTTTTCCATAATGTTGCCGTCCTTTTCAAAAGATTTATTTCGTCAGCAGTTTCTCGAGAGCGGCAAGCTTGATGGCGATGCAGAGCACCTGCATCGCTTCGGAAAGCTCGTCACAGGGCGGGAAGCTGGGGGCTATACGGAGATTAGAATCCTTGGGATCGTTCTTATAGGGGAAAGTCGCGCCTGCGCCGGTCATCACAACGCCTGCCTCCTTGCAGAGCTGATGCACGCGCTTCGCGCAGCCTTCCATCGTGTCGAGGGATACGAAGTATCCTCCCTTGGGCTTATGCCAGGAAGCGATGCCGAGAGGCGCTATCTCGGACTCGAGAGTGTCGAGAACTATATCGAACTTCGGCTTGAGCACCGCAGCGTGGCGCTTCATGTGCTCGTGAACGCCCGCGGCGTTGCCGAAGAACTTGACGTGCCTGAGCTGATTGAGCTTGTCGTAGCTGATTATCTGCGCGTTCCAGAGCTTTTTCATGTAAGCCATATTGTCCTCGGAGCAGCAGAAGCAGGAAACGCCCGCGCCCGGGAAGGTGATCTTGGAGGTCGACGCAAACTCGAATACCATATCGGGGCTGCCGGCAAGGCGGCAGGCCTCGAGAATATTGGGGAATGGAACGAACGGGCCGTCGAATTCATGCACGCAGTAGGCGTTGTCCCACATGAGCAGGAAATCCGGAGCGGCGGGCTTGAGGTTCGCAATGCGGTAAACCGTCTCGTCGCTGTAGATCACGCCCTCGGGGTTGGAATACTTGGGAACGCACCACATTCCCTTGACTTCCGGATCCTTGACGAGCTCTTCGACCATATCCATATCGGGACCGTCGTCCTTCATGGGGACGGTTATCATCTCCATGCCGAAGGTCTCGCAGATCGTGAAATGCCTGTCGTAGCCGGGAGCGGGACAGAGGAACTTGACCTTGTCGAGCTTCGCCCATTTCTCGGGAGAATGGAGAAGACCGTGCGTATAGGCCTTTGCGATAACGTCATACATCATGTTGAGCGACGCGCTTCCGCCGATGAAGACCTGCTCGTACCTGACTCCGAGAAGCTCGGCAAACAGGCGGCGGCAGGCGGGCATGCCCATGAGCTCGCCGTAGTTCCTCGCCTCGACGCCGTCCATCTTTGTCTCGGACGGGTCGATATACATATTCAGCATCTCATCGGACAGGGCGAGCTGATCGAGACCGGGCTTTCCCCTGGACATATCGAGCTTTAAGCCCTTCGATTTCGTTTCTTCGTACTGTGAAAGAGTGGAATTGTACAGAGCCTCGAGCTCTTCACGGTTCATGTCTAAAACAGCAGGCATTGAAAATGAAACCTCCGTTGTGAAAATGGGATATATATCCATATGAATTATAGACCCAATATGCTTTACTGTCAAATATATATTTGGTCTTTCGTATCCCGTCGGAACGGCAGGATCAACAATATATTTTTTGTCAAAACACAAATCGTTGACCTTTGACACCGTAATGTATATAATAGGAACACAAGGGGGATTTTATGGAAACTCTTATCGTTTGGTATTCACTCAACGGAAACACCGAGTATGTCGTTGATAAGCTTGCCGACGCTCTCCGTTCGGACACGCTTCACGTCATTCCCAAAAAGGCATATCCTGACAAAGGCTTTAAGAAATTCCTCGTCGGAGGCGGGGACGTCGTGACGAAGAAGCGTCCCGAGCTTGAGCCCTATTCCGTCGATCTCGGAAAGTATGAACGCGTCATTTTCGCCACGCCCGTATGGGCTTCGTCCTTCACTCCTCCCATCGGAACTTTCATCAGCGAAAATCTCGGAGCTCTCAAGGGCAAGCGCTTCGCCTGCGTCTTCTGCAGCGCGGGAGGCGATACAGTCAAGGCGATCAGGCGGCTCGGGGACGCGCTGGGCGTCGAAGCCTTCGACGCGGAGCTTTCTCTCGTCGATCCCAAGGCGCGGCCCAAGGACGAGAATAACACGCTTATCGAAGGATTCATCAAGGAGCTCGACTGATAACCAATTCTTCAATTTCGGGAGGATGCCGTGACGATCTCGCGGCGAGCTGACTATGAATATCTACGTTGCGGCTATACTTTTTACCGTTCTCATACTCATATACTGGGTCATGTCGGAGCTGTTCACGGTGCTCTTCCGTTTCGTCGGCCTTCCGGAGGAAAAAGCCCGGTTTCAGGTGACCTCACTGCTGACGGGCTGCGGCTTTACCACGCGTGAAAGCGAGATGATACTCACCTCCAAACCCCGAAGGAGGATCGCGAGGATACTCATGCTCTTCGGATATGTGTTCAACATCTCCGTCGTCTCCGCGTTCATCAACGTATTCTTATCCCTCAAGACCGATCAGGTCGGCGGCTACATGGGCAGCTTTCTGATTCCTCTCGGCACCGTCGCGGTCGTGTTTATAATCACGAGGATAAAGCCCGTGCGCGCCTTTATCAATTCTGTAATCGAGCGGTTCGCGGGCAATATCGTCAAGTCGAGGACTGTCAATTCCGTTATGCTGATCGACCATATAGGCAAGGGCACCATCGCGCAGGTAGTCCTCAACGAGGTCCCCGTATTCCTCCGCGACACGCCCCTCTGCGAAACGGGCATGAAGGAGGAGATGAACATACTCGTCATGCTCGTCGAGCACTCCGATCTGACCATCGAGGCTCCGGGAGCGCATACCGTATTCGTCAAAGGGGACAAGCTTACCGTGTTCGGCGACTATAAGTCGATCTGCAAGAATTTCAACGCCAAGGAGCGTTTCGTTTGATCCCGGATCCCCTTTTATGCGATCCGAGGCGATACAGGCATCAAAAGAACGATCAACCGAAAGGAAAAACGCATATGTACGATTTCGATGAAAAATACTGCGTCGACGTTTTCAGGAGACTTCTTGCGGTCGACAGCACTACGGGCCAGTACGAAAAGATCCAGCAGCTCACCTGTGAACTGATGGACGAGCTCGGATATCCCTATACCGTGACCCACAAGGGAGGCGTTATCGCCGACATGGGCGGAGAGGGCGATCCCCTCGTCGTGACCGCGCACCTCGACGATATCGGCCTCATGGTCCGTCATATCAACAAGGACGGCACCCTGAACGTCTGTCCCGTCGGCGGGCTCTATCCCTTCTACTGCGTCACGGAGAACGTACGCATCGAGACGAGGGACGGAATGGTCTATACCGGATCCATCTGCCGTATCCCCAACTCCATTCACGTCACCGAAGACGAGCTTCGTCTGGCTGCTCCCGATTTTCGCACCAACGTCTGCGTCGTGCTCGATAACGACGTAAAGAGCGCCGACGACGTCCGCGCTCTCGGCATCGAGACCGGCGATACGATAGCGCTCTATCCCCGCTTCGAGATGGCGAACGGGTATCTGAAATCCCGTTTCATAGACGACAAGGCCTGCGTCGCCGTACTGCTCACGGCGATGAAATACGTCAAGGATAACGGCATAAAGCTCGGCCGCAAGGTCTGCGCCTACTTTGCCGCATACGAGGAGATAGGTCACGGCACCTCCTTCCTTCCCGAAGGCGTCAGGGACGTGCTCGCGATCGACATCGCGCCTCTCGGTCCCGATCAGAACTCCGACGAGCACAAGGTCTCGATATTCGCGAAGGATTCCCGTTTCCCCTATCACCGGGGCTTTGCCAACGAGCTTCGCCGCACCGCCATCGACGCCGGCGTGGATTTCGTCATGGACGTGTTCACCCCGCACTACGGCTCCGACGGCGATACGAGCATCGTCGCAGGCTATGACATAAGGCACGGAGCGATCGGCCCCGGCACCCTAAACAGCCACGGTTACGAACGCACTCACATAGACGGGCTCAGGAACACGTATGAGCTCCTGCTCGCGTATCTTCTTTCGTAAGGCGCATCCATAGTGTTTTAAGCCCCGCGCGCTGTTGACAAACAGCAGGCGGGGCTTTATAATTTAAGGGTTGGTTTTCAATTCTTATCACGGAGGTCAAAGCAAATGGAAAAACTCGAACAGCTCTACGAAGGCAAGGCCAAAAAGGTCTTCAGGACGGATGATCCCGAAAAGCTCATAGTATCGTATAAGGACGACGCCACAGCCTTTAACGGCCTTAAAAAGGGCACAATCGTCGGCAAGGGCGCCATCAACAACAGGATGAGCAATCTGCTCATGCAGATGCTCGAGAAGGCAGGCGTCCCCACTCATTTCGTGGAGGAGCTGAACGACCGCGAGACCGTGGTAAAGAAGGTCTCCATAGTTCCCCTCGAGGTCATTATCCGCAACATCTCCGCCGGTTCCTTTGCGAAGAGGTTCGGCGTTCGCGAAGGCATCGTTTTCGACCGTCCGACGATCGAGTTTTCCTATAAGAACGACGAGCTCGGCGATCCGCTCATGAATTCGTATCACGCGCTCGCGCTCAAGCTCGCAACGGAAGAGGAGATCGAGACCATAAAGCGTTACGCCTTCAAGGTCAACGACGAGCTTAAGAAGTTCTGGCTCGAGTGCGGCGTCACGCTCGTCGATTTCAAGCTCGAGTTCGGCCGTCTTTCCGACGGGACGATAGTCCTTGCGGACGAGATCAGCCCCGACACCTGCCGTCTTTGGGACGTCAAGACAGGCGAAAAGCTCGACAAAGACAGGTTCCGCAGGGATCTCGGCGGCGTTGAAGACGCCTATGCCGAGGTCATGAAGCGCCTGATGGACAATATCTGAGGCCGCCTATGTCTAACACAGCTATCGTAGGCGTAAACTGGGGCGACGAGGGCAAGGGCCGCATGGTCGACCTTCTGTCCGAGGACTTCGATATCGTCGTTCGCTTTCAGGGCGGCGGAAACGCCGGCCACACCGTCATTAACGATAAGGGCAAATTCGCCCTGCATCTTCTTCCCTCCGGCATTTTCCGCGAAGGAATTATTAACGTTCTCGGCAACGGCGTCGCTCTCGATCCGGAGAACCTTTGGAAAGAGATCTGCGAGACCCGCTCGAAGGGCGTTTCCATCACGCCCGAAAACCTGATGATAAGCTCCCGCGCCTCGCTCCTCATGCCGTGGCACCGTGAGCTTGACGAGTTGGAGGAAGCGCGTCTTGCCGACAGGAAGTTCGGCTCGACGAAGCAGGGAATAGCTCCCTTCTATTCCGATAAGTATCAGAAAAAGACCGTTCTCGCCGGCGAGCTTTTCTATCCCGAAAGGCTCAAAAGCCATATCCGCGGGCTTGCCGAATGGAAGAACCTCACCCTAAAAAACGTCTATGGCGCAAAAGAATGGACCGAAGCGATGCTTGACGAGTGGGTGGACGGCTGCTGTGAAAGGATAAAGCCCTTCATATGCGATACGACGGGAGAATTCCTTTATAATTCGCAGATAAACGGGATGCGCATACTCTTCGAGGCCCAGCTCGGTTCGCTCCGCGATATCGACTACGGCATACATCCCTACACCACCTCTTCGAACACGCTCGCGGCATACGCTCCCATAGGCTCCGGCTGTCCCGCTCTGAAGATCGGCAGCGTCATCGGCGTGGTAAAGGCCTACTCCACCTGCGTCGGCGAAGGCCCGTTCGTTTGCGAGATGTTCGGCGAAGAAGCCGACAGGCTCCGCAGAGAGGGCTTCGAGTACGGCGCGAAGACCGGCCGTCCCCGCCGCGTCGGGCCGATCGACCTCGTCGCCACGAGGTACGGCGCTTTCCTGCAGGGCGCTACCGAGATCGCGCTGACGAAGCTCGACGTTCTGAGCTATCTGGACAAGATCCCGGCCTGCGTGCATTACGAGATCGACGGAAAAACGACCGGGCGCTTCCCCTTCCCCGCCGCCCTTGACAGCGCAAAGCCCGTGATCGAATATCTTGACGGCTGGCGCTGCGACATCTCGGGAGCAAGGAGCTTCGAAGAACTCCCCGAAGCGGCGAGAAACTATGTTCTCTTCGTGCAGAGATGGATCGGCGTTCCGATAACCTACGTCTCCGTAGGTCCCGAACGCGAAAGCATAATCATAAGGAAATAAGCTCATGAGCAATACAGAGATCTACAACTCTCCCCTCGCCTCCCGCTACGCCTCCGATTATATGCTGAGGCTGTTTTCGCAGGATACGAGGATCAAGACCTGGCGCAGGCTTTGGGTCTCCCTCGCCTGTGCGGAAATGAAGCTCGGCCTTCCCATTACCGAGGAGCAGGTCGAGGAGCTCCGCGCGCATATCGGCGATATCGATTATGAGACCGCCGCAAGGCGCGAGAAGGAGGTGCGTCACGACGTTATGGCGCACGTCTACGCCTACGGTCTCGCCGCTCCTTCCGCCGCGGGGATAATCCACCTCGGCGCGACAAGCTGCTACGTCACCGATAACGCCGATCTCGTCATTTACCGCGACGGGCTCAGGTATCTGAGGCGCGAGCTTCTCAGCGTCGTAAAGAACCTTGCCGTTTTTGCGGAGAAGTACAAGGCGCTCCCCACTCTCGGCTATACGCATTATCAGCCCGCGCAGCTCGTCACAGTCGGCAAGCGGGCGACGCTCTGGATGCAGGATATCGTCTCCGACGTTCGCGAGATAGACTTCGCGATCGAGAACATCCGCTTCCTCGGCTGCCGCGGCACCACGGGCACCGAGGCAAGCTTCATGGAACTCTTCGAGGGCGATTCGGAGAAGATCGACGAGATGAACCGCATGATCGCCGCGGACTTCGGTTTCGACGAGATATTCCCCGTCTGCGGTCAGACGTATCCCCGCAAGGTCGACAGCCGGATACTCAACGCGCTGTCCTCAGTTGCTCAAAGCCTGTACCGCATGGCAAACGACATTCGCCTTCTCCAGCATGACCGTCAGGTGGAAGAGCCTTTCGAGAAGAATCAGATAGGCTCGTCGGCTATGGCCTACAAGCGCAATCCCATGCGCTGCGAACGCATCTGCTCCCTCGCGCGCTACCTTATGGCGGACGCAATGAACGCGCACGTGACCGCTTCCGTGCAGTGGCTCGAGCGCACGCTGGACGATTCCGCCAACCGCCGCATTTCCATCCCCGAGGGCTTCCTCTGCGCCGATGCGATCATCAGGCTCGCAAAGAACGTCACCGACGGGCTTCACGTCAACGAGAAGATCGTCGAGCGCACGGTCATGGAATATCTTCCCTTCATAGCTACGGAGAACCTTATGATGGAAGGCGTGAAGCGCGGCGGAGACCGCCAGAAGCTGCACGAGATAATCCGCGAGCGCTCAATGGAGGCGACCAAGCGCATGAAGGAAGGCTTCGACTGCGATCTGCTCTCCCGCCTCAAGGAGGAAAAGGAATTCGGTCTCACGGGCGAAGAAATGGACGAGCTCCTCAAGCCCGAGAAGTACATCGGCCGCTGCCCCGAGCAGGTCGCATCTTACGTCGACTCCGTGCGTCCCCTGCTCGAGGACGCGGACGATACCTCGGCGGACATCGATCTCTGATCAGGACTGTGTACAAGGCGCGTACCCGAAGAAAGGTATGCGCCTTTGATTTTGTATTAATTGTGTCCGCGCGGCGACAAAGCGCAGATAAGGCCTGCTTCGCCGAATAATATGGTTATAATGATAAAAAACCACTGGAGATGAGAACGGTGAAAAAGCTTGTATCCATAATACTGGTCGTCGGATTCGTCCTCTGCGTCTCAGCCTGCGCGAAAAAGACCTCGGAGCCCGACAGGAGCCTTGATTATAACGGCCTGTTCGACACGAACGTCGTCCACTCGGTCAACGTCGAGATATCCGAGGACGATTGGGCGGATCTCAAAGCAGATCCTCTGAGCAAGACCAAATACCGCGTAAACGTGACCATCGACGGCGAGACGGTGAACGACGTCTCCTTCGCGACCAAGGGGAACACGTCGCTTTCGCAGGTCGCCATGTCCGATTCCGACAGGTACAGCTTCAAGATCAACTTCGGCAAATACGTAGACGGGCAGACCTATCACGGGCTCGATAAGCTCAATCTGAACAATATCATGTCCGACGCGACGTATATGAAGGACTACGTCTCCTACACGATCATGCGCGAGGCAGGCGTCGCGTCTCCTCTGATCAGCTACGTCGAATTGAGCATAAACGGCGAAGTGCACGGGCTTTACATCGCCATCGAAAACGTCTCCGAATCGTTCCTTATAAGGAATTACGGCTCGGATGACGGAGTCCTCTATAAGCCCGAGACCGAAAGGCTCGGCAATATGGGCGAGCATGGCGGCAGGGACGGGCAGGACGGCAGCGGCGGTACTCCTCCCGACGGTCAGGCACCTTCCGGCACCTTCGCTCCGCCGGACGGCATTACTCCTCCCGACGGTCAGGCTCCTTCCGGCACCTTCGCTCCGCCGGACGGCATTACTCCTCCCGACGGTCAGGCACCTTCCGGCACTTTCGCTCCGCCGGACGGCATTACTCCTCCCGACGGTCAGGGCGGCCCCGGCGGTTTCGGCGGTTTCGGCGGTGAAGACGCGGACGGAGCCGATCTCGTCTATAAGGACGACGATCCCGAATCCTACTCCGACATATTCGATAACGAGGAGACCGACGTGACCGATGATGACCGAACGGAGCTCATCGCGGCAATTAAGGCGCTTTCCGACGGAGAAGAGCTCAGCCGGTACTGGGACGTCGATCAGCTCGCACGATATTTCGCCGCGCACAATTTCGTGCTGAATTACGACAGCTATACGGGGACCATGCTGCATAATTACTATCTGTGCGAACGCGAAGGGATCGTATCCGTGTTCCCGTGGGATTACAATCTCGCATTCGGAGGTTTCATGGGATCCGGAAACGCCTCGGCCTCCGTCAATGCTCCGATCGATTCTCCGCTTCAGGGCGCTGCCGAAGACGCTCGTCCGCTCTGGAAGGCAATAGTATCGAACGACGAGCTCCTCGAGCTTTACCACGGGTTTTTTTCCGAGCTGATATCCGGCTATTTCGAGAGCGGGCGCTGTATCGCGGAGATCGAGAGGGTCTATAAGCTGATAAGTCCCTACGTAAAAAACGATCCGACGGCGTTCTATACTTTTAAAGAATTCAGTACGGCTGTCGATACTCTTAAAAGCTTTATTACTCTCAGGACCGAAAGCATCCGGAAGCAGCTCGACGGAACGCTCGGCTCGACTTCGGACACTCAGAACGCCGATGGTCTCGTGGACGCGACGGGACTCGATATCGCGTCCATGGGCACGCAGGGCGGCGAAAAAGGCCGCGGCGAACAGAGCGGTCCAGGCGGGAATATGCCCGGCCAGCCCGGTCAGCCGGGCCAATGGCAGGGCGGTCCCGGAGGCATGCCGCCGTCCGGTATGCCCGGTCAAGGTCCCGGCGGACAGCCTCCGTCCTCTCGTCCCAACGAAAGCACCGCGCCGTAGGAGCGCCGATGGCGGGATCCGAAAAGTGATTGTTGAAATTTGATCTGCGATATGCTATAATACGCTTCGCAGCGCCGGTGTGATGGAATTGGCAGACGTGACGGACTCAAAATCCGTTGGGCTAATCACCCGTGTGGGTTCGAGTCCCACCACCGGCACCAAAAACCGGGTTTTTCTAACCCGGTTCTTTCTTTGTTCAAAATGCCGAAAACCCAGTATTTATAAGGCTTTTTTGAACCTCCGCAATTTCCCTTGGATAAGCTTGAAATCGTTAAAAATCGCCTGCGTTGCACACCGGTTGCACACCAGTTGCACACCGATTTTCCCAATCGGAGCAACTGCTTTTCGGCCCTCGCAGAAATCACGTTGCACACCTTTTGGCCATTTTCGCCCTTTTTGGGCAAGACTCAGCTGTTTCCTCCCATGCTTTTTGGCGCGGAATCATTCCTCAACTATAAATATAGTCAAGCATGAGATAACTGTTTTTCAACCTCCTCCAAATAATCCACTATGCATTTCACCATTGATATGACTAAAATGGCTTCTCGTTGTTGAATGAGATTACTGTTGGGATGCGAAACAGTATGTCTGTTTCTTATATCGTTTATACTGGACACGATTCCACTCCCGCTTCGCACCGCGGTCTTTATCAGATCCGCAACTTCTTGAGGCTTAATTTCCGACTCATAGCATTTATGAAGTTTGGAATAAAGCTGCTGAAGGGTATCACCCTCAGAATGGGTAACTCCATGCAGATCAAGCAGGTCGCGCAAATATGCGTGAAACGCTGTATGAATACGATCGACAGCCGAAGAGAAGGAACCTTCTCTCATCAATACTTGAGCGTCGTTGATAGATTGATTAATCGCCTGTGTTCGGCGAGATATGCTGCTGAAGTCAACTGAATAAGCTTGTATTTCTTCTGCTGATTCGCGTATCGGTTGCAAAATACTCTCAAACATTTGGTTTGTTTGAGAAGTCCTAGCGGCATAGCCAGGGGTGTTCCTTATTTCTACCCACCAGTCTACGAGGCTATTAAATGGTATTGGGTAATTAAACCCAGCTTTTTGTGCAAGCTCAATAATGTGAAGATGGCGTTCCCTATATCTCTGTTCCGCACCATCTTCTTTGTAGGATTGCTTGCCTGTGGCATTCGCCAATAGCTGATCACGTTCATCTTCAATGAGTTTTATTACACTTTCTTTTCCCTCTGGTAAAACTGCATTCCAATCGATTATACGTTCAACAATCGGTTCAATCTTAACGCCGGCAATAAAGCCTTGATCACCACAATGGAATCGCAAAACAGTTGTATAAATCTCTTCACAGACAACATCCTTATCCGGTTCTATAGACAAGTAATCGTTGTATTTTAGCGAAAAAACGAAATCATAGTAATCAATCCCTCCATTCCAATTATCATGATCAGACCATCTGCATTCAAACGTTCCATTCTTGGTCACAAAAAAGCTCTTGGTCTTTCCCTCATCGGACAGGGTTTTTGTTACCATCGATACTAATGAGTCACAGTATTGTTTATCCAAAGAAGGCCCCTTGCTAAAAAAGTATTTGGAGCGCCCTGCATTATACAAAACGCTCAAGATATTTTAGCATTAAATCCTACTGCCTGCAACGTAATATTTTATTGTTAAATCTTCCCGCACATTCGTCAAATCGATTACGGCCTGCTATCATATTCTCAGGAACTGATAGGGGTATGTGATTATGCGGAACGTTTTCAAAATACTGCTTGCCCCGGTATGGCTGCTGCTCGCGATATTGAAACCCGCGTTCAAACTTGTGGCCGGCGCGGCGGCGTTTGTGTTAGCTATCGGCGGAGGCCTGTTGCTCGTATATGACCTGATCCTGCTGATTATCGGCAGCGGTACAAAGGAGCTCATGCTTCAGCTGCTCATGATAAGTGCTCTCCTGATTGCCATCCCCTTCCTCGCGGGGATAATGACCGGATTACTGGAAGCAGCGCAGGAACCCATTAAAGAATTCATTGAATCATAAAGGAGGATAAACACATGGATATCACTTACACCAAACACGGCGACTATTACTATCCCGACCTCGCACTCCCTCCACAGCCGACCGGAGACATCGGCCGCTTAGGACGGATGCGAAAGAAGTTTCTTAAAGAGCATCAGCCCGACACCTTCGCTTTGATGCTTATGGAGAACACTCTGACACAGCATCTAATCGATATCGACCGCCAAGCCATGGAACAGATCGACCTCATTACCTCCCAGCTCGCCCATGCCGAAGGCATTACCGAGGACCTCAAAGCGCGCGATCAGCTCGGTTGGATTCAAGCGATTAACTCCTGTCGGGCGAGAGCGGAAGAACAGGTCATCCGCGAAATCGTGCTCGCATAAAAAGCAAGGGCTGTACCCGTTTGGGGCAGCCCTTAATCGTTGTTTATCACTATATT
>JAEEGL012077400.1_pt1 | contig 13287 bp, 11 predicted proteins | sample 9134231 | NCBI WGS metagenome assembly JAEEGL01 (sample SAMN16246548, study PRJNA631951) | gut metagenome | biome: gut microbiome; feature: rumen; material: fiber-attached | host: Bos | place: Iran: Karaj | collected 2018-10 | reverse complement strand
GTCTCATCTTTTCGGAAATTGCAAGACCTGCTGCATCATCTGCTGCTCTGTTGATCTTGTATCCAGATGAAAGCTTCTCACTTGACTTTGCCTGAACACCAGTTGTGATACCAAGCTGTCTGTTAGAATTCATCGCTGTAATGTTGTGTTGTACTACCATAATTTTATCCTCCTTGATTTATACGGTTGCTTCCATGCAACTCGTTTTGACTTGTTTACGAAATAGCTCCTGGTGCTGGTCCAACAACTATTTCAATTTCTTTACACCTTTATTATCGTCCATAATTCTAAAAACTTTACCCCTAAATTTAAAAATAAATCATAAACAATTTCTAAACAAATATAAACTCACTCCTGAGCTAATTCCAGACAACCAGGGTGTTCTTTTTTCTTGTATTCAATATGTACATTAGGCCTAAAAGCTCCGAGATCAAAAATGCGCAGTTCTCGGATTGCGACTATAATTCATCAAATAAAAAATCAGAAGAATGTCGACTTATCTGAGCAACGTCGAAAGGAGACATTCTTCTGATTATGAATTTGATGAATTAAGGAGCAAACGAAAACAAGTATTTTTGATCTCGGAGCTCTTAGGCCTTTAGTATTACTGCAGGAGTGAAAGTACACCCTGGTTGGTCTGGTTGGCCTGTGCGAGCATTGACTGGCCGGCCTGTGCGAGGATATTGTTGTTAGAATATCTAACCATTTCCTCTGCCATATCTGTATCACGGATCTGGGACTCAGCAGCCTGAGTATTCTCAACTACGTTATCCAGATTCTTGATTGTGTGCTCAAGTCTGTTCTGAATAGCACCAAGGTCAGATCTCTGCTTTGAGATTGATACCAGCGCACCCTTGATTGCATCGATTGCTGTTTTCGCAAGTGAGTGAGTCATTACGCTGATCTGATCCGTTGGACCGCCAGATACTTCGAGTTCTGTAGATGCCTTTGTTGTGGCGCCTACGCCGATGCTGGAAGCACTGAGCTTCTCAACGTCAATGATGATCTGGTTCTCGGGATCTTTTTCTGATCCAACCTGAAGTCTCTTATTTGTAAAGGTTCCGTCCAGCAGATGCTGATTGTTGAACTCTGTTGATTCAGCAGTTCTTGTGATCTCGCTTGAAAGAGCGGAAAGCTCTGACTGGATGTAAGATCTGTCGTCTGATGTAAGTGTGTCATTGGCAGCCTTCACAGCAAGCTCGTTCATTCTCTGAAGCATATCATGAACTTCATTAAGAGCTCCTTCAGCTGTCTGTACAACTGAGATACCGTCCTGTGCGTTGGCAGAAGCCTGTGTAAGACCTCTAACCTGTCGTCTCATCTTCTCGGAAATCGCAAGGCCTGCAGCGTCATCAGCAGCTCTGTTGATTCTGTAACCGGAAGAAAGTTTCTCACTGGATTTAGCCTGGACATTAGTTGTAATTCCAAGCTGTCTGTTTGAGTTCATTGCGGTAATGTTGTGTTGAACTACCATATTATTATCCTCCATGAACGGGGCCCGCTTCCCTGCTGCCTTTCCATCTTTATAATTTGTGCAGACCTTACGCGGAGTCCCTTCCATGGCTGCTTTGTTTTGTTCTTTCACTAACTATATCGTCCGATTAATGCATTCCTTAACCCCAAATGAATGTTTTTTTCATATTTTTTTTGCAAAAAAGAAATTTTTTCTACTTTTTTCAATTTTGCTATAAAGTAAAAAGGACTTAGAGCCGATATATAGGCTCCAAGTCCCTTTGTGTTAATTTCATATACAAATCTATTAATTCAAAACTTTAGTTTTTCTTATCCAGAAACTGTGGCGGAATATCCTTGAAGTGATTCATGTTCTGGTAGTAATTAAATGCAACAGCAGAGCTTCGCTTGCTCTCGTTCATTCTCTGTCTTGCACTGCTAAAGTACTGCTCCGCAAGCTTCTTATTTCTGTGCTCATGAGCTTCTATAGAAGTGCTCTTATCCATTATGTCATGGATCAGATCCTGAAGTCTCTTAATTTGGTCGCGGTACTGTTCTTTATTGTCTCCAAGCTCCTGTTTTACTCTGTCAAAAAGAGATTGGAAACCTTCATCCAAAAGAAGGAGCTGGTCAACCAGCTCTGCCTTCTTTTCCACTGTATCGTCAAAGGCCTCTTCATCGACCTCCTCTGAATTTTTTAAAATATTTGTCTGCCTGTCGTTCTCTTCTTCAATCCTGTTCATTACTTCGAGCTTCTTGACCAGGCTTTCCTCTAACATATCCAGACTGGATGCTATCATATTTTTCCCCTTTTAAGCGTCCTTAACCATAATGTGGTTGGCCTTCATAACCTCGACCCAGTTGTCTCTTATGGAATGCATATGTTTGTTGACCTCGGCAATAATCTCTCTGTCCTTACCGATATTTGCTTCCACAAGTCTTCTTGCAATATAAGAATACATATTTTCAAAATCCTGAGCAACAGGATATTTCATATCAAGGGTACTCCTTAGATACTCAATTATCCTCTCAGTCTTGATAATATTGTCATGAGCCTTCTGGATGTCCTTTTTCTCAATGGCAAAATCAGCTACATTGAGAAACTTTATGGCTCCGTCATAGAGCATAAGGGTAAGCTCCGGGCCGGATGCTCCCATGATCTTGTTATTTTTATACTGCGCGTAAGCCTTTTGCTGTGTTGTAAGTACAGGCATATTTAATCCTCACCTTCATACAGATTTTTCTTGCAAGCTTTATGAACTTCCTCCTCCGAAGAAGCTGGAGAGTGAACCGCTTGAGCTGTTTATCTTGCTAAGAGCTGTCTCCATTTTTGAGAACTTCTTGTAGTACTTATCCTGTGCAGCCTCCAAAGCCGACTGTGCATCCGAGATCTTGGTGTTATACGCACTGTACTGTGATGCCATGAGCTTATCTTCATAGATAGTAAAGGAGCTGCTGTATTGGGTACCCTTCATAAGACCGGAGAGCTTTGTGTAAAGACTCTGAGTAAGCTGTGTAAACAGATCCTGAATCGCGCTGGGATCGCTTGAAATAGCGGCCTTCAAAAGATCTGTATTTCCGCTTACTGTACTGTCATCAGGATCACCATCGATGTGAAGAAGATCTCTTTCGTTATCCTCAGTTGAAAAATAGTCTCCTGTTGTTATTCCAAAGGTTGCCAGTGAATAGTTTGCCTTTTCGCCGTTTTTAAGCGTTACCTCGAAGGAAGAATTCATAAGATCACGAAGAGCTGTTCTTACTGTGTTAATGGTCTCATCGCCGCTGAGAAGTCCGTCCTTGATCTTTTTCTCCCACTCCTCAACTTCGCTGTCTGTCATGGCATCCTTCTCATCGTCGGTAAGCATTTTATACTTGGTTGCCTTGTCAGCGTTGTAAAGGGTGGCAAATTCCTTCATCAGGTCATTGTACTCTTTAATAAGGCTCTTTATATTATCGTAGATACCGCTTGTATCCTGCTTGGTGGTAAGAGTAATATTCTCTGCTTCCTCATTGGCTGTAATCGTCAGGCCGTTGATTGTAAAGGTGTTATTATCAGAGGTATATTCCTCGCCGTTAAGTACGATCATGGCGCTGGAACCCTCGATATAATTAGAGCCATCCTCTTTAACGGAAAGTCCCAGAGCTTTCATCGTATCATTTTCCAAAAGCTCAAAAGATGCAGCTTCGCCGGTTTCCTTGGCTGATACGTAGAACCTGTTGTTATTCTCGTCAAAATTGAAATTAAGACTTGTGCCATCAGAGGTTTTTGCATTTCTTAATTTGCTTAAAACCGTCTCGATGGTATCCTCAGCTGAAACGGCCACGGACATAGTCTCTCCGTTTTCTCCGCCGACCTTAAAATCAAGGCTTCCTGAGGTGATTCCAAGCTCCTCCATAGTTGTTGACTTGGTAGCAGCTTTTCCGTTTTCATCCTCAACCTTCTGTCCTGTGAGGTAAGCTGCCTTTGCGAGCTTCTTAACGCTCAGGGTCTGTGTTGTCTCCATGGCATTTTCGCCGGTTATAACAGAGACAGCATTTGTATTTGAAGCAGAGGTAGTCTTCTTGGTGTAAGCTGTTGAAAATCTCATGTTGCTGAGAGTTCCATTGTAAAAAGAAACTACCTTCTTATTAAGTTCTTTCCATTTATCCTGCTTCCAGGTGAGCTTTTTCTGATCACCCTTGGCATTGTCAAGCTTGGTCTGCTTTGAACTGGTAAGCGCTGTGATAATGCTTTCAGTATCAAGACCGGAATTCATTCCTGTGATTCTTATAGGCATAGTATTTCTCCTTTCTCAATCCGTGAGCATGCTATATGGAAATCCTTTTCCACATGGGCTTTGAATTGGTCATACGATGTTTAACGCTTCTCGTCTACCATAATGCCTGCAATTTCCCATACTTTGGCTATCATATCCAGAGTCTCCTCAGGAGGGAACTCCTTGATAACCTTCTTGGTCTCCTTGTCAACCATCTTGATAGTAACTCTGTGGGTTTTTTCATGAATTCCAAACACAGCCTCTGCATTGGAGCTCATGTTCTTAGCCATCTCTGAGATGGCCTTTTTAACCTTTTCGTTGTCAGCCTTGATCTGCTCCTCAGTTTCTGCAAGGTGGGTCTGAGACTGTGAAAAAGCCTGTGCTCCACTCTGGGAATCATCTTTAGAACCTGCTGAATTATCAGCAGTTTCTACCTTGAGTTCCATATTCTGAGGACCGTTGGCTTCGAGATTTGCAATCTCTGATTGAGACTGACTCTGTTCCTGGACCTGCGTCCTTACCTGCGGCTGAACCTGCTGTATCAGCGGGCTAAAGCCATTGATTGCTTCCATTCCCATAATCCTATACCTCCGTGTCAGAATCAGGAATAATCCTTAATAATATGCTTCATAAATGCGCAGCAAAAACTGCGAATAATTACAGTTCTATTTATCCTTTATATCGGACTTCGGAAGCTATTCTTTAGACTAAAAAGCCGGGTTTGAATAAAATTTTATAAAGATTTAATAATTTAGGGCCACAGAATTACTAAATTGTTAAAATACCTGAAAGAACCTTGTCATAGGAAAATTCAGAAAGCACTTTTCTTTGTCCGGCCTTTGCAATCTCCTTTCTCTCTTCTTCATGCTTAAGATAATAAGCTGTTTTTTCAATCATATCCTCAGGGGTATAGGCTATCACCAGCTCTTTTCCATCCTCAAACCGCTCTGCGATCTCAGTTTGATAGTTGGTGATAAGAAAGCCTCCCGCAGCGAGGATATCCACTACTCTTAGAGGAATCCCCGAAAGGATTGACCTCAAGGTTATGTTCAGATTTATCTTACTGGTGTGAAAGACTCTTGGCATTCTTGTCATATAGTCGGCAGTCCCAAGGTTGCAGACATTTTCTATCGGCTTTGCCCCCGGCATGGTATAAAGTACCGTGTCAAACCTTTTGCCCATTTCCTTAAGGATGTTATGTCTCTCGTTTACCGTCACCTTTTTACGCATAATGTCCAAAATCACACTGTCGTAGTCTATCTCATATTTTCCGGTGCTTTCGAACTTAATATACTCTCTAAGCTCCTTAATCTTTTCCGCGGAAATAATATTTTCCTCGCCAAAAAGGTCAACTCCGAAAAGTCTCTCCGATGCTGCTATCACAGCATCTGCGTAGCCTTTAAGCTTTGGGGGCAGGTAATTTACCTGGTCATAAAAATTGTATTCATTGTCATAGAGATTTCCCAGAAAGCAAACCTCGTGCTGATAGATTATCTCTCCGCCGTTTTCCTCATCAAGCTCTCTGCAGAGCTTTGATATTCTGTCGGAATTAACTGCCATTGTGGTATGCCTTACAGTCTCCACTCCTTTTTCGGATAACCTTTTATGCAAAACCTTGTCAAAAACATAAACTCTGTTCACCGGATTCTTTATTGTGTGGGAATCAAGGGTAAGATGAGGGCAGTCAAAAACCCAGGAAATATAGGGAACCCCGAATTTCTGACAGGCCATTGAAATATTTGGAAAATAGTCAAAGCTGAATACCAGGTCATAGAGCCTTCGGTCGCCTTCTTTCATTGAAAACTTCTCTTCAAAAAAAGACTGTATCTCATCCGTCAGCTCGTAGCCTGCATTGTCAAACTTTATGGTATCAACCCTGTGTCCGAGCTTTTTCATTGCATCGCGGCAATCTTCCCCATTAAACTCGTCCCAGTCATAATAAAGAATGTTCATTCTTTGCGCCTCATAAACTCAAATATATCTATATAGCAAAGCGGCTGTCATCTTCTGATAACAGCCGCCCATACCCAATATAATGATATAGGTGTCATAAGTCATAAATGCGTGCCTGCTTGCATGTTAAGCATTTTGACTTTATGACCCGAACAAATATGAGGAATTAGCAATTTACGTAGTAAATTAGCGATTTCCGAATATTTGTAGAATTGCGAGAATGGCGTTAGACATGGAGCAATTCGTATATCATATAATGATATATCTTTAAAGCAGCTTCTTGAGCTCATCAAGACTTGCGATATCTGTAGCCTGCTTATTCTCCGCCTGGATCTGGAGATAAACTTCCTTACGATAGATAGGAATCTCCTTTGGTGCTGCGATTCCAAGTTTTACCTGATCCCCCCTGATATCCAATACAGTAATCTCGATATTGTTATTGATCATTATTGCTTCATTCTTTTTTCTTGATAATGCTAACATTTATTCTTCTCCCTCCGTGGTTTAGTAATCTTTGGTCTGTCAGGCATTCTCTTTATTCTTCTGAAGAATATCGTAGATAGGGAATTTTACAGGATACTCGTCGTTATCAATGATTGTCTGAGTTGCCTTCATTTCCTGAACATTGATGATGAAAGGTCCCTTGAGGTTAACTGTCATCTGCTTGAGGTCATGAGGCACAGTAACTGTAACCAGAACCAGAAGCTCTTCTTCATTGAGTTCCCCAATCTCAGTAAGAGTAAGACGATCAACCTGTGGATTGTAGTCAGGGCATACAATAAGAGGATCCATAACCGGCATAGCAAAGCCCGGCTCTTCGATAGACTGCAGCCACTTGATAGTGTTTACACCCTTTTCCTCATCAAACATAAGCGTGAAACGCTTAAGATCAGGAAATCCAATTATGCCATTAGGAAAGAGGATGACCTTGCTATCATCAACTTCAACTTCACCAAAAATCCTAGTAGATAATTTCATGTTGTAACCTCCATTGTCTTATAGACACATGCTACTAAATTAATTATATACGATATTTCGTACTAGTACCATTACTTTATATTTATTTTACTAATAACTTATTTGATGATATACGAATTGCTCCATGACTAACGTCATTTTCGCAATTCTATATCATCAGATGTAATTCATGAGCGAAGCCTGACTGATCTTTCCGGTTGCCATGAGGCTTGCTTCGTAGGTCACCTGCGCTGTTGTGAGCTGGGTTGCAGCCTCTGCCAGGTCAATATCCTCGTTCTCAGACTTCAGAGTCTTGAAGGTGGTTGTCTGGGTCATAAGTCTGGTAGTAACAAGCTCAAGTCTCTTTGATCTGGTTCCGTTATCTGTAACTGCGATATTTGCAGTATCAAGGCAGTTCTGCATTGAAGTTATCTTGTGCTCGAATTCCTTCTGGATCTCGTTTCTTAGAAGGTTATAAGCCTTTGTGGCTGCGTCCACCTCTGCATCGAGCTTTGTCTTATAATCTCCGGTAGCAGTTTCAGCCTTTAATTTAAGAGTCTTAAGTGTGCTGTTTACCTGCTTTATGGAATCGATCATCTTTCTAAGATCGTCCACATTTCTTTTTACATCTGTAGTAAATACCGCATCCGCTGTGGTGTTGACTACTACCGACTGGGCAAGTCCCACATCATAGGCTATATCGTGGGCATTTGACCCCTTGTTATAAAGAATTGTCTCGCCCTTGCTGTTTGTGTAGGTGCAGGCAAAAAGATTTTCAGGCTTGATATCGCCGCTGTCCCATTCCTTTTTGTCATATTCCACATCGATAGTCTTCGCGTTAATGATATCCGGAAGTGTTGAGAGCTTCCTGGTCAGCTCATCGTTTAGAAGCACCTCTCCTGTCACAGCATTGAGGTAAGCCACAGCTCCGGTTGGGTTATTAGCAATATCACTGTAGGCCTTGTCTATGTCCACCTCGCTGGTGGTTGAATAAATAATGTTGCTGTTCTTAATTACAAGGCTGGTCTCCGAATAGGAAGATCTGATACTTCCATTACCTGCAACCTGTATGATATTTCCGGACTTTGTTCCGTTGTTGTTCTCGTAATAATTTTTATCTTCTATGGTATAAGAGCCATCACTGTTTATGGTAGCTACAAGGCCGTCTACATCCAGATTCATGGTATAGGTCTGGCCAATTGCCGGTACAAGAGGAAGGCTTACGATTGTCTTGTTTCCGCTTACTCCCGTGTAGGTTATTGTGGAAACCTGTCTGGACTCGGTTGTAGTCTGTGCTGCTGCCACGTTTCCTGTCAGCATCTCGGGATCTACGATTCCTTCTGCAGTAAGTCCGATGGTACTTGTAGTTCCGCCTGTATCCTCGTCAATATTTATAGTGTAAGTGCCACTCTTATTTTTAACTATTCTGTAGGTGGCATCTTCACACTTAACCTCGTAGCTTTCCTTTCCCTCCATAGGAATACTTACATTTCTTGTTATGTTATCCTTTGTCTGGTAGGTGAGCTTAAAACAGTTTATCGACGTAGTAACTGTGCTTGTCGCGGGCTGATCAAGGCTCTCCCTCCACTTAAGAGTGGCTGTATTGTCGCTCTCTGCACCGTTTTCCGAATAATTAAGCTTGTCGTAGGAAAGTCGGATCCTTCCTACTGTCATTTCCTTGATATCGCTCTCAAGGATTGCTGCACTCGTCTCATCGAGGATGCTTGCAGAATCCAGAAGCTGTTTTCCCACAAGTCTGTTTGACTCTGTTATGTCTGATGCATTAAACTCATCATTTATATCCTGATAATCCGCACTTGTAGTCCTGTCGAAGGTAAGTGGGTTGTCGGTTCTGTAGCCTGTAAAAACATATCTTCCTGCAAAATCCACATTTCCTGTGGAGTAGTATTCATCTGCCAGAGCCTCCAGCTGAGTAACAATGGTATCCATATCCTCAACAGTAAGGTCCATATTTGCGCCTTTTGTAGCCTGCTTTACGCAGTCTGTAAGTACTGAGGTGACTGTTGAAAGAGCATCTGCTGTGACATCCAGCCAGCTCTCTGCATCCTTGGCGTTTTTCTCATAATATTGTGAAAGCATGGTTACGTTGCTTCGAAGGCGAAGCGCTCTGATTGCAATAACCGGATCATCCGAGGGTCTTGTGATCTTTTTTCCTGTAGCCATCATGGTGTTGAGCTGATCCTCTGTGATCTTGTTATTGTTGATATTATAAAGAGAATTATTCTGCATGATCTTGTTGGTTATACGCATAGTAAAGCCTCCGGTATTAGGACAATCCTTTGTCACAAGCGCCGCATCCATGCAGAATTATTGATTTACACTATATTTATCGGACGTATTGCCAAAAAGCTTAATAAGGGCCGGCATTTTACTGCCGGCCCCTTAGAATGGTCTTTTATACTCCTGTTTCCAGGATGAGTCTGTTATAGATTTCTGTTAGAGTTTGTATCATTTTTGAAGAAAGTGTGTAGGCATTCTGGAATTTTACCAGGTTCGATGCCTCTTCATCCTCGTCTACACCGGAATCGGAAAGTCTCTGATTCTTGATTGTTTTTTCCAGTGATACGTAGGTCTGCTCCATAGTCTCTGAATTGCTCTTATTAAGAGATACATCCGCGAGAATCTTGGTGAGGAATTCTCCGGAGGTAGCACCTCTGTAGAGCTTGTCTGTATCAAGCATATCCTTAAGCTTTGAAAGATTCAAAAACTCTGATTCGCCTTCTGTGATATCCGCCTTGGTAGCTAGTCTTTCAGCTGAATCAATAAGTACCTTATTTACCGTAAAGTTTCCGCCGCTTATAACATAGTAGCCCTTGTTCTTTGAGGTGGTTGTCAGCTGCTCGTAGCTGTACTGAGATGAAGTATCTCTGCCAATGGATGCTGTAAGAAGGTTGACACCCTCCAGGGAATCAGAGGTAAAGCCTGTTGTCATGATCTTGTTTACCGAATCGGAGAAGTTTCTTATCCATTCATTCATCTGGGCCATGTAATAGGGAATTCCCTGATAGCTGTTGGCATAACCAATCGCAACATTAACTCCTGACAAAGGTACGCTGGTAAGACTATCCGGTTCAATGCGGAAGGTATACTTATCAGTTCCGTTATACTCGAAGGAAGAATACTTATAATCCTTTGCCCCGATATGGATGGAGCCATACTCGGGAAGAGTGGCCTTAGCCATGTCCATAAGATATTCTGCTGTTACCTCAACAGTTACCTCATAGGCTCCCGAGCCATCAGCTGCAGGAGCAACATCAGCGCTCTTTCCATGGAAATACTGACTGTTATTTCCATCTCTCATAGCCAGAAGTCCCTGAAGTTCTCCGCCTATCAGCATTGAATCTATCTCAAAGTTGGACAGCTCATTTACATTGTCGCCATCCTTATAATTTCCGTAGCCCCACTTAATATCGAAAAGTCCGGTCACATCGTTCTGGCCTGTAGCACCGTCATCATCTCTTGCTACACAGATCATCTTTCTGTAATCATAGGTATCAACCAGCTCATATCCGCCTGCGACCCAAATCTGGTATCTGGTTGCTCCTGTAACTCTGTCAGGGTTGTTGTCATCAATGACAGGAGTTTCCTTTGTCTCTACGCTGATCAGCTTTGACAGCTCATCAACCATGACATCTCTCTTGTCTCTCAGCTCATTTGCTGTGGTTCCTGTCATTTCAATAATATTGATCTGCTTATTTATTGAAGCAACCTCCTGCGCGATGGAGCTGATCCTGTCTGCGCAGAGCTTGATCTCAAGGTTAATATCCGACTGTTCGTTCTGAAGGTTCTGATATACTCCGTTAAAAAACTCTGTGATACTCTTCGTATTTGATATGAAGGTTGCCTTGGACTCTGTGGTTCCTGCTGCTGTCATCACTGATTCGAGGGATGCTTCCATCCTGTTAAAAAGTGATGAGAAACCGGTTGTTCCGTCATCATCCAGGTACTCTTCGATAAGAGCGTTGTGGTAATTCTTGATCTGATAATTTCCAAGGAGCTGTTCATTATTTCTGAACTTCACATCATAGAAGCTGTCTCTGACTCTTTCGATTGCAATAGTATCAACGCCTGCACCGGCACATCCGTAGGTGGCAAAAACTCTGAGGGCATCCGATGCCTCCTGTTTTACCTTCTGTCTGCTGTAGCCGTCGGTGTTGGCGTTTGAGATATTGTTTGCTGTTGTGTTCAGAGCAGCATTGGCAGCTCTAAGACCTGATGCCGCAATGTTTAGTCCGAAAAATTGTGAAGTCATACTTTTTTCTCCATCTTCATCATGATCCTAAGGTGTTGACCAGATGTTCAAGCATCTCACTTACTACATTGATGTATCTGCTGGATGCATTGTAGGCATTTTGGAACATGATCATGAACTGGATTTCTTCATCACTTGAAACACCTACTATCTGCTCTCTGGAATCAGAAACTGCTGTAACTGTCTGCTCCTGAGCCTCAGCGATACTGTTGTAAACGTCTCCTGAATTTGCAAGCTGTGAAACAAGGCTGTTGTAATAGTTGACGAAATTGCTTCTTGTGCTTACGTTGGGATTAAGTGTGTAATCTTCACTGGTAAAAGCATCCCTTAATAATATCGTCGTATTGTTATCTTCATTTCCTTCTGCTGTCCTGAAGGTCAGTGTGGAAGGATTATGAAGTAAAACAGGATTTATCTGAGTATTTGCTATTGTAAGACCTGAGTAAATGGTTCCTGCTTTCTTATCGTTTATGTCATAGCTGAGCTTGTCCTCTTCATTTGCAACCGTGAATATTACAAAGTCCTGAGGATAGCCTGCTGACTTATCAAGAACTCCAGGGTTACTCTCAGCAGTTTCGATGATCTCATTCATTTTGGCCATGATATTGTGAACCATCTGGTCAAACTCAGCCTGAACGTTCATCATGACTGACTGGGAGATTTCCCTGTTGTAATATTCTTCATCCTCAACTATGTCGTGGTAGGTTCCGTTGTGGTCGCCCCTTGCAAGAAGTACTGCCTTGAGCTTTCCTATATCAGTATTGTTTGCAGTTGAGATTGTTGAAGTAAGATCAAATACATAGGCTCCGTCGATAGATACTACTCTTCTTGTTCCATCGTCGTTAAGCTCTGTCTTTGCACCGTATTCCCAGTAAGGAGTTGCGTATCCTACGCTGCTTCCAAGGCTTGTATCTATTCCTATGTGATTTACATGGTCTGTGGTAACGAAACTTGAGCCTTCAAACATTACACTCACGTTACCAAAAATATCTTCGGTATAATCTATCTTTCCATATTCTCCAAGCTTATCGAGAATCAGGTTTCTCTCATCTCTAAGGTCGTTTGCATGCTCCATTTTGCCGGACTCTATGTTTACAATGTCCTCATTGAGCTGTCTAAGTCTGTCTCCGTAGTAATTTATCTTATCTACCATCTCGGAAACTGAAGCATCCAGGTTTTCCTGGTAGGAAACAAGGCCGTCATACACACTCTTGGCTCTTGCAAGAAACTCATTTGATCTTGTAATAAGAGCGCTCTGGGTAACTGCTGAGCAGGGATCTTTGGCAAGCTCCTGAACTGCAACCCAGAGGTTATTAAGTGAATCTGCAAATTCAGCTCCATCCATCTCCTGGAGCTGATCTTCTATCTCTTCAATGGCCTTTTTGGATATATCGTAGAAAGCATATCTGCCGTTTTCTCTTCTGTATGAGGCATCGAGGAAACTGCTTCGTACCTGTTTGCACTGGTTGTAGTTTACTCCGGTTCCTATCTGTTTCTGCGCAATGATGTCATACCTTGCTTCGAGGGTCTGGTAGGCTCTGGTTCCCTGAGAAACCTGTTGCCTTGTAAAACCTTCTGTATCAAGGTTTGCCATGTTATGTGCAGTTGTGTTCAGCGCATTCTGCGTTGCCTGCAGGCCCGAAGTACCTACATAAAGATTTGCCATCAGAGACATATGCTTCTCCTCTTTGTGATGCCCACTATATACGCTCAAAAATACGAATTCATAATCCTTAGCATGCGAGCATGCACGGATTATGTCTTTTGTGGCTTATTTTTGAGCATAGAAAAGACACTACCGTATTGTTTACGGCTTCACCGGCGAGTTATCTACATGCATCTGCAGTACTTTCTTACATAAAGTACTGCGTTACTGCTTTGCATCAAACCCGCCCG
>JAEEGL011572166.1_pt1 | contig 13287 bp, 12 predicted proteins | sample 9134231 | NCBI WGS metagenome assembly JAEEGL01 (sample SAMN16246548, study PRJNA631951) | gut metagenome | biome: gut microbiome; feature: rumen; material: fiber-attached | host: Bos | place: Iran: Karaj | collected 2018-10 | reverse complement strand
CAAGGACTCGTTTGACATTGCCCCGCTTTTTAAGGACAAGTTCGAGGCGGTGTTCGTCACAGTTCCTGGAGCCGTGAAGCAGTCTGACTTGAAATCAGTTGAAAAATCTTTCTCCGCGTGCGGAATCAGCTTTAGTTCAAGCGAGGATTTTAAGGCTCAGATAAAAAAAGCCCTGAATTTTTCAGATGAGCACGGAATCTCCCTCCTTGTGACAGGCTCTTTCTATCTCGTCAGTGAGGTAAAAAAAATTCTTTCCGAATTTTAGCTTTCTGGAGTTTTTGGACTGCGGACTATTCCACGAACACGCGCGGAACTCTTTTTCCAACCCCGCAAGTGATTTCGTACGGAATAGTCCCCGTTTCATCGGCCAGTTTCTGAGCTGTCTGCACGGCCCCACTCTCTTTAGGGCCGAAAATCACGGCTTCGCTCCATCGCTCAACGCCAGAGGTCTCGCCAAGCTCCACCATGCACTGATCCATGCAGATTCTGCCCCGTATGGGATACGGTCTTCCGTTTATTGCGACATCGATTCCTTCGCAGAACCCACACGACTTGGAGAAACGCCTGAAAAAGCCGTCCGCATACCCGATAGGAAGAACCGCAATTTTTGTCTTTTTTTCTGAAGTCCAAGTCCTTCCGTATGAGACTGATTTTCCAGGCTCAAAGTCCCTTATTGAAACGACACGCGTCGTAAGAGCCATGACTGGTTTTAGGTCAATCTGCTCTCCTTTCGAGGAAAAATAATCCCTGTCAAGCTCATCCGGGTAATATCCGTAGACGATGATTCCCGGTCTGCACATATCAAGGTGCATCTCCGGCTTGTCAAGAGTTATGGCAGAGTTCGCGCAGTGCCTTATTCCAGGATTAATTCCAGCTTTCCGTATACTCTCCGTAGCAAAGACAAATCTTTCAAACTGCTTTTCCGTATATTCACGATCCGTTTCCTTCTTTGAGTCCGCCACGGAAAAATGCGTGCATACTCCGCCAAGAGAAAGAAATTCCGATTCATCAATGTATTTTGCGAACTGAACACATTCTTCAGGAAGACACCCGATTCTTCCCATGCCTGTATCAACTGCAAGATGAACGGAGTATTTTTTTTTGCCGGCTTTTCGGGCTGCATCCTCAATCATCTTTATGTAATCAAAGTCGAACACAAGAGGCGTTATCTCATTGAGAACAAGCTCATCGGCTTCCTCCGGATTGCACAAGCTGAGCATAAGAAGCGGAATAGTTATGCCACCTTCCCGAAGCTCCACGCCCTCCCGAACTCTTGCGACTGCAAGAAAATCAGCCCCGCACAAGACAGCTTCCCTGGCGCAGCGCAAGGCTCCATGCCCGTACGCATCGGCTTTTATTGCAACGCACATTTTAGCTCCGGGAGAAATTCTTCCTTTTATGAGCTTCAAATTGTGCCTCAGATTCTCGATATAGATTTTTGCTATCGTAGATGTCATATTTTCCCCGGACATTAGAGCTGTTCGGAAACTTCAGTTTTCCGAACAGCAACCTTAGAAATTCTGTAATTTTGCAAGGCTTTAGCCTGAAAAATTACGCAAGACCAGTGAGGAAACAATAGGTTTCCGAACAGGTCTATTACCTCTTGGAGAAGAACGCTCTGATTTTTCCAAGTACGCCAAGCTTTTTAGGAGGCTTTCTGGCAGTATCCTTTATGTTCGTGCTGAAAGTTTTCTTCTGGCCGGTCCGCTTTTTCTGGCTCTTCTTCGCGCTTTTGCTTTCCGAAGCCCTCTTGTTCTTGGACTTCTGCTTCCTTCTCTGCTCTTTTTCCGCGCCGTCCGCATTGCCGCCATTCGCATACTTCGACTTTAGGTACATAAGCCTCTCATCCGATGTCATCGCAGCCAGCTTCTCGATTTCTTCCTCTGAAGAGCGTGCCTTTTCGCCAGAGCCTGTTTTCCGTGAGGTCTTTTTGGAAGATTTTCTTTCTTTCCTGCTGTCTTTTTCCCTTGAGAGACTTCTTCTCTCTCCGTGATGCCCGAACCTTCCGTGGTCTTCGTCGCTGTCAAGGCGGATGTATATTCCCTCGCTCTTATCCGCAGAATAGTCCTCGTCAATCGCCACCCTCGACGGAATACTTTTTTCTATATAACGCTCAATTGGCATGAGCGAATACACATCCTGCTCAGAACAGAAGGTGTAAGCTTTTCCCGTCTTTCCTGCACGCGCCGTTCGCCCAATCCTGTGGACATAATTCTCGGCTTCGTTCGGAAGATCATAGTTCACAACCATAGCAAGATCGTTCACATCTATTCCGCGCGCGGCCACATCCGTTGCCACAAGAATCTTTATTTTCCCAGCTTTGAAGCTGTCCATGATTTTCTGGCGTTTTTTCTGCGGAAGATCTCCGATGATGAACTCAGATGGGATTCCGTTCAGGGCAAGTCTCTTAGACAAGATTTCGCAAGTTTTTTTCGTATTGCAAAAGATTATGAGGCTGTCAGGATTTTCTTTCGATAGAATCGTAAGGAGCAAGTTCAGTTTTTTTTCGCTTGACACATGTATAAGCTCCTGGTCGATTTCGTCAACAGTTATGTTCTCCGCCTCTATAGTGATTTCCTTTGGGTCTTTCGTATACTCGTACGCAAGGTTCTTTACATTCATGTTCAGAGTGGCAGAGAAAAGCATCGTCTGCCTTTTCTCCGAGCCGGGGATAACTTTTATGAGCTTTCTGAGGCTCGGGTAAAACCCCATGTCGAACATTCTGTCCGCTTCGTCCGTGACAAGATACGCCACGCGGCTCAAATCCATCTGCCCCGACTCCTGCAAGTCGATTACGCGCCCAGGCGTTCCGATTATGATGTCGATTCCTTTTTTCAAATCCGCAATCTGCTTCTCATAACCAACGCCGCCAAAAAACGATGCGAACGAAAGCCCCGTGTATTTTCCGAGCTTTTTTGCCTCATCCTCAACCTGAACCGCAAGCTCCCTTGTAGGAACAAGTATGAGCGCGTTTGCCCCGCTTTCGTTTTTTGAGCTTAAAAGCTCCTGCATTATGGAAACAAGGAAAGCAGCTGTCTTTCCCGTTCCTGTTTGTGACTGAACATAGAGATCCGAGCCGTCAAGCGATGCCTGCAGAACTTTTTCCTGAACAGGCGTGCAGGTGACATACCCAGCCTCTTCAATGCCTTTCTTTAAATTTTCATCAAGATTTAATTCTGAATAATTCATTTTGATTTTCCTGTTCTATTTTCTGAAATTAGACCTGTTCGGGAACTCATTAAGTTTTCTCACAAGTCGTCAAGCTTTTCAGGCTAAAGCCTTGCAAAACTTGCATTCTTTTAAGGTTCGTGTTAGGAAAACTGATGTTTCCGAACATGTCTATTATAGATAAAAACCCGTTCTGATAATGAAGTCAGCGGACAGGCTGGTTGTTTTGTAAACATCAGTTTACGCCTGATAAAAAAAAAGACTGAATCTTTTGATTCAGTCCCTTTAGTTGCCACCGGTTGGAATCGGACCAACGACACATGGATTTTCAGTCCATTGCTCTACCAACTGAGCTACAGCGGCGAAGTGATAATTATATTATCAAGAACATAAATTAATGTCAATGGATTTTTTTATTTTTTTTGTTTTTTTTCATTTCAACAAGAATTTTACTTTTTTTTATCGCTATAGATTGGAAACAAAAGAATTTGATATAATACCTTGAAATTTGGTACACTGTTTAACGAAATATGACGGTAATTTACGGTTTGTTACTTCTTAATGTTCTCGTTTTTGTCCATGAGCTAGGGCATTTTCTGCTTGCTAAAAGATGCGGAGTTCTTGTCGAGTCATTCTCAATCGGAATGGGGCCAGTCCTTGCGCACAAGGAGATACGAGGAACTGACTGGCGGCTCTCGCTTTTTCCGGTCGGCGGATACTGCGGCATGAAAGGCGAAAAATACGCGGCCGAAGAAGACGAGTTTGTAGCCCATGACGCTGACTCCTTGTACGGAACGCGCCCAGCGTACAGGGCGTTGATTGGATTCGCAGGACCTTTTTTCAATATGCTGTTCGCATTTTTGGCGTACTGTGTGATTGCATGGGTCGGCTACACTTACTATTCCGCCGGAAACACAATTACACTTGCCACCGATGTTTATCCTGAGATGCACTCTGCGGCGGCCGACGCAGGGCTTCTGAGCGGAGACACCGTCCTGAAGATTGGCGGAAAGAAAATATCAGATTTTTCCGACTTGTATTCGGAGGTGGCAGTAAATCCGGACAAAGATTTGGATTTTGAGGTTCTGCGCGACGGACAGGTGCTTCATTTCACAGTCCACACTGATTTCGACAAGTCATCGGGAACCGGAAAGATAGGCGTTGTTAGCGACAAAAATTCTGTTCAGAAAAAGGAATCTGAGCGTTACTCGTTTTTCCAAGGGCTTTTCCAAGGCGCAAAAGAAACTTTTTCCACGGTGCGGCTCACGCTCAAAGGAATATCGCTTCTTTTCAAAGGTGCAAATGTTACCGAATCCGTGAGCGGACCTGCGCGCATAACGACTATGCTCGGCGGAACTGCAAAGGCTGGTTTCTCGGAGAATTTCAGGACAGGAATCTGCTCCGTGCTTGAGTTCATGTCGCTCATAAGCATCTCCCTGTTCATAATGAACCTTCTTCCAGTCCCAATCCTTGACGGGTATCTTGTTTTGACATCATTGATTGAAACTTTTTTCCATGTCCGTGTTTCATCAAAAGTACGGACTGTAGTGCAATATGCCGGGATTGTTCTGATTGCCCTTCTTTTCGCAGTTGCGATGACGGGTGACATAAAATATTTCATTGGAGTTCTTGTAAAAAAATAAAATTATGTCTGTTAGGAAATTTCTTGCTTTTTCAGCTTTATCTTTTTCGCTTGGCATTGCGTTCGCTACGGGGGCGGACTCGACTCAGGCACATGCCTCCGATGTGACGCAGCTTTCGTATGCAGACGACTCCGTTTTTTCCTCAGGAAACGACGGTTTTCTTATAAAATGGACAAGCGATGATATGGGCGAGCATTTTCAGGTAAGCGACCTTGCTATAAAAATGATGGCAAGAAGCCCGAACGGAACCGATGTGGCAGTTTACGAAACTGATAGCGGTGCAATAAACCGTATTTCGGTCTGGAACTGGAAGACCCATGCAAAAAAATACACAGTCAAGATGCCCGCCACTGTCACGAGCCTGTCTTACTCAGCCAGAGGAAATTTTATTTTCTGCGGAACGGCAAGCTCTATGGGCGCTTTGGTTCTTAACGCTTCGTCAGGCTCAGTCATGAACGGCAAGCTCAAAGAAAGTACCGGCATCGTGAATTTCATAACGACTTCCGACACAGAGAACACGGCGGTCATGTATTCCCCGAACGGAACGCTCTCCTATTACAATCTCAAGTCGGGAGCAAGAAAAGCAAAGTTCGGAACTGAGGAAAATCTTTCAGGCGTTACGATGTTCAATAAATCAATCTTCCTTGCAGGAAAAAAGGACGGACGGATTTTCATCATTCAGGGAACATCAGGAAAAAATATCGCCACTTTTAATGCGTCGAACGCCATGCTAATAGACTCTATGTCCAAGGACGATTTGTACTATATTGTCAGCGGAAACGGTCAGTTCTCGCTTTTCAAAGTTTCCAGCGAGGGAAGCAAGAGCGTTTCCGCCCCGCTTTTAGTGCGCACTTGCAGCGGGCTTAAACCAAACGAGAAAATAACTTCCGCCTCATTTGAGAAAGATTTTATCTATGCGGGAACATCGGCGGGGAATATCTATAAATTTGAGTTCGTTGCGCAGGAAAGGGTCGATTCTATAATTCCTATCACGGAAAAAATGTATGAGCGTATTTTTGATGTTGCAAGCGCAGGCGATGGATTTTATTTTTTGACAGGCAGTTCAGTGTTCAAAAGCTCGTATGAGTCCGAAACTATTGAGGAAAAAGGTCGGAACGACTCGTACACGGACATAGTCCCGTACAAGAACGGAGCCGTGCTTTGGTCGCGCGGAACGAGGAAGTCTCCCGTACTGTGCGACTTTTCCTCAGGAACTCAGAAGATTCTCTTCAATCCGAACGGAATCGTTCAGAAACTTCGCGTTTCGGGTGATTTGCTCGTTGAAGTTGAGTCGAATTCCAGCGTTATCAGCTACGACTTGGTTTCCGGAAAGCGGGAGGTGCTTTACGGCGGTACGAGCATTCAGGATGCCGTTCTTCTTGGCGAAAACGATTTGTATGTCGCAAAGACAAAATCAACGCCTCCTGCCTCCGCGCTCGTCTATGTGAACAGAAGGACAAAGGAAACAGTCCCGCTGAACATCGCTCACGAGATTGTGTATTCTCTTGCCGTTGACGATAAGAATCCGTCCAAGATTTTCGGAATCGCGCTCGGCTCAGATACAAAGGGAAAGCTCTCGACATCGATTTTTGAGTACGATGTCCGTTCCAAGAGCACTCGCAGCATGATGCCAATTCCAGAAGAGGATGGGGACGCGTTCATTTACTTAAACTCGTCAGTTCTGTACACGAATCTTGGAAAAGCACTTCTTCGTTCGTACAATCTTTCTTCTAGCCGCGACTTCATGTACAAGCGGTCAGCATCGCTTCCGCTTAAAGTCGCCAGAAACGGGGGGCGCGTCGTTGTCCTTAACCGCGACGGCTCTGTAAGCTGGTACAATTCGGAGATAGCAAACGTTCTTTCGGACTGGTATCTTACGACGGACGGAAGCTGGATGGCTTTTTAATCAGGAGGAGGCAAAACTGAATGAGAATTACAGGCGGAAAACTAAAAGGAAGGAACATAAAATGCCCGGATGGGATAATTCGCCCTGCAATGGACAGAATGAGGGAATCTGTTTTTTCGATTCTTGGCGATTTGGACGGAAAATCATGGCTTGACCTTTTTTCAGGAAGCGGAACGATTGCGATTGAAGCTGCCAGCCGAGGTGCAAGCCGAGTTGAGCTTTGCGAGAAAGACAGAGTTAAGGTAAGGCAGGTTCTTGAAAATGTGTCCGTCACGGAGAAAGAATGCGGCGTCAGGATTTCATGCCATTTCCTTTCCGTAGAGCTTTTTCTGAAAAAATGCAAGGACAGTTTTGATTATATCTTCCTTGACCCTCCATTCCCTTATAAGTTCCGTCTTGAGCTTATGAACACGATTTCCGAAAGAAACATTCTGAATCCGGACGGAATCGCCATGATTCATTTCCCGGAGGAAGATATGCTTCCTGAGCGGGTCGGCAATCTGATTCTTTCCGACAAGCGTGTTTACGGGCGGTCAATCGTTCATTTTTACAAAAAAGAGGCCGTTTCAGACGCGGAAAACAAAAAAAAATAACATTTAGCTATGAAAAAAAATTTATAGCTATATTGACATAAAAAAATAATGTGTTATGATTTAAAGCTGCATGGATGCAGAAAATCTCAAAAAAAAGCTTTCGCCGCATGACATTCCGAACGGATTCATAAAAGTCACAGACAAGCCGGTACAAACGCTTAGTTCCGAGCAGAAAGCTCTTTTAAACAGAAAGGGGAACATTCTCTTCAACGAAGGAAAAATCATCGAGGCATGCAGGATTTTTGTCACGACAGGATATTCCGATGGGCTTGCGCGCGTCGGGGATTTTTATCTTAGCAAAAATCAGGATTTGGATGCCCTTAAGTATTATATTCTCGCAAAGAACAGACGGAAGCAGGAAGTTGTTTTTGAAAGGCTTGCCAAGCTGATTTCTGCGTTAATAAAGTAAAAAATTAAAAAAGTGTTTGAGGTAAGAAAATGTCAGACGAACTGATAAAAGAAATTGACTTCCCTGACCAGGCTGCGCTTGATGAGCAGGGAACTGAGGTTTCAAAATATTCAAAGCTCGGCTACCAGCTTTTGAAAGAAAATCGCGTTGATGAGGCAAAAGAGGCTTTTTCAAAAATTCTTCTTGTCGATGAGAACAATAACTATGCCTTGGTAGGACTTGGAGACTGCGAGAGAAAGTCCAATAACATCCAGAAGGCCGTTGATTTCTATAACAAGTGCCTTTCATTCCATCCTGGAAACAACTACGCGCTTTTCGGACTTGCAGACTGCTACAAAGCCCAGGGAAAGTTCGGCAAGGCAATAGAAATATGGGAGAGATACCTCAAGATTGACAATTACAATATTGCAGTCCTTACGCGCGTTGCCGATGCATACAGGAAAGTAAAGGATTTCCAAAAATCGCAGAAATTCTACATGGATGTCCTTGAGCTTGAGAAAGACAACCCTTACGCGCTTATCGGTCTTGGTCATCTTCACTATGACTTCAAAGACTATAAGTCTGCCCTCTACTACTGGACGTGTGTTTACGAAAAAACCGAGTCCTCAGCTGACATCAGGGTTCTTACCGCAATCGGGAACTGTTACAGGAATTTAAAGAATTTCTCGCAAGGAATAAAATTTTTCGATATGGCACTCTCCGTGGAGCCTGAGAATTTTTACGCGCTTTTCGGGCTTGCAGACTGCTACCGCGGCTTGAACCAGCAGGACAAGTCCATCATTTACTGGAACAAAATCCTTGACATTGATCCGAACAATAAAATTATCCTTACCCGTGTAGGAGATGCGTACAGAAAGCTCGGAAAGTACCAGATTGCAAAGGATTTTTACAACCGGGCCATGTCAATTGACTTCGATATTTATGCGGCCATTGGTCTTGCTCTCATATTGAAAGACGAAGGCTGCTTTCATGAGTGCATAAAGCAGTTTTCCGACTTAATTCGGAATGATCCCAAGAATTACAGGCTCTACCTTGATTTGAGCGATTGTTATATGAAGATGAACGACAGGGACAAAGCCATAGATACATTAAAAAGCTACTCAAAAATCGGACTTAGAAGCACCGCAATATCCGAAAAACTGTACCGGCTTGAAAATGAAAGACGCGGGGCTGTATGAGCCAGGAAAAAATCGCGCTTGCGGGGTTGCTTCCTGAGGAGATAGTAGAGACTCTTGGTTTGTCGCAAGCATTTCGCGGAAAACAAATTTTTCAGTGGATCGGAAAAGGCGCGGAATCATTCGATGAGATGACAAACTTGAGCGTTCAGTTGCGCTCGGAGCTGAGCAAAAAAGCAGTCATGCGCTCCTCTTCAGTTACAAAAGTTCTCAGGGACAGCGACGGAACAATAAAGCTTCAGATTACACTGAAGGATTCTCTTGCCGTTGAAACCGTGCTGCTTACCGACAAAGAGGGACGCAAAACCGCTTGCGTGTCTTGTCAGGTCGGCTGCGCAATGAACTGCGCTTTTTGCCAGACTGGTCATCTGGGGCTTGCAAGAAACCTTGATGCAGGTGAAATCGTAGAGCAGTTTTTATATCTTGAAAAACACGCAGGTCCTTTGGATAACATTGTATTTATGGGCATGGGAGAGCCTATGATGAACCTTCAGAATGTTCGGAAAGCTGTTTCCGTGCTTACATCAAAGGAAGGACGCGCTCTTTCCGGAAGACGCATAACGCTCTCAACATCAGGCGTAATCAAGGGAATCTACGACCTTGCCGACAATGGTCCTGCAATACGGCTTGCCGTTTCGCTCACTACGGCTGATGCTGAATTCAGGGAAAAGCTCATGCCCATTGCAAGAACAAATCCGCTCGGAGAGCTTCAAAAGGCAATATCATATTTTTCAGAAAAAAGCGGAAAGCGCGTCACGCTTGAGGCAGCCCTTCTCCACGGAAAGAACACTGGCGAAGACAGCGCGCGCAATATGATTCATTTCGCAAAGGGTCTTGATGTGCATATAAACCTCATACCGTGGAATCCAGTTGAGGGGCTTCCTTTTGAGGAGCCAACTCCTGCCGAGTGCAGGAATTTTGTCAGGATTCTTGAGGACGCAGGCCTTAATGTTACGCTCAGGACAAGGCGCGGGCGAGAAATTGGCGGTGCGTGCGGTCAGCTTGGGAAGACGCTTTCCGAAAGCCAGGGGAACGGAAATCGTCTTTTGAACGATGAATTTGATTGAAATATGATTTTTTGAGGCATATTCACAAATTTTTTTTTCAAAATATTGAATATTCGCATTTTTTTAATTATTATTAGTATCGTCCATAATTAATTTTAGTCGGAGTCGAAGATGGAAAAAAAAATATATGTTGATGGAATGTTTGATCCTGATACAGCCGCAAAAGTAAATGCTGCTGTCAGCGGTGTTGCTGGCGTAAAGAGCTGCAACGCAAATCCAGATAAGTCACAGGTTCTTGTTGATTTTGATGAATCTGTCGGAGGAATTGAGGATTCCATTAATTCTGCGATTTCTAGCGCAGGTGTTGCCGTCCTTGGCTAATCATTGATTTTTTGAATTTCAGCCATTCTATTGTTCAAAAAGCGAATAGAATGGCTTTTTTTTGCCTTTTCTGAAATATTATTTTTTCAGAGGCAGCTTTTTATGAAAATTCTTTTTTTCAGTACGAATTCCAATTTTTTTGATACAAATATTTTTCGCCTCCAGCTTCCGGTCCATCAGTTTTTTTGGGAAAGGCTTGTGGAGAAATTTCCTGACGATGAGTTTATTGTCGCTACGCAAAGCCCCGGAATGTTCCTCCTTGATATAAGCGGCGGAAAGCCGATTAACAGGAATATTTACTGCGGAACAATTGAAAAAGTCAGGTTTGAGATTATAGAGCCTGACGATGAGGATGAGATTGCTGATTTTATCGCCTCGTTCGCCCCTGATGTTGCGGTTGCGGCAACATTTTATGTCAATCCCTTCGACTGGCTTTCGATAAAAGATTCAATCGTTGCGGAAAAACTCAGCGGCAAAGGTGTCAAAGTTATATGCAATCCGCTTGAAACTACAGTAAACTGCTTTGATAAATGGAGAACTCATCAGACACTTGAGAAATTCGGATTTTCCGTGGCAAAAGCCGTGTATGTTCACCATGAGCTTTTTATAAACGGCGGAAACAGACGCGAAATAAAAAGCAATGTTTACAAATCTTCAGTTCTTGAACAAATTTCACACTTGCATTTTCCTGTTGTCGTAAAAGATACAGTCGGCCTTAGTTCATACGGAATGGATGTCTTTGAAACTGCCGCGCAGGTGCGGGATTTTTTAAAATCGAAACGATTTACTTCCGACAGGATTATCGAAGAATATATCGAAGGCTTTCAGTTCGGAACGGAAATATACGGAGCTGACGGCAATTACGCAATAATGCCCCCGTTCATTTTTTCAGTAAACAAATATGGAATCACAAGTCCTAAACAAAGCGTGAAAATTGGTCCAGTTCTAGACGGAAATTTTTCAGTAAAAGAGCTTGAATCGGAATTATTGCGCATGTCAAAATGCCTGAATCTTTCTGGCGTAGCGCAAGTTGACCTTGTTTTCTGCAAAGATGAGAGGAAATGGTACATAATAGAAATCAATCCGCGCCTTTCGGGAATGACCGAAACTTACTCCGTTCTTCGCGGAATGTCCGTGTACGAGACTCTTTCTTGGCTTGCGCATGGCGTAATGAAAAAATCCGTTCCTGAAAAAAAGCTCGTGATGAACATAAAACTTCCTCTTTTGGATAGCATGACTTTCTCCAGATTAAAATCAATTCCGTTCGTGCAATTCGTTCATCAGGTTGAGAACAAAGCCGCAAAGCAGATCCGCGAGAAAGGATATTGTGAAGTTGTCTTTACAGGCTCTTCCAAAGAGGAGCTATCCGATAATCTTGCGTTTCTTTCAGAAAATTTTCCTTCCGACATGGAAGAAAGCTTTGTTGAAAACGCAAAGAAACTACTATTTTTTGTCTGATTTTAAATTTTTCGCAAGCCATTCGCTTTTATCGATATAGACAATTTCAACCTTTCCGTTTTTTTCGGAAACATCCGTAACAGCGTATTTGTCATAATTCTCGATAAGCCAGTCGTCATACACCGTCCAGTTATCAAATTCGCTCGTCATTATACCTCTCCAACCATTTTTCGGAATTCAGCTTCGTCAATAATTTTGACACCATATTTTGCAGCTTTCTGATTTTTGCTTGAGCCTGATGTTGTGTCGTTCGTGACCAAAAAACTAAGGTCTTTGGTGACGGATGATTTACAGCTTCCGCCATTTTTTTTGACAAGGCTTTCGGCATCAGCCCGCTTCATTGTCCTTAGCTCTCCTGTGAAACAGAATGATTTTCCGTCCAGTTTCCCTCCGTCATTTTTCTCTATTTTTATGATTCCGCTTTCAATAAGAGCCTGCATTTCTGCTTTGTTCTCAGAAAGCCCCCGAACGAATGTTTCTGCCATCGTTTCGGCAAATCCATAGACTTCCGCTACCTGTTCGACCGTCGCAGAAAAAAGACTTTCCAAAGTCCTGAATCCAGCTTCGACCAGTTTCTGAACCGTTGTTTCGCCTACACCCTCTATGTCGAAACCCGCGATGAATACAGAAAGGCTCATTGTCCTGTGGTTCTGGATTGACTCGAACACTTTCTTTGCCCCCAGAGAATCTTTGTCTTTTTCGATTGATTCCTCGTTAAGAAAATATTGCGCGAGCTGGGCTTCCGTAAGTGAATATAAATCCGTTATAGAATTGATTACTTTGTCCCTGAAAAGCGAATTTACAAGAGTTACGCCAAAATCTCTGATGTCAACGACATTTATCCACTTCAAAAGCTGATGCAAAATACGCTTGGAACATGACTTGTTCGGGCAGTAAAGCCTTGTTCCCTCGTCTAAAAGCTCCGCCCCGCAGGTGGCGCATTTGAGAGGAATGTCGATTTCGCGCGTTGCCCCAGTTTCTTCGGACAGCACGCGCTCTATTTTTGGAATGATTTCGCCGCGTTTTACGACTACGACCTTGCTTCCTATCCGTACGCCTAGAGCCCTCATTGTCTGTGGGTTTGAAAGGCTGGCCCTCTGAACCGTAGTTCCGTTCAGCTGAACCTCGTCAAAGATTCCCACCGGAGTATAAGTTGCCCCGCTTTCGCTCCACTCTACGCTCCGAAGCGTGGTTACCGCCTCCTCAAGCGAGAACTTGAATGCAATCTGCCTGTCAGGTCTTGCCCTGCGCGCGTCCTCAAGATTTATGACGCGCTCTTTTATTACAAGTCCGTCAATGTCATACTCAAGACCGCTGCGTACTTCCATGACCTCTGCCCTGTATTCGATAACATCTTCCGGCTTTTTCACAATTTTGAGCGGGGAAGTCTCAAACCCCATCTCCAAAAGCCATCTGATTTTTTCCTCTTCATCCGAAAAAGGGTTTTCGCCGTCCGTTGAAAGCGCGTCCTATGTTATTAGCTTCCGGTGTTTGCTACCCTTGCCGTCTTTTCTTTTCATAAGACCGTTGGCAGCATTGCGGCAATT
>JAEEGL015557714.1_pt1 | contig 13288 bp, 10 predicted proteins | sample 9134231 | NCBI WGS metagenome assembly JAEEGL01 (sample SAMN16246548, study PRJNA631951) | gut metagenome | biome: gut microbiome; feature: rumen; material: fiber-attached | host: Bos | place: Iran: Karaj | collected 2018-10 | reverse complement strand
TTTCCATCACAAAAGAGTCCTTGGTGTGTATCTCACCCCAGGCGTAATAGTCGCCGAACTCTTCGGGGGCTTCGGCACCCACGTTGCACGAGGCCCAGAGCAGGCCGCTGGGCAGGCCCAGGTCGACCCATTCGTCGCCGCTCGGGTCGTCGCCACCGGGGTTGTCGCCGCCGTTCACCTTGGTGAACCAGCCCTTGAAGCTGACCTGCTGGTCGGTGCCGGGAATGACGGTGCCGGTCATGACCATCTCGGTCGCGGTGATCGACTCGACGGTGAAGGTGTAGGTGTTAGTGCCGTTCGGCGGGGTGATGATTACGTTCATGCCGCTGAGGGTGTAGTGGAACACATCGTTCGGGTCGTCCAGATAGCCTGTGCCGTCGGCATTCATGGTGATGCGCATCTCGACGGTCATGTCCTCGTCGTTCACCATGATGTGGGTCGACTGCCAGGTGCCCGTCACCTGTTCGGTGGTCAGGCCGTTGTTGTCGTCGTTGCCGTTGTTGCCACCGGGGTTATCCTCTTCTGGGTCGCAGGCGGCGAAGGGCAGCATCAGCGCAAAAGTGCAGAGAAGTTTCAGAAATGTCTTCATAATAAACTTATTTTAAAAGGTTAAACTATTATTCTATTGCAATCGTCTGGCGCCGTCGCCGATGGCGACGGGGATGGGCTGGCAGTCGACGCCGAAGCGGCTGCGGTAGGTGCGCTGCACTTCGGCGAGGAAGCGGTCGCAGAGCTCGTCGCGCATCAGGTTGATGGTGCATCCGCCGAAGCCGCCGCCCATCAGACGGGCGCCGCTGACGCCCATGCGGCGGGCTTCGTCGACGAGGAAGTCGAGTTCGTCACAGCTCACCTCGTAGTCGTGGCTGAGGCCCTCGTGGGTGAGGTACATCTGGCGACCCACCTCTTCGTAGTCGTTGTGTTGCAAGGCGTCGCACACAGCCATCACGCGGTCCACCTCGCCCAGCACATAGCGTGCGCGGCGGTAGTCTTCGGTGGAGAGTTGAGAGTGTAAGGAGGAAAGCATGTCCCAAGTGCAGTCTCTCAAGGTTTCCACGCCAGCCAGCGCCGCTACGCGCTCGCACGAGGCGCGCCGCTCGTTGTAGGGCGAGCCTACGAGTTCGTGCTTCACGCAGCTGTTGATCAGCAAGAGTCGATAGCCCTCGGGGTTCCAGGGGAAGTACTCGAACTCACTGCTGCGGCAGTCGAGCCGCATCAACGACCCTTCGCGGCCGTGCATGGAGGCGAATTGGTCCATGATGCCGCATTTCACGCCCACATATTTGTGCTCGGTGGCTTGTCCGATGCGGGCCAATGTCATGCGGTCGAGGCCGCCGCTGAAGAGGGTGTTGAGGGCGTTAGCAAAGCAGCTCTCCAGCGCAGCCGACGAGCTCATGCCGGCCCCCAGCGGCACATCGCCGCCATAGACGGCGTCGAAGCCCTCGACCTTTGTGCCGGCGGCCGTCAGTTCGCGCACCACGCCGTAGACGTAGCGGAAGTTGATGTCGGCGGGACCTTCCATGTCGGAAAGGTCGAACGTGCAGTCGCGTTGCAGGTCGATGGCGTAGAGGTGCACCCGCGAGGTCCCGTTGGGACGCACCACTGAGGTGATGCCTTGGGTGACGGCACCCGGGAAGACAAAGCCTCCGTTGTAGTCGGTGTGTTCGCCGATGAGGTTGATTCGGCCTGGAGCGAAGAATGCAATACCTTCGCTGCCGAAACGCTGGGCAAAGACCTGCTGCAGGCCATTCGTGTCTATCATATACTGAACTTGAAGATGGTAGTGCTGTGGAAAGGCTGGTCGGGGTAGAGATAGCCTGTCGACTCGGGCCAGCTGTGGTTGGGCGAGTCGGGGTACTGCTGTGTCTCCAGACAGACGGCGCTGCGTCGGGGGTAGCACACGCCACCCTTGCCGCTCACGCCGTCGAGGTAGTTGCCCGTGTAGAGCTGCAGGCCCGGGGCATCGGTGCTCACCTCGAGGGTGATGCCGGTCAGCGGGCTGGAGAGGCGTGCGCTGACATGGTCGGGTGTGGGTTGCCGCAAGACGTAGTTGTGGTCGTATCCGTGGCCGATAAGCATCTGGGGGTGCTGGCTCTCGATGTCCTGCCCGATGGGCTTGGCCTGCCTGAAGTCGAAGGGACTCCTGTCGACCGGACGGTGATGACGGAGCGGTATGCAGTAGTCGTTGACCGGCGAATAGAGGTCGGCGTCGATGTGCAGCAGGTGGTTGTGGATGGAGGACGAAAGGTCGCCGTTGAGGTTGAAGTAGCTGTGGTTGGTCATGTTGATGACCGTCAGTTGGTCGGTCGTGGCATGGTAGTCGATGCGTAGGGCACCGTCGGACGAGAGGGTGTAGACCACACGTACCTGCACCGTACCGGGGAAGCCTTGGTCGCCGTCGGGGCTTACCAGGACCAGCTCGATGCGGTCGTCGCTTTGGGCGACGACATCGAAGATGCTGTACTGCCAACCGCGCGGCCCGCCGTGCAGGCAGTTGGGGCCGTCGTTGCGAGGCAGCTGGAGAATGTCCCAGTCGAGGGCGATGCGGCCGTTGGCAAGGCGGTTGGCGTAACGCCCGATGACGGCGCCGAAGTCGCTCAGGTGGTTCTCGGGCAGGTAGTCCTCCGGCCGGTCGAAGCCCTGCACCACATCGGTACCGCCGACGAGCAGCCGCATGATGCGACACCCCAGGTTGGTGATGTCTACTTGAAGGTTGCCGGCTTTCAGCGTGTGTACTGTCATCTCTTTCATGACCATGTTATCTTTGGCGTGGGAAATCGGGATGGGCTTTGAGGAAGGCCTGATAGTCTTTCATGAGCGCGGTGTACATCTCCTGGCGCGAGTAGACGTTGTAGTTGGGGTGGTACTGCTTGGCGACCATCACGCCTGCCGAGGGCGAGAACCAGATGTGCTCGTTGAACTGCACAAGGTCCTGATAGACGTGGTCGGCAAGGAACCGCACCATGACGCCTTGTCCGCCCACGCAAAGGATGATGTCCGAGTCGTAGAGCTCGACCTGCTCCTTAAGAAGGTCGGCATAGTCGCGCAGGTATTTCTGCAGCACGAGGTTGCTGGCCGACTTGATGTCGGGCTGTTTCTTGCAGTTGATGTGCGCGATGGGTGCGTTCTCGAAGAAGCCCTGCAGACGCACCTCGTTGTCGGCGCGGCTATAGGACATGGGCTTGCGTTCGGGAATGTTCATCAAGCCGTAGACCCAGAGCTCGAGGTTGGGGAAGAAGCGCTGTGCGGTGCGGCAGGTGAGGCGTGGCGAGGGCACGCGGCCGCTCTCGCCGCGGATGTCCCATCCGTCGTCCTCGTTTAGCTCTTTGGTGAGTACCAGCAGACGCAAGCTGGCGTCGCTCCACTGCTGCTCTTCGTCGCCGGGTTTGCGCACTTGGTTGAAGCCGTCGAACCACAGCTCGCCGCGGTACAGCAGGCCGTCTTTGGTGATTTCGTCGCTCTCGCATAGTTTCCTGGCTCGTTCGGCCCAACGGTCGAAGAGTTGCTCTTCTTTCTTATGGTACTTCATGGGAATACGGGTTTAAAATGTCGTTGCAAAATTACAAATAAAAAAGAGTCTATGCAACAGCAAGACCATTATTTAACCAAAATTAAGAGAAATGCGGGGCTTTATCCGGCGAAACAGAGGGTGGCGATGCTCAGGCGGATGCCAGGGACGGTGAGCAGGGCGTCGGCGCAGGCACCCAGGGTGGCGCCGGTGGTGAGCACGTCGTCGATGAGCAGCACGTGACGCCCTTGCAGCCGTTCGGGATGGCGCATGCTGAAGGCGCCTTCGACATTGGCGGCACGAAGGGCGCCCTGCTGGAGGCTTTGCTGGTGCGTGTAGCGGTGGCGCACGACGGCGTCGGTCACCACGGGGCGTGGCATCACTTCGGCGATACCGCGGCATAGGAGTTCGCTCTGGTTGTAGCCTCGTCGCACACGACGTATCCAATGGAGCGGCACGGGCACGAGCAACTCTACATCGTCGAAGCGTCCGTTTCGCATCAATGCCAATCCCAGTTGGCGCCCCATCAGCAGGCATAGCTCGCTGTTGCTGTGGAACTTCATGGCGTGGACCACCCGTTGCACCGTGTTCCCGTGGCGGAAGCGGAAGGGCGTCATGGCCGCCTGCAGCAGTATGCGGCCTCCCAGGAGGCGTTCGACAGGACTATCGGAAAAGCCCTCGTCGACCCCGTTGCCGAGTTTGGAGAGGCAGTCGAGGCAGAGCTGACGCTCGTTGTGCATCAACACCTTGCCACAGGCGGCGCAGGTGGAGGGGAAGAGGGTCTGGAATATGGCGGCGAAGGGGTGCATCGGCGTCAGGGGAGGAAGAGGCAGCTGTCGCCGTAGCTGAGGAAGCGGAAGCCGTGGTCGAGGGCGTAGCGGTAGCATTCGTGCCATCGGTCGCCGATGAGGGCTGAGACCAGCAGAAGCAGGGTGCTCTTGGGTTGGTGGAAGTTGGTCACCAGGCCGTCGACCACGCAGTAGCGGTAGCCCGGGGCAATCATCAACTGGGTGGCGCCGTCGAGACGGTCGGTCCCTTGTCGCTCCAACCAGTCAAGGATGTGGCTGTAAGCCTCGCCAAAGCTCAACCCTTCGGCAGCGAGGGTGTAGGGGTCCCACTGGCCCACGTGCATCGCCGGCAGGTCGGGACGGCTGTGCAGCTGCACGCCGAACCAGTAGAGGCTTTCCAAGGTGCGTACCGTGGTGGTGCCCACGGCGACAATGGGCTTGCCCTGGTGGGCCACGAGGCGACGCAGGTTGTCGGCTGTGACGTGGACAGGCTCCACATGCATCTCGTGTTCGCCGATGGTGTCGGTAGAAACGGGTTTGAAGGTGCCGGCACCCACATGGAGAGTGATATACTCGGTCTCGATGCCGCGCTTGCGGAGCTGTTCGAATACCTCTGGTGTGAAATGCAAGCCTGCGGTGGGTGCCGCCACCGAGCCGTCGTGATGGGCATAGACGGTCTGGTAGCGCTCGGCGTCGCTCTCCTCGGCCTCGCGGCCCAAGTAGGGCGGCAGGGGGATGACGCCGGCGGCTTCGATAATCTCAGAGAAACTGAAGCCACCCGTCCAACGGAAATCGACCACCCAGGCGTTGCCTGCGGCCTCGCGGCGCGTGGCCGAAAGCACAAACCTTTCGTCCCCCACTTTCCACTCTCCTTGCAGCGAGCCTTCTTTCCACTTCTTGTTGTTGCCGATGAAACAGGTCCAGGTGCAGCTCTCATGTTGGGCGAAGGCTTCCGTTACGTCCATGTCGTGAGGCTCCAGGCAGAAGATTTCAATCGCCGCACCGGTCTCTTTGCGGAAAAGCAGGCGGGCGTGGATGACGCGGGTGTCGTTGAACGCCAGCAGGGTGTTTTCGGGCAGGAGCGATGGCAGGTCGTAGAAGTGCTGTTCGCTGATGGTGTTATCCTTCAGGCAGAGCAATTTCGAGTGGTCGCGCTGCTCCAGCGGGTAGCGGGCAATGCGTTCGTCGGGCAGGGGGTAGTTGTAGTCCTCGATGCGGAGGGCTTGCAGGTCACTGAGCATGATGGCGTCGGGTGATGATAGAGAAAAGGATATACCAGAGGATGATGGCCGAAAGTGCAATCCAGTCACGCAGCATGGCGATGAGTACTGCGCATCCAATCAAGAAGATATATTGTACGCTGTTGGTCTTCCAAGAAAGGTCCTTGAAGTTGAACTTCAGCGAGAAGAGCGGCAGTTCAGAAACCATCAGCACATCGAGTATCAACGAAAGAGCGACAACGGCACCCACTGTCCACCACATACCGCCGTCGACCGACCATTGGCTCAGCGTAAGGCCGACCCAAACAAGAGCTTGGCTGGGCACCGGCAGACCGAGGAACGAATGGCTTTGGCGGGTGTCAAGGTTAAACTTGGCCAAGCGGTAGGCGGCGAAGAGAGGTATGAGCAGGAAACCGATGGCCAGCCATGGCATACCGTAGTTGACGAAGGTCTGCTCGGTGAGGCGGTAGAGAATCGCCGCCGGCGCCACGCCGCTGGTCACCACGTCGGCCAGCGAGTCCAGCTCCTTGCCCATGGGCGAGCTGACGCCCAACAGACGGGCCGTCAGACCGTCGAAGAAATCAAACAGGATACCCAGGCAGATGAGCAAGGCCGCCTGCACGGGATAGTCCAATGCCAGGGCCGCAAAAACAGACAACACTCCGCAAGCCAGGTTGCAGAGTGTTATCAGATTAGGTATTTGTCGCTTAATCATTGTAGAGCTTCACGATGAGCTTGAAGTCGGGGTCGTCCCAGTACTCGCGGAACTCGGTGTCGACCATGGCTTTGCGTTTGTACTCGTAGTCGTCGTCGATCGAGGCTTTGAGGTTCTTGAAGCAGTTGGTCTTGTCGCCTAGGCGGGCATAGGCCACGGCGCGCAGGTAGTTGACGTCCTTGTTCTGGTCGAGGCAGCAGTCGAGCGTGCGGATGGCGGTGCCGGTCTCGTCGTTCATCAGCTGGGCAAAGGCCAGGTTGTAGGAGCAGGGCGTACCCTTGAGGGCTTTCTGGGCATCGTCGTAGTTGCCGCGCTTGAGGTTGAGGATAGGCATGTTGGCGTCGGCATCGGTGCTACCCTGACGCTTTGCCTCTTCGAAGTAGTATTTGGCCAGCGTGTAGTCCTTGCGACCCAGGCAGAGCAGACCCGTGTTGTTGAGCACATCGGGGTTGTGGGGGTTGAGGTCGCGTGCCACCTTCAGGTAGCGGTCGGCCTCGTCGTAGTCGTCGAGGTAGAAGGCAATGGCACCGGCGTTGTTCCAAGCTGCCCACTCCTGCGGATGGTTCTCGGTGGCCCACTTGTAGTATTTCATCTTGGTGTCGTAGTTGTAGTTGATATAGGCGGTGTACATCAGCTCGTCGAACGAGAGTTTGGCGGGGTTGATCTGGGCCTGTTTGGCCAGCTCGGCGTCGGTCTTGCGGGCCTCGCTGTAGTAGAGCGCTATCTGGGCACGACGCAGGTTGGGGAAGATCTCGTCGTTGAGCTCGGTGTAGACCTCGGCCATGTTGCGGATCATCTGCTCACGCTTGATCAGGTTCTGCTGGGTCTCGACGATGTTGACGATGGCATGCTTGTCCTGTATCTCCGAACCTTCGACCATGACCACGAAGTGCACCCAGTCTTCGCCCGAGGCACGGGTGGTGATGATCAGTTGCTTGAGTTGTTCGTACTTGTAGTACTCGACATCTTTGGCTTTGGCGCGGCGGGCCATGACGGTGAGCACTTCGTCGAGGATGCGGTTGAGCTGTGCGGTGGCCACGTCGGCGCGGTTCTTCGAGACGCCCACGTTGGCGGTCTCCTCGCCCTCGGGCGAAGCCCAGCCGGTGATGCTGATTTGCTTGGGAAGGCCCTGCTCGAGCATCACGCGTTTCAGGTGCTGCAGCGAGCCCTGGGCATCAAACTTCTGGTTCATCGAGAAGTTCCAGTCGAGCTCCGAGGTACCGCCTTCGAAGTAGATGTCGGCCGTCTCGACGATACCCTGGGTCTTGTTGTAGTTGATGGGCGAGATGGAGATATTGCCCTTGATGTCGACCCACGACGAGGTGTTGTTCACGCCGTCGGAGAGCATCACCGTGTGGAACTCGACGCCTTTGCTGTCGCGAATAACGTCGTCGGCCACGCGGGCATCCTCGTTGGTGTTGGCGGCCTTATAGCCCACCGGGGTCAGGATGACGCGACCCGTTTCCATGCCAGGTTTGAAGTCGAACATATCGGTGTAGGTAAAGCGGCCGCCGTTGGCATAGTTGATGGTGGTGCCGTCGCCGTTCACCTCCTCACCCTTCAGGGTCAGAGGCTCGAGGGGAATGGTGCCGCCCTCCCAGTAGAATACCGGCTGGATGAAGACAGCGCAGTTCTTGTTAAAGTACTTCTCCGGCACAGCACCGGTGAATTTCACCACCACTTTCTCGTCCATGGTCTCCACGGGGTTGGGGTTCGCCACATAGCGCACGCGCGAACTTGTAGACTGCATTTTTTTCAGCCCGTTGCAACCCGTAAGCAGCACGCCGGCGAGCAGAATTACCCAAAGTGTTCTTTTCATTTTATATTGTTATATTTGTTTATACACTTAATACCCAAACACATACGACGAAACAAATCCTCCGTATGCACTTGTACTTCAATGTGCAAAGATACGCTTTTTTTCTGAAACCACAATATTTTTTTATTTTTCCCCTTCTTGGCCGAAATGGCTGCACTTGACGGCCGTGAAAAGTCCGCCCCAAGACCGTCTGTTTTACGGTTGTTTTACGGTTGTTTTACGCTTGTTTTACGCTTTTTATTGAAGAAATACCGTAAAACAAGCGTAAAACAAGCGTAAAACAGCCGATGTTATCACTGTGTTTCAGCGGCTTGCAAATGCGTTTCAGGGCCTTTGTGGGCAAAAAGTGCGCACGTCGCAGTAGTGGCAATGCTCCTTGCGGGTGGTGGCGGCAAAGGGGATGTCGCGGTTCATCATCTCGGAGCAGAGGTCGGTGAGCATCTGTCGGAACGTGGCGAGCATGTCGGGGGTGAGGGCCTGGGAGCCGTCCCACGAGGCCAGACGCACTCCCGACTGTAGGTCGCGCAGGGGGTAGATGCCGGCCTGCAGGATTGTCGGCGACTGCTGGGCATAAAGCAAGGCGTAGCACATCAGCTGGAACCACTTGCCCGGGATGGGGGTCTCGCCCGAGCGGTTGGGGGCGCTGCTGTAGGCTATCTCCTTGTCATCCAGGCTTCCTGTCTTGTAGTCGATGATGCGAAGCTGTCCGTCGAATCGGTCGATACGGTCGGCGGTTCCTTTGATGCACACGCCGTTGGCGAGCGCCATCGGGCCCAGGGGCTTTTCGAGGGCCACAATCTCGATGGTGTGGCCCGCTTCGAGCAGGGCGATTTCTTTTTTTAAAAGGGTGCTGATCTGCGACTCGGCGACGGCATGCAGGAAGTGGTTGCGCCCTTCGGTGGCGCGTCCGCCGAGGAAAAGGTTTCCGAATTCGCGCTCCATGTAGGTCGGCAGTTCGGCGAGTGCATGCCGCAATCCGTCGGCATCGACGGCGATTGGCGGCTCGGTCCGCCCATCGTTGTTGTAGGGGGTGTAGATGGCGTCGAGTATGTTGTGGATGGCGGTGCCGAGCTGCGAGGCGTCGAGGTCGTCCTCGAGGTCGTCCTCGGCCTTGATGTTGAGCACGCGCGAGTAGTAGAAACTGAGCGGGCAGTCGATATAGTCGTCGAACACGGTCGGCGCCAGGCCGCGTTGGGCCATCTCGTTCAAGCGCTGCATGACGGCGTCGTCCTTTTCGCCCACCTTGCCGGGGGTGGCGACGTGTGGAGGTTCGTTGTTGTTGACCACCATGTGGTGCACCTCGATGCCGAACCGCGGTGCCAGCTCGCTCTCCACCTGCCGCAGGAAACGGCTGGCTTCGCCTTTGCCCATGGCCTCGCTCTCTGAGCTGTAGATCAGGTACACCTCTTCGGCACGCAGCAACAGGTGGTAGAAGTTGTAGGCATAGACGCTGTCTTTCTCTTGGTAGGTGGGCAACCCGAACTGGCGTTTCAACTCGAAGGGCACCAGTGAGTTGGCGCTGCGCGAAGCAGGTAGTACCCCTTCGCCTGCCGAGAGAAGCACCACGCGTCGGAAGTCGAGGTTGCGGGTTTCGAGCATACCTGTCACCTGGAGGCCCGAGAGGGGTTCGCCCAGAAGCGGTATCTGATGGCGCTGAGCGATGCGAAGATATATCTTCTCCAGCGTGCCTAGGTCGGAGATGTATTCGTAGCGGCGCTGCAACTCGCCGAGGTAGTCGAGTATTTCGACCAGGCTGCCGGCCGCCTGCAGCTCTTTCTTGTTGTTTTCGAGCAGGTTCGCGTCGACAATGGCCGCCACCACGCGACGCATCTTTGCCAGCCAGGCGTCGACATCGGGCGCTGGCGCCAGAAGCCAAGGGGCGACCTCGGCGGCAGTGGTCGAGAGGGTGCCGAGAAACTGTATCACGGCGGTTTCGCGGCAGCGTATCACGCCTCCTTCGCGCAGGAAGCGCATCGCACGCCGGCGGAGGTCATGCACGCCAAGCAGCTGGCCCACCATCCGGTCGGAAAGCAGCGCCAAGAGGTCGCTGTGGTAGTAGCCCCGACTATCGGCTCCGCGATGGAGTGCCAGCAGGCGGCTGGTCAGCAGGTGCATGCCCGTGTCGCAGAAGGCGAAACCCATCGAGATGTTGACGTTGTAGTCGCCCTCGGGCAGTGCGCTAAGGCTGGGTAGCAGTAGGCTTTCGTCGGCCAGCACGATGGCGGTGCTTTCCTGCTGCCGCTCGGCCAGCCATTCGGGGTGTTCGCTCAGCAGACGCCCAGCGAGCTTGCATTGCAGCACGTTCTCGGGGCATTCTACGATGGTGATGCTGCGGTTGCCTTGGGCGAAGAGCGAGGCGTGCGGCGGCATGATTTCGGGGAATTCGGCGCAGTGTTTACGCAGGAAATGGCCCGCTTCCTGCTCGGGTTGCATGAAGTAGGCGTCGCCGTCGGTGAGCAGATGTCCTTTGCCGCGACGCACATATTCGCCTATGATGCGGCGTTCGCACTCGCTCAAAGCGTTGAATCCCACAAAGTAGACGGCCTCCCAAGGGCAGTTGTCGGCCAGGGTGCCGATGTGTTCGGCCACATGGCGGTAGGCCATGCCGCTGTAGGCTTTGCCGTCGGCGAGCAGACACTCGTGCAGACGGCGGTAGTATTCGTAGAGCGAACGGTAAAAATGCAGGTAGTCGCGTTGGAAGGATGTCAGTTCGCTCCCCTCGATATCCCACTCGCCTATGGCTTTGAGGTCGTGCAGGTTGCCGAAAAGGTCGGCGGCATCGACGCAGTACTGGTCCAACTCGGAGAAGTCGCCCATCATCAGGTCTCCGAACGAGATAAATTCGTCGAAGGTCTTGTATTTGCGGTTTTCGCCCTCAATCTCGATATGGATGCGGTAGAGTTCGAAAAGGAGGAACTCGTTGGGTACGATTTCCAGCCCGCCCAGCTCGGCGACCAGGTCGTCGATGGCCATGGTGTGGGGGAGGAACATGGTGCGCCCCAGATGTGTGAACTGGCGTTGGAAGAACCTCAGCGAGCGCCGGTTGTTGAAGACCACCAGCACTTGGTCGGTGTCGTGGGGATGGGCGTCGGCGATGCGGCGCGCTACTTGGAGGAGGAAGCTGTCCATTGTTCGGCAAGTTTGAGGGTTTCGGGTTTGCCCACGTCGAGCCAGTGGTCGGGGGCATGCAGGTACGAGCCTATGCGGTGGCCTTCCCCGGCAAGGCGTATGTATTCATCTATCACAGGGTAGGGCCGATCGGCCTCGGGCAGCAGTGCGAAAAGGGCAGGGCTCACAACACTAATCCCGCTGAATGCCAACCCATGGTCCGCTCTTCCCACAAGCCTTCCATGCATGTCAAATTCCAGCAGGCGCTTGGTGTCGCGCTTGCTTACGCATAGCGTCACCAGATTACCATCGGAAATGTGCTGCCATTCCACCTCACGTAGGTCGATGTCCGACAGGATGTCGACATTATGTATTAGTATATTCTCTGTGCCGGAAAACAGCGTTGCAGCATGCTTCAACCCACCGCCGGTGTCAAGCAGCAGGGCGCGTTCGTCGCTGATGTCTATCCTGGATTGCCATCGGTGGCTTTTGATATAGTCGACCACCATGTCGGCAAAGTGGTGTACATTGATGACAATGTGCTCGATTCCAACGTTCTCAAGGCGGTGTATAGTGCGCTCCAGGAGCGTCATCCCCCCTACCTCTACCAGCGCCTTCGGCTTGTCGTCGGTCAGCGGCCGCAGCCGTGTGCCCAATCCTGCCGCTAAAATAAATCCTTCCATGGTTAAAAAATACCTAATCTATAGATAATAACGTCGGGCGGATATATATATTGTTTGTTAAAAAGTATTTTCAATTGCTCTTGGCTGCCAACCAGCATCCGACCGCCATGATAGTTGTAGCAATGAGGAAGAGCGATGTCAGCGACTCACCTAGCAGCAGGAATGACAATGCTGCACCAATGAAAGGAGCAAGAGCATAGTATGTGCTGGTGCGGGCAGCTTCATTGAATGCCTTTCGTGTGGATGGGGCTGGTGCCGGTCTGGCGTTTGAACCAGGTACCGAAGGCCGACTGGTTGGGGAAGCCGAGGACGACGGCGACCTCCTTGACCGAGAGGTGGCCCTGGTGCAGCAGGCGCGTAGCTTCGTGCAGGCGGTGGCGGTCGATCCACTCGGTGGCGGTGCGGCCCGAGGTCTGCTTGACGCAGATGCTGAGGCGCTTGGGGCTGACGTTGAGTTGGGTGGCGTACCAGTCGAGCGAGTGCTGCTGGCGGAAGTGCTGCTCCACGAGGCGCAGGAACTGTTCGGTATGCAGCTCGGCGGCGGTGGCCACGCGTTGGCTCTCGGCGTTGTGCAGGTAGGGGCCGAAGCCGAAGAACCAGGCCTCGAAGAGCAGATGCAGCACGTGGCCGAGGTTGGGGTGCGACGGTTGTCCGATGAGGCCGCGCACCATGGCGAAGAAGTTGAGCATGGCCTCCTCCATTCCTTCGAGCAGCGTGGCTACGGGCTGCCGCTGGATGGAGAGCAGCGTGCGGTAGGGGCTGCCGAGGTTGAGGGTGGAGGTGAAGTGCTCGGAGAGCAGCAGCGTGGCGGCGCGGAAGTCGGGGCTCACCTCGCGTGTGTCGATAATCATCCCCGGCAGGGCGATGAGCACCTGTCCGGCAGTGAGCTGCAGGTCGTGGTAGTTGAGCCGCAGGCCGAGGTGCCCGCCGCGGCACAGCAGGCAGACAATCTTGTCGGTCATAATCTCGCGCCCCGCCACCAGCGGCATCACCGCGCCGAGCGGCGCCGCGTCGTCCACCAGGTAGATGTCGTCGCCATAGTGGCACAGCGCCACCGCGTTCTCGAACTGTTCGTGAATATTTTCCATACCCCCCCAATAACGGCCGATTGTTCTATTTAGTATATTGTCTGTTCGTTTTGGTGTCGTTTTTCGGGTTTTTGTGTCGAATGGAGTACTTTTGCAAAAAAAATCAAAGGACAATCAATATGAAACGCACTTTCAAATCAGTAATTCTGCTCCTTGCCGCCATTGCCGCAAGCGGTGTGGCCGGAGCGCAAAACACAACGACTATGGACAACAACAGCCAACGTGTGGCCGACACGGTGAAAAACGGCTTCCAGAAGATCGAGGATGGCGTGGTCAGCGGCTACAAGGCCATCGAGAACGGTGTGGTGAAGGGCTACACCGCCATCCAGGACGGCGTGGTGGAAGGCTACACCCGCATCAGC
>JAEEGL015253334.1_pt1 | contig 13288 bp, 12 predicted proteins | sample 9134231 | NCBI WGS metagenome assembly JAEEGL01 (sample SAMN16246548, study PRJNA631951) | gut metagenome | biome: gut microbiome; feature: rumen; material: fiber-attached | host: Bos | place: Iran: Karaj | collected 2018-10 | reverse complement strand
TCCCTTATGCTTGTTCTTCTTCATAGTCAAACAGACAACCGACAGACCGGATGGTATGGATCGTCTTGATCCCGTACTGATCGTCGATCTTATGTCTCAGATAACGGATATAAACGTCAACAATGTTGGAATCGCCGATGTAATCGTATCCCCAGACTTCGTTCATCAGCTGGTCCCTGGTCACGGCAGCGCCGCGGTGCTCCATCAGATACCTCAGGGTATCGAATTCCTTCCTGGTAAGGGGAACTGTTTCGCCTTTCACGCGAACCTGCCAGGATGCCGTATCGATGCTCACGCATCCGACCGTCAGGAGATGATCCTGCATTTCCTGTTGCCGTGCATCCCTTGCGCGGCGTTTTTTCAGCGCCACACGGATCCGGGCAAGCAGTTCCTCAATCGCAAAAGGTTTGGTCACATAATCATCCGCGCCCATGTCCAGACCCATCACTTTGTCCGACACATCATCCTTGGCGGTGAGCATGATGATCGGAAGATCGCTGGTGTGCCGGAGCCTTCTGCATACCTCTATTCCGCTGAGTTCAGGCAGCATCAGGTCAAGGATCAGCAAATCCGGATCCTTTTCAAGAGCAGTATCCAGTCCGCTCCTTCCGTCAAAAGCAGTCAGGACATCGTATCCTTCATGCTTCAGTTCCAGTTCAAGAAACCGGGCAATCTTCTTTTCATCTTCAACAATGAGAATAGTGGCCATGTGATCCTTCCTTTTTGATTTATTCGACAGTGCCGCAAAAACGGTATCCCGAACGAATACCGTTTTTCGCGCTGTTATCCGATGGTCACGGAAGAATAGCCGTCCTGGTCGTCTTCTGTCGTAACTTCACCATCGCGGGTTTCTGCCTGGACCGGAACCTGGATGGTGGGCACGCTGGAAGCCGCCGCTGAATAAGCGCTGTGAAAACCGGTCGCGGCCGGATTGCTGTCGAAGAACGAATCCATCGTTTCCTCCAGTTCCTTAGCCTGATTTTTCAGATCCTGTACCTGATCACCGAAGAGGTCTTTGTTTTCTTTCTTTTCCTCAGCCGGTTGTTCAGTCTTATCTGTATTGATATTCATCTCAGGCTTCGTATTTCCCTTCTTCTGGTGTTCTTTCGTTTCATTTGAGATGGACTGCACAACGCTTGAAACAGAAGATTTTGCGTTCTGCGCGGCATTTTTCACCATCTTTTCCAGGTTCTCGGTTTCAAAGTCCGGATCCATTTTGCTGAAAGAAAACTGATATCCGAGAATCATGGATAAGATCACACCGGCGATTGTCATATGCGGAGCAAGTATCAGGCACAGACCGGCAAACAGAACGGAAACATTGAAAATGTTCGTATCTCCTTTGCGGATCTTCACTCTGCAGCGATACAGCTTCTGCAGAAGATTCAGCGCTTTCTCCTTGGTTTCACCTTTTTTTGCGGTTCCTTCCATATGCTTTGTTCCTTCTTTCTGTTCAATATCCGTATTCTTCAGTCTTCCATGTTTTTCAAGGTCAATCAGAGCCCGGGCAACGCTTCCGTTATGATAATCCAGCATCGCGACCGCTTCCTGATAACTCAGTCCGCTCTTCTGCCTGAGCAGTTCAATATCTTCGATCGTGTAAGGTTCCATCTGTTGATCTCCTTTCCTGCCGTTTCATCCGGCAGGGTCATCTTATCATACTGCCGTGCCGTTTGTTCTGAAAAGCGGGCAAGAACTTCATGAGAATCAGATTAAAAGTTCATTTTGCTTTGATTTTTCGTATTGATCGGAAGAGAATCTTCATCTTTACAGAAAAAATGCATTGTGATACGATTCTTACTATAATATGGATATAATTTACAGGGGGACGGAATCATATGAATATTGATGAGATCAGGAACGGTACGGCAATCCTTGGAATTGAATTCGGTTCAACAAGAATCAAGAGTGTACTGATCAACCGCGATCATCAGGTGATTGCCAGCGGAAGTCATGAATGGGAAAACGATTATGTCAACGGCGTCTGGACTTACAGCGAGGACGCGATTATCTCCGGTCTGCAGGCCAGCTACGCCGATCTGAAAGCCGACGTTAAATCGCAGTACAATGTAACGCTTTCCGCCCTCGGCGGCCTCGGAATCAGCGCGATGATGCACGGTTATCTTCCTTTTGATTCCGGCATGAAACTCCTTGTCCCCTTCCGCACCTGGCGCAACACCATTACGGGCCCCGCGTCCGAAAAGCTGACTGATCTGTTCTCCTTCAACATGCCTCAGCGCTGGAGCCTGAGCCATCTTTACCAGGCGATTCTGAACAATGAGCCTCATGTAAAGGATATCGCTTTCCTGACGACGCTTGCCGGCTGGATCCATTATCTGCTGACCGGCCGCAAAGTGCTCGGCGTCGGAGACGCAAGCGGTATGATGCCGATTGATTCCGCCACCTGTTCCTATGACGCCGCCATGGTCAGCAAGTTTGACGCGCTCATTGCGGACAAACATTACCCCTGGAATCTTTCCGATATTCTGCCCACTGTCCTTTGCGCCGGTGAAAACGCAGGTACGCTTACGGAAAGCGGAGCGGCGCTCCTTGATCCGTCCGGCGACCTTCAGCCGGGATGCGCGCTCTGTCCTCCTGAAGGCGACGCGGGAACCGGCATGACCGCCACAAACAGCGTCCGGGCCCGCACCGGTAATGTCAGCGCCGGCACTTCCATCTTCAGTATGATCGTTCTGGAAAAACCCATGAGCAAGGTCTATCCGGAAATCGATATTGTTACCACACCTACCGGCAAACAGGTCGGAATGGTGCACTGCAACAGCTGTACGAGCGATATCAACGCTTGGGTAGGCCTTTTCAGGGAATTTGCTGAGCTGATGGGGATGAAGACAGAAGCCGGGGATGTATTTACAAAGCTGTTCAAAAAGTCCCTTGAAGGCGACCGTGACTGCGGCGGCCTGGTCAATTTCAACTATCTCGCCGGCGAACCTGTAACCGGATTAAGCGAAGGCCGGCCGATGTTTGTCCGTCTTCCCGACGCTTCCATGAACCTGGCCAATTTCATGCGCGCGCAGATTTACGCCAGCATGGAAACGCTTAAATACGGTATGGAAATCATGAAACGTGAAAATGTAGCGATCGACTGCGTATACGGACACGGCGGCCTATTCAAGACCGAGGGCGTCGGCCAGAACTATCTGGCGGCCGCAATCCATGCGCCGGTTACCGTCATGGAGACCGCCGGCGAAGGCGGCGCCTGGGGCATCGCGCTGCTGGCTGATTATATGATGAACCGTGACGGCGGCGAAACACTGGAAGATTATCTCCAGAACCGCGTATTTACTGGCATGAAGCAGCTGACCGTATCACCCGATCCAAAGGACGAAGAAGGCTTTAACCGCTATATGGACCGTTTTGTCAGCTGCATCCCCGCGCAGAAAGCGGCTGCCGATCATTTCAGGAACTGACGGGGGTCTGCTTTTTGAACGCTGTTGTTTTTGATCTGGACGATACCCTGCTGCGTGACGATCTCACGATTTCCGATTTTTCGGTCCGTGTTTTTCACGCACTGCACGAAAAAGGTTTCCATATCATTGCAGCCAGCGGCCGCTCCCAGTTCAGCATGAAACCCTATGTGCTTCAGATCGGCTGCGTATCCGCTTATATATCCTGTAACGGCGCCGAAATCTGGGATGGTCCTTCTCACCGTCTGATCCGACAGGAACGGTTCTCCACGAATTTATCCATTGAGATTGCCCGCTTTGCCGAAGCACATAACTGCTACGCGCAGGCATATGAGGGAAGCTGTTTCTATTTCAGCCAATACGGGCCATGGGCCGATCGGTACGCGGCCTCAACGAAGCTGACCGGCGTCTATGTCGGCAAGCTCAGCGAATACATCCGCGAACCCAGAAACAAGATCCTGCTGATTGACCGTGAGGACCGGATCGCTGCGATGTACTCCGAAGCATCCGCCCAGTTCGCAGGCAGAGCTTCCGTAACCTGTTCCAAGCCGATCTACCTTGAATTCAATCCGTTGAACGCGGCCAAGGGAACAGCGCTGATCCGCGTATGCGAATACCTGGGAATCCGGCCTGAAAATACCGTCGCCTTCGGAGACAGCCTGAACGATGTATCCATGATGCAGACAGCCGGGCTCGGCGTGATGGTCTCCAACGGATGGAAAGAAGTCAGGCCGTATTGCGGAGATATATGCGGGAGCAATAACGAGGACGGACCGGCCCGGTTCCTCAATGATCATTTTCTGAACGGAGAGGTGGTTTCATGATATCAGCAAAGGCTTTTGAGGCCGCGCTCCGTCTGGAATGCCTTGTACCGTCATCCCGGAAGGAATGGGATATCCGGACACCCGACCTGAACAGGCCCGGCATTCAGTTCTGCGGTTTTTATGAGTTTTTCGCCTTCGAACGTCCGCAGCTGATTGGCAAAGCCGAAATGGCTTATCTGGAAGAGCAGCCCGCTGAGAAACGGAAAGAAATCCTGGACAAGTATTTCAGTTATCCGGTTCCGTGCGTGATTATCTGCCGCAGCCTGACTCCGCCGCCTGAATTGCTCAAAGCGGCAGCGGCACACGATGTTCCGGTTTATTCCAGCCCGATGGTCACCAGTAAGTTTACCGCGCTGGCCATCAATTATCTTAACAGATGCCTTGCGCCGCATATCACAAAGCACGGTGTACTGGTCGATGTTTATGGCGTCGGTGTTTTTCTTTCGGGAAAGAGCGGTGTCGGCAAGAGTGAAGCCGCCATTGAACTGATCAAGCGCGGACATCAGCTCGTTGCGGACGATGTGGTTGATATTTGCCGTATTTCCGACGACCGGCTGATCGGCACATGTCCGGAAAAAATCCGTTACCTGATGGAAATCCGTGGCATCGGTGTGATTGATATCAAAGCGATGTTCGGTATCGGCGCGGTCGCCAAAAGCAAATCCATCGATCTGATTATTGAGCTTGAAACCTGGGACGAAAACAAGGCCTATGACCGTATCGGGATCCAGGACGACGAAATCGAGATCATGGGCGTTCGGGTTCCGCACCAGCTGATGCCGATCAAACCCGGACGAAACCTGGCTATTATCGTTGAGGTAGCCGCACGGAATCTCAGCCTGAAACGTACAGGATATAACGCCGCGCGCGAATTATCATCCCTTTTCCAGGATGACGCGAACGATTAAGGAGGATATTGTTTCATGATCAGAATTGGTGTTGACGTGGGCGGAACCGGCATCCAGATCGGTGTGGTTGACAAGGAATACCACATCATTCAGGAAAGTTCCATTCCGACGCGAACGGATATCCCTTTCGAGGAGCAGGTAAAGCACATTACCGACTGCATTGTTTCAACAGTGCAGGCAGCCGGATTAAATGAAGATGACATTGAATCAGTCGGTATTGGCATTCCCGGTATCGCATCCGCGAAAACCGGTGAAATCATCAAATGCACCAATATGGGCTGGTACCATGTTCCCTTCCGGGATGTGTTTAACCGCTACCTGAACAAACCGGTCCATATTGATAACGACGCCAACGTGGCTGCCCTGGCCGAAAGTGTCGCCGGCATCAGCGCCGGGACGTCCTCCAGCGTATTCATCACCATCGGAACAGGAATTGGCAGCGGAATCATCATCAACGGAAGGATCTGGAGCGGCGCTCATCATATCGGCGCAGAACTGGGTCATGTGATCTTTGATCTGGACGGCGTTCCCTGCACCTGCGGCAATCATGGCTGCCTGGAACGTTACTGCTCCGCCACAGCGCTGATTCGCATGGCCCGGGAAGCCGTTGCTGAACAACCTGATTCATTGATTCTTCGTTCAGTGAATATGGATCCTTCAAGGATTGAGGCGAAAACCGTGTTTGACGCCGCCCGGCAGGGTGACACGCTTGCCGTTTCTGTATACAACCGTTATACCGACTATCTGGCCCAGGCTATTGCAAGTGTTGTTAACCTGCTTGACCCTGAAGTTATCGTGCTCGGCGGTGGCGTCAGCAAGGCCGGTCATTTCCTGCTTGATCCTCTGACTCAGAAATATAAACAGTATATCGTCTTTAACGATCAGCCGCTTCCCCCGGTCAAAATTGCGGTTCTCGGCCCTGAAGCCGGAATTATCGGAGCGGCAATGCTTTCTTAATTGTGTCGCATTAACACAGTCCTGAAAGGCGGAATAAACTGATGTCAGATTTTGTTTTCAGCAAAAGACGTGACGGAAGCCTCCAGGTTGAAGGATATGACGGTTCTTCCGCCGTCCTGTCCATACCCCGTGAGGAAGACGGACGTCCGGTTACCGCAATCGCGGATAACGCGTTCTCATGGTTTGACCGGATCAGGAAAGTTGAAATACCGGATTCCGTTACACAAATCGGTGAAGCGGCTTTTTCCTGGTGTGAATCGCTCCAGGAAGTCGTTATTCCCGATTCCGTCCGGGCCATCGGAGAATGGGCGTTTATCGGATGCATGTCCCTGAAGGAGATTCGTCTGCCTGAAGGCCTGAAAAAAATCAACTATTCCACTTTTCAATCCTGTTCTTCCCTCACCTCCGTTCAGATACCCGATACCGTCAAAATAATCGGTCCTGAAGCGTTTTCCGAATGCCGGAACCTGAGATCCGTTTCGCTTTCCAAATCCCTTACATCCATTGGCGACAATGCTTTTTCTTCCTGCGAGTCTCTTGAATCCATCTCGCTTCCGGATCAACTGGCTGAAATGGGAAACAATGTTTTTTCCGGCTGTGTTTCCCTGTCCTCCTTCAGTATATCCCCTTCCAGCTCCATATTTCAGAATGTAAACAGCCTGTTAATCAACAGGAAAGAAAAGCGGCTGCTCTTCTATCCTTTCAATAAAACAGAAAAAGACATACAGGTGCCGGAAGGCGTGGAAATCATTGCTGAAGAAGCTTTTTCAGGCAAGAACCATATTGAAACCGTAACTCTGCCGGAATCCTTGAAAATTATTGAGCCCCGCGCATTCTACAGCTGCCGCGGCCTGAAGAAGATCAACCTGCCCGAACGGATCACCAGAATCGGAAGCAGCGCCTTCCACAGCTGTTCTTCCCTGCAGTCTGTTTCCCTTCCGCCGGAGCTGACAGTTGTTGATTATTCCGTTTTTTACGCCTGCAGCGCGCTTGAATCGGTTACGTTACCGGATAACCTCCGGATCATCGCTCCCTGCGCCTTCAGCGGCTGCGGTTCGCTCACGGAGATCATTCTGCCTGATAAACTGATTGAAATCGGCGATTCGGCTTTTGAAGGATGCCGCTCAATCGAAACGCTGAACCTGCCTGACTCACTGGAAACGCTCGGCGCTCACGCTTTCGGTTCCTGCGTTATGCTGGATTCCGCGACAGTGAACAGCAAGCTCAGAATCATTCCCGCCCAGGCGTTTTCCCGCTGCGAAAACCTGAACAGCGTGACCCTTCCGGAAGGAATTGAGGAAATCAGGGCAGAGGCCTTTGACAGCTGCGAAAACCTGCTTACGCTTCAGCTTCCTCTCTCCGTTACTGAAATTGATCCCTCTGCCTTCTCGAACTGCAGGCATATCATGCTCTTTGTTTATCCTGATTCTTATGCGCTGAATTACGCGAAAGATACCGGAATTATCTATTCAGAACTGTAATCTGACAGCATAAAAAAGGAACTGCATGACTGCAGTTCCTTTTTGATTTGGATTTTCTTACTGTTTGGCGCCGCATTCCGGGCAGAACTTGGTACCGGCGGGAATCTCCTTGCCGCAGCTGGTGCAGAAACTGCCGCTGCTCTGTTTGGCGCCGCATTCCGGACAGAATTTAGAACCCGCGGGAATCTGTGCGCCGCAGGCAGCGCATACTGCGCCGACAGCGGCGGCAGGCGCCTGAGGGGCGGAAGGATTCATGCTCTGGGCAAACATCTGACCCATGGCAGCGCCGGCACCCATACCGACTCCCATACCAGCAACGCCGTTCTGGTTGTTGGCAGCGTCACGCATCGCTTCCGCAGCCTGGTATTTGGCATACTGATCCAGATTGCCGAGCACGCCCATGGAAGTCCGTTTGTCAATGCTCTTTTCCACTTCTTCGGGAAGGGAAATGTTCTCAATCACGAAGCTGCAGAGCGTCAGTCCCAGATCAGCCAGCTTGGGATTGATCGCCTGCAAAGCATAGTTGGACAGTTCTTCATAGTTGGCGGCAAGATCCAGCGCCGGAATCTTGCTTTCCGCGATCGCGTCGCTCAGGCCGCTGACCAGCGTCCGCTTGATCTGACCTTCAACGCCTTCCACGGTAAACAGCGCAGCTGTACCGAAAACTTCTTTCAGGAACTTCGCGGGATCGGAAACGCGGAAGCTGTAGATGCCGAAAGCGCGGACGCGGATCATGCCGAATTCGGCGTCACGCATCATAACAGGATTGCTTGTTCCCCATTTCATGTCGAGGAACTGTTTGGTATTGACGAAATAGACGTCGGATTTGAAGGGGCTGTTAAAGCCGTATTTCCAGCTCTTCAGCGCTGTAAGAATCGGCATATTGCTGGTTTTCAGCTCATATCTTCCGGGTTCGAACACGTCAGCCAGTTCGCCTTCATTGACAAAGATTGCCACCTGGCTCTCACGAACGGTAAGCTGAGCTCCCATCATGATCTCTTTTCCGTTCATGTCATATTTGTGAACCATGGTCTTGCCGGAATTGTCGGACCATTCGATCACATCGATCAGTTGCCCTTTGATTGCGTTCAGAATACCCATTTTCTTTCCTCCTTGTTTTTATGCTTCATCCGTATTTTCGCACAGAGCAGTCAGTGCCGGAAATACGCGGATTCCGGAGATATGAAGTTCCAGTCCGAAAAACTCTTTCATATGTTCGATACTGTCGGCTGTATAATTGGTCAGCATAGCCGTCATCGTATCAACCGTCATGTTTGTGTCAACGCCGTGAAGCGGACAGGCAAGCACCAGGATTCTTCCGTCTGAATGAATGGTCGGCAGGATATGAATGCCGTTCAGATCGCCCGCAAACGAGGTACGGAGCGCGATCTCAAGCCTTTCTTTGCCGTAATGCCATCTGCCTTCAAGCTTGTCAAAAGGTGCGGATTGATCCAGTTCAATCAGCAGGCACGGACGGTCCGCGTCCATACGGCTCCGGAGCAGGCGCATATTCCGGTGTAAATCGGCGCTGTTTTTAATCTTGCCGTTAATGACTTTGCGGAAAAACTCATGTCTGCACATCTGCAGCACATCCCGCTCGTTGGAACGCTCGTTGTAGAAATCCGCATGAATACGGTTCAGAAGAATCTTCAGCTCGCTCAGGTATCTGAGCACTTCTTCTTTATCGTGCCCGGCCTCAAAAATGGAAACATTGGGGAAATACTGCTGAAGATAGGCCAGAATCAGTTCTTCCTCATCATGTTTCACAGCAATACAGATACCGTCGGCATGATGTTTTGCGAGACTGTCTTTTGTTCCTTCAAAATCGTGACGGATATGCGGCTGTTTAAAGCCAATCAGTTCCCAGTTTTCAATCTGGGAAAAAGCATTCAGCACATCCTCCTGATCTGACACCAGCAAAAGCTTGTACATCCAATGACCTCCGGGACGTTATTGGAACATCATACTTTGGTATTATATCCTACTTATTTGCTTATTGCAAATGAATTCAGCTTATTGAAGGCTTTCCTTCATGACCTCAACAGCCTTGATCAGCTGAATATCTTTTTCGGTATCCGCAAAATTATACATACCGTTGTCCCCTTCGGGCAGTTTGACCTCATAGTCAGGCGCAATGCCTACCTTATGTACGGCGCTTCCATTAGGCGTGAAATACTGTGCCACGGTTAACTGGAATCCGGCGCCGTTCTCTCCAATGTTGTTGACAGCCTGTATGATTCCTTTCCCGAAGCTGTTGACGCCTACTGTAACAGCACCGGCACAGTCACGCAGGGCGCCGGTCAGGATTTCGGAGGAGCTGGCCGTATTTTCGTTGATCAGGATCACAAGCTTAACGTCCGCTTTACCGTCATATGTCTGGTATTCAGGTGAATCATGATCGTCGGAATCCCTGTATTTCAGATAGCAGATTTCTCCTTTGTCCATAAACAGATCAGCAATATACCGTGCCTGCTCAACCCATCCGCCGGTATTGTCCCGCAGATCAATAATAATGCCTTTTGCCCCCTGGGCCAGGAGTTGATTCAGATCGTTCTCAAATTCTTTTTCGCATTGGCCGGCAAACTGATAAAGCGCGATATAGCCGATCGAATCCTCAATCATTTTGCTTTCCACCTGATTGACGCTGACCGCCCGCCTGGTAATCGTGTAAGTAATTTCCTCTTCGCCGCGCAGGAATGTGACGCTGACGTCCGTGTTCGGTTCGCCGCGCATAATATCAACGGCGTCCTGCAGATTGTTGGCGTTCACATACAAATCTTCTCCGACCTTATACAGGATATCTCCGCGCTGTACGCCCGCTTCTTCCGCCGGTCCGCCTTTAAAGACCCTGATGATGGTGCAGATCTGCGTTTCCATATTGGACTGGATCATCACGCCGATTCCGACGTAATTCCCCTCGTCGTCTTCCCACAGCTCAGCAAACTCCTCCGGATTATAGTAGAAGGAATACGGATCGTCCAGGCCGAGCATCAGGCCTCTGGTAGCATATTCGACCAGCTGTTTCGGATCGGTTTCCTGATAGAAGTTCTTGTTTGCGTAATCAAAAATGTCATACATTTCTGAAAACATCTGATATTTTTCATATTCTTCCTTGCTGATGGTTACGGTATCATTTCCCTGTACCGCAGAAGTGTAAGGCTCGCCGCTGGTAACCGTCGTATCGTTTTCAGGGCGGAACATCGCTTCCAACGATGTGGACGGCAGCATGGAGCAGGAGGAAAGCAGCAGTACGGCGGCCGTCAGCATCGCCAGCATCATGATTCTTTTTTTCATATTTTACAAACTCCTTTCAGGACTCTTGTTGTATCATTTTCAGGATTCGTCGGTCATTTCAGATATGATTCTGAATACCACCGCATCGCTGAATGAGCGAAGGTCCAGTCCGAACTCTTTCTTGATCTTGTCCAGGCGATAGTTCAGTGTATTTCGGTGGATAAACAGCTGTTTTGAAGCGGCAGTCAGATTCAGATCGTTGCGGAAGAAGACACGTACGGTTTCAAGCATTTCATCCGACATGGCCGTTTCGGGGCTGTTCCCGTAAAAAGCGCTTCGGATCTCTTTTTTCCTGTCTGCCGGAATGGTATCGATAATCCGTTCCAGCATCTGCCTTGCGTAGACATAAATCCTGTCCTGCATATGATATCGCATGCCGAGGGAAAGCGCCTTCCTGCCTGCGAAAAAGCTGTCACGGAGATCGTCAAGCTTATGGCTCTCACCGCCGATCCCTGCCCGGATATCAAGGATGCCTTCTGTTTCCAGCGTACCGATTACAGCCTCCGTAAATTCAGCCATATCGTCGGTTGTCTGCCCTTCCAGATCCTTGATATAGGCAGCGGTCTGATCATCAAGCGGAATGACAGCGTCCTCTTTTTCAACCGGAGCCATGGACAGGATAGCAGTACGCAAATCCGTGTCAAGCGGCGAGCATGCGCGGAATACGGCGACGCAGCGTTTCCTGTCCGGCCGGATTCCGTATTGTCTGATGACGGACGGCAGCGGCTGGTAATGACTGTCTGTCAGGATTCGGTGATAAATATCCGCCGCGCTGGCCGGTTGCTGAGAAACCGCAGCCTGCCGGGCTTCAACGGCGCCGGCAACCGTTCTGCCATCTTCGTCATCCGGAAAGCTGTATACTTTACCGCTGATCAGCGTGATGAGCCTGTCCTCATATGGAAACACGGTGCCGGGTGATGATTCCAGCTTGTTCCGGATATCCTCGGGAAGGTCCTGTATACGGCAGATTTCAGCCACCAGGTTTCCTCTGTCCATCCGGTTTCGCCCCCGTTTTCCATGATATTTTATTATATCACAAAACACGGCTGAGTAAAACCAATACATATACTGTTCACGAAAGATTCATCGTCCCTTGAAACAAATCTTTCGTACGGATATAATACTTCACGAATACAAACCGACCGGAGGAATCAGGTATGAAGCGAATGCAGCGATTGATCACCCTTTTGCTGCTTTGCGTTATGCTTTTTATTTCCGGCGCTTCAGCGGATTTCAGCTTTTCGGACGACCGCTTCCGCGATTCGCTGACAACAGAAAACCTGGACGCGATCATTGATGAATATGAACTGTATGACGGCTGGTACTGGTCAACAGAAGCAGATGTTCCCCAGGATTTTCACGGTCATGCCGAACAGCCCGGCTGGACCACCTCAACGGAAAAAGCCAAGGGAAAAGCATGCCTGAAAGACTGGTACGGCTGCCGCTGGCCGATTGATCACGTCCGGAAAGCCGCTCCGGATGAAGGAGGATACGCGGAATGTTTCGCTTTCGCACAGTTTATCGGTTATCTGCTTTCCGGGGAGATCAATCCGCAGCATAACTGGACATACTATTATTCCGTTCGCGAATCAGGACCGCTCCGCGTCGGCGATATCGTCCGGGTGGAATACCGCATGAACGGGCATGAATACCGTCACAGCGCTGTCGTATACGCGGTCAACGGGGAGGAAATCCTTTTTCTTCAGGTATCAGGCAGCAACTATAACAAAATATCCGTGGGCCGCGGTTTTTCGGACGGACGGGTGGAAAACGCGACATCGCTTGAAGAAATAGCGGCTATTCCCGGCCTGAAAATTTCCAGATATACTCCTGAGCAATAAAATGCGGCTGTCCCGGACGGGACAGCCGCTCTTGTTTGTACCGTATTGAGATTCTTACTTGCTCAGGATGGTCTTTTCCGTCTCTTTGTCGAAGAAATGGAGGTGGTTGGTGTCCAGAGCGATCTTGATCTTCTGGCCGGCTTTGCTTGAGGTGCGGGGATCAACGCGGGCGATGATGTTGCCCTCTTTGCCGGTGGTGCTCAGATACAGGTAAGTTTCAGAGCCCATCAGTTCGGTCACTTCAACGTCCACATCAATCGTGGCGGAAGCATACTCGGCGAGCTTCTGCTCATCGTCATGGATATTCTCGGGACGGATGCCCATGATCACGTCTTTGCCGATGTAGCTTTCATCGATAAACTTGGCAACTTTCTTTTCCGGAACAACAATCTTGTTGTCGCCGAAGGTGGCAACGACATCCTGTCCTTCGCGGTCCAGCTTGACGTTGAAGAAGTTCATCTGGGGGCTTCCGATGAAGCCGGCAACGAACTCATTCGCCGGATAGTCGTACAGGTTCTGGGGCGTATCCACCTGCTGCACAACGCCGTCCTTCATAAC
>JAEEGL014101080.1_pt1 | contig 13288 bp, 9 predicted proteins | sample 9134231 | NCBI WGS metagenome assembly JAEEGL01 (sample SAMN16246548, study PRJNA631951) | gut metagenome | biome: gut microbiome; feature: rumen; material: fiber-attached | host: Bos | place: Iran: Karaj | collected 2018-10 | reverse complement strand
GAAGCAAGAAGCTCTCAAAGGAGGTCATGGAGGAAAAAGTTCAGGAAGCGGCAAAACTGGTTCAGATCCAGGAGCTTTTGGACAGAAGGCCCAGTGAGATGTCCGGAGGACAGCAGCAGAGAGTTGCCATTGCCAGAGCGCTGGTTAAAAGACCTCAGGTGCTTCTTTTGGATGAGCCTCTTTCAAACCTGGATGCAAGACTCAGGCTCCAGACCAGAGAAGAGCTTAAGAGAATTCAGCAGGAGACCGGAATAACCACAGTGTTTGTTACCCACGATCAGGAAGAGGCCATGAGCATCTCCGACACCATCGTGGTAATGAAGAGCGGCGTTCTTCAGCAGATGGGCAAGCCCCAGGACATATACGATGAGCCGGTGAACCTCTTTGTGGCTAAGTTCCTGGGAACACCTCAGATAAATGTCTTTAACGGAATGCTTAAGGACGGAAAAGTCTTTATCGGTGACAGTCCTGTGCTTGATGCGCCGGGCAAGGCAGGTGAGCTAAAGGAAGTTTATGTGGCGGTAAGACCTGAGGGCTTTGTGGTGGATAAAGACGGAGCCTTAAAGTGCAGCTTCATTAACCGCGAGGTTATGGGACGTGATACCAGTGTGGTTGCCACAAACCCGGATTTCCTTGGGGAAAACATAAGAGCAATCATCCCATCCGAAGAGAAAATAGAGCCGGAAGATGGCTGCGTTAGATTTACCTTAAAACCCGCTAAAGTGAGGATCTTTGACAAGGCTACAGAGGAGAGGATAATCCTATGAAAAAGAATCTGACAGCATGGCTGTGCCTGTTGCCGGCCATAGTTTTTCTCGGGGTATTTATGGTATATCCCCTGGTGGATGTACTTATTTATTCGTTTGAAGAGGGATATAACTTTGCATCCCAGAGTTTTTGGGGCACAGGATTTTATAACTACTCATATGTGCTTCATGATCCCTATTTCATCCAGGCCATAAAGAATACCTTTATTATTGTTATTATCACAGTGCCCCTGTCTACGGCCATAGCTCTTTTGATATCCATTGAGCTCAGCTCCATCAAGGCCATCAGGGATTTCTTCCAGACAGTTTACTTTCTGCCCTATGTGACCAATACTCTGGCGGTGGGCCTGGTTTTCATGATCCTGTTTAAAAAGACAGCTTATTCAGACGGCCTGATTTCCATATTACTGCAGCTTTTTGGCGGACCTTCCGTTGACTTTATCGACGGTCCCTACTGGGCAAAGATGTTTGTTATGTGCTTTTACACCATCTGGATCGTCATGCCCTTTAAGATACTTATTCTGACCAGTGCGCTGGCTTCGGTTAATCCTTCTTATTACAAGGCAGCCCAGGTGGATGCTACTCCCAAGTGGCGTATCTTCTATAAGATAACACTTCCAATGATATCGCCCATGGTATTTTACCTGATAATCACCGGATTCATCGGGGCGTTCAAGGCCTACAGCGACGAGGTTGCTCTTTTTGGCACAGACCTTAACGCAGCCGGAATGAACACTATAGTTGGCTACGTTTACGATATGCTCTACGGCAACAGCGGAGGCTATCCTTCCTACGCATCGGCAGCAGCACTTATCCTGTTTGCCATTGTTTTTACCATTACTACGATAAATCTTATGGTCAGCAGAAAGACCGTTTATTACCAGTAAAGCGTGGTGAAAAATATGAATGAAGCAGAAAACAAAAAAATAGAAAAACAAAGCAGAGCAAAGGAAATCGCCCGGAATATAGGCATGCACATTCTGCTGACTCTCTGGGCTGTGCTGGTTCTTTTCCCTTTTTACTGGATGATCTTATCCTCGGTAAAGAGCTACAGTACCTACAACTCTGAGTACATACCAAAGTTCTATACTTTAAACCCGACTATTCAGAACTATGCAACGGCCTTTACCGCAGTGCCACTGGGAAGGTACTTTATCAACACCTTCATTTTTACGGTGGTTACCACCTTTATCATGATGATCGTGGTGATCCTGGCTGCCTTTGCATTCTCCAGGCTTGATTTTAAGGGAAAAGATATTGTGTTTTCCTTCTTTTTATCCCTGATGATGATCCCAAATGAGCTGGTTATCATTACCAATTTTGTTACCATAACGAACCTGAATCTCAGGAATACTTTTATGGGACTGATTCTTCCCTCTGTAACGTCGGTTTTCTATATCTACCTTTTAAAAGAAAACTTCGAGCAGATTCCGGAGGAACTCTACAAGGCAGCAAAGGTTGACGGAACTTCGGATTTCAGGTATCTCTGGAGAGTTATGCTGCCGATTTCCAAGCCGACTCTTGTGACAATTACTATCCTCAAGGTCATAGAGTGCTGGAATTCTTACGTTTGGCCAAGGCTTATCACCGATGACCAGAACTACTTCCTTGTATCCAACGGAATTCAGGAGATAAGGGAAAACGGCTTCGGAAGAGAGAACGTGCCCGCCATGATGGCAGCAGTGGTTGTCATCTCTGTTCCACTGGTAATCCTGTTTTTGATATTCAGGCAAAAGATCATGGCCGGAGTAGCAAGGGGCGGCACAAAGGGGTAATGACAGAGTGCCTGGTATTGAATGAGCGCTTGACCAGGCTATGCATGGCCTAATAAGAACAGAACTTCATAATGATATGGAGAACAATAGGATGAGTATAAAAAGTAAGAAATGGGGATTGGCGCTGGTGACGGCACTGTTTATGGGGCTTCTCACCGGCTGCCACGGGGCAAAGAGCTCCAACGGCTTTGAGATCCCGGAGAAATTTGATGAGAGCAAGGCAATAGAGATCACCTTCTGGGCAAAAAATGATACAAATAAGACCCAGACTGCCATTTATAACAAGGCAATCGAGGATTTCCATAAGCTTTACCCCAATATAACAGTAAACATGAGACTCTATACGGATTATGGCAAAATCTACAACGATGTCATAACCAATATTTCCACCAATACCACGCCAAATGTGTGCATTACCTACCCGGATCACATTGCTACTTACCTTACCGGCAATAACACAGTGGTGCCGCTGGATTCTCTTTTTACAGATGAAAAATACGGTCTTGGGGGAAGTGAGCTGAAATTTGAATCCCCTACAGTTTCAGAGATCGTTCCTGAGTTTTTGAATGAGTGTGTGATTGGGGATTACCACTACGCAGTGCCCTATATGAGATCCACCGAGGCCTGCTACGTCAATAAGACCTTCGTGGAAAAGCTTGGCTACAAGCTTCCGGAAGTCCTTACCTGGGACTTTGTATGGGAGGTTTCAGAGGCGGCCCTGGCACAGAATGCAGACGGAACCTATAAGGTAAACGGCCAGAACGTGCTTATACCGTTTATATACAAGTCTACTGATAACATGATGATCACGTCCCTTAAGCAGAAGGGAGCCGATTATTCGGATAAAGACGGAAACATTCTTTTGTTTAATGATGAGACAAGTAAAATCCTTCTGGATGTGGCAGAGCATACAAAAAGCGGAGCTTTTTCCACCTTCAAGATCTCCGGTTATCCTGCCAACTTCCTGAATGCGGGGCAGTGCATCTTTGCGGTGGATTCCACAGCCGGTGCTACCTGGATGGGCTCAGATGCGCCGCTTATGGATATTGCGGAGGATAAGATCGTGGACTTCGAAACTGAGGTAATGACAGTTCCTCAGTATGATCCTGAGAATCCATGGATGATGTCTCAGGGACCTTCAATCTGTATCTTCAACAAGGCGGATTCCCAGGAAGTTATGGCATCCTGGCTCTTTACTCAGTATCTTTTGTCAAATGAGGTTCAGATTGCATATTCAGAGACTGAAGGTTACATTCCGGTTACTCTTAAGGCCCACAGGACTCCGGAGTATCAGGAGTACCTTTCACTGGAAGGCGCAGACAATGAGGAACACTATGATATAAAGATAAAAGCTGCTAAGCTCCTTATGGAGAATACAGGGCACACCTTTGTAACTCCGGTATTCAACGGCTCAGCCTCTGTCCGGGATGCTGCGGGACAGCTGGTGGAGAACGTAACCAAGAGTACCAAGAGGAAAAAGAACGTGGACCAGGCTTTTATTCTTGCCATGTATGATGATGTCAGAGCACTGTACCATCTGGATCAGGGAAAGGCTGCATTATCCGGCGGAAAAGAAGACCTTGGAGAGCTGCCCTTTGCGTCAAAGGCTTTGCTCAGCTCAATTCTTTTTGCCTGGTTATGCATAGGATTTTTCTGGTTCAAAGATTTGGTTAAGCAAAAAAATCAGAACAATGCCTGAAAATTGTACAAAATATTTATAAAAAAATTGTATTTATCTCACAATACTTGTATAATTGCATTGTTTGTAAATGTTTGGGCTGTAATTTCGGAAGACGGAATATGGACCCGTGCACAAAAGGAGGAAATATTATGAAGAAAACACTGGCAGTAGTATTAACAATGGGACTTGCACTTTCATTTGTTGGCTGCGGCAGCAAAGAGGCTAATCAGGTTGCTGATACAGCAGCAGAGGTTGCAAGCACAGTAGAAGAGACAGCTACAGAGGTTGCTGAGACAACAACAGAGGCAGCTACAGAGGTTGCTGAGACTGTTGCAGAGGCAGCAGCTGATGTTAAGGCTGAAGGCGTTATGTCTTATGCAGATTATGAAGCTGCAGCTCTTGACTCAGAGGTAGTTGTAGAGACTTATGTACAGGCTAAGCAGTCCTGGTGGGAAGATAAGGCTACATTCTACACGCAGGATCAGGATGGCGCTTATTTCATCTATGAGATGGGATGCTCACAGGAAGATTATGACAAGCTTGTTCCGGGAACAAAGATCAAGGTAACAGGCGTTAAGTCTGAGTGGTCAGGCGAGTCTGAGATCGTTGATGCAACTTTCGAGATCGAGGATGGCAACTTCGTAGCAGAGGCTAAGGATGCTACAGATCTTCTTGGATCAGATGACCTTGTAAAGCTTCAGAACCAGCTTGTATCCTTCAAGGATATGACTGTTGAGACAGTTGCTTACAAGAACGAGCAGCCAGGAGATGACATCTATGTAACCCTTTCAAAGGATGGAAAGAACTACGAGTTCTGCCTTGAGTACTATCTCAATGGTTCAGACGAAGCATTCTACAACCTTGTTGGCGGCCTTGAGGCTGGACAGACTGTAGATGTAGAGGGCTTCCTTTACTGGTATGAGGGACCTAACCCACACATCACAAAGGTTACAGTTAAATAATTTAATACAGAAATAAAGAACATAATTTAAACGACGACGAGGCACAGTGCGAGGAATTTGCACTGTGCCTTTTTATGTACCACAAGGTAGAATGACGGTGTCATACATATATCATTTTTCGGGATAAAATGTTATATATATGTATGATAAAAAAAGAAAGAGAAGTAAGACGTGAATATCCTAAATGTAGAAAATGTATCCAAAGCGTATATGTCAAAGCCTGTGCTCAGCAATATATCCGTAGGAATTAACGATACTGACAAGATTGGTGTTGTTGGTACCAACGGAACAGGCAAGTCAACGCTTTTATCGATAATAGCAGGTGTGGAAACCCCGGATAGCGGACAGGTTGTAGTCAGCAACGGACTTCGCATTTCCTATCTTCCCCAGAATCCTGTATTTGATATGAATAAGACTCTTTTGGAAAATATCACTGATAAGATCTACGCCGGTGGCGACCACTGGGATAAGATGGGTGAGATCAAGGCTAATCTTGCCAAGTTTGGCATCGATGATCCGGAGTGTGATCCGTCGATTCTTTCCGGCGGCCAGAAGAAAAGAGCAGCTCTGGTGGCTGCCATCATGACTCCCTCGGATCTTCTTATCTTGGATGAGCCTACTAACCATCTGGATTCTGAGATGATCGAGTGGCTTGAGGATTTCCTTAAGCACTTCAGGGGAGCTCTTTTGATGATCACCCATGACAGATACTTTCTCGACGAAGTAACGGATCAGATTCTCGAGATAGATAAGAGCAATGTGTATCGCTATGAAGCCAATTACTCCGGCTTTCTTGAGCTAAAGCAGCAGAGGCTTGACTATGAGCAGGCTGCAGAGCGCAAGGCAGCTACTCTTTACAGAAAAGACCTGGCGTGGATGCAAAGGGGCGCAAGAGCCCGTTCAACCAAGCAGAAAGCCCACATTCAGAGGTTTGAAGCACTTCGGGACAGACAGCGCCCGGAGGAGGAGAGACAGATTGAACTGTCTTCGCTCCCTACAAGAATGGGAAATAAGACCATTATTCTGGAGGGCATTTCCAAAGCTTACGATGGGAGGACTCTTTTCAGAGACTACTCCTATACCTTCAATAAACTGGACAGAATCGGGATTATCGGACCAAACGGCTGCGGCAAATCAACGCTCCTAAAATGCATTATCGGTATGGAAACTCCCGATACCGGAACAGTTGAAATAGGCCAGACCATAAAGATAGGATATTTTGGTCAGGAAAACGAGGCTCTGGATGAAGGCAAAAGAGTTATCGATTATATAAAGGATACTGCTGAGTTCATCAGAACTGCGGAAGGCCTTGTTTCCGCATCTGTCATGTGTGAGAGATTTCTTTTTACTCCGGAAATGCAGTACGCGCCCATTACCAAGCTCTCCGGCGGAGAAAAGAGACGTCTGTACCTTTTAAGAGTTCTTATGGAGCAGCCCAATGTCATCATTTTGGACGAGCCTACCAACGATCTGGACATTCAGACTCTGCGTATACTGGAGGACTATCTTGACGGTTTTGCAGGGATTATCATCACTGTAAGCCATGACAGATATTTTCTGGACAGAGTGGTAACAAGGATATTTGCTTTTGAAGCTGACGGAAGGCTCTATCAGAGTGAAGGTGGGTATTCTGACTATCTGATACATAAAAAGGAAGTAGAAGAAACTGAGACTGCGCCTTCCGGAACCGGAGTGAAAGCAGCAAATTCAGGATCAAAAGCATCAAACGCGGGGGCAAAGGCTCCCGAATCAGATGAGAAGACTTCAAAGGGCAAGTACCGTGCTCCAAGAGAGAAGACAAAACTCTCATTCAAAGAGCAGCAGGAGTATGACAACATCGAAGCCGAGATCGAAAAGCTCGAGGAAAAGAGCGCAGAACTTGAAACACAGATTGCTGAAGCGGCAACAGATTATCCGAGGCTGATGGCCCTCAGCAAAGAAAAAGAGGAAGTGGATGCGGAGATAGAGCGCAAGATGGACCGCTACGTGGAACTTCAGGAGATGGTAGACAGTTTTCAGGGAAAGTAAGGAGGGTTACACCATGAATATAAAAATATCAGGGCTAAGGTCAGGGCTTAATTATAATGATCAGCTCAACCCTATAACCGGTGGATTCATAAAGGATATCGAGGAAAAACTTGGGGAGAGCCTTGCAATGAGTGATATTGCAGATTATGACTGCGACTTAAAGCTCATTTTCATTCAGTCCGGAGGCAGTGAGAACCTGTTTTTGCAGAATCTGGATAAGCTAAAGGAACCCTATTATCTTCTCACCAATGGCTCCAATAATTCGCTGGCAGCTTCTCTTGAGATCATGACCTACATTACAGGCAAAGGTAAGATCGGTGAGATACTGCACGGAGATATCGACTACGTTGCAGAGCGCATAAAGACTCTTGCCATGACTGAGCAGCTTAAGAAGAGGCTTTCCGAGACTGTCTTCGGAGTGATGGGACGCCCTTCAGACTGGCTTATTGCGTCAGTTCCGGCTTATGATGAGGTTACCAAAAAGCTGGGAATTACCTTTAAAGATATTTCTCTTGAGGAAGTAAAACAGGAATATGACCGTGTACTTATGGTAAATAAAGACCTGCTTCCCGGAGAATTTGATGATTCAGAGAAAGTTAAGGCTCTGCGCACCTTCGGAGCTTTTAAGACTATTGCTGACAGGTATGGATTGTCCGGCTTTACGGTAAGATGCTTCGACCTGTTGCAGCCCCTTGCTACAACAGGGTGTGCGGGACTTGCACTTCTTAATGATGAAGGAATAACCGCAACTTGTGAAGGAGATATAGCAGCACTTATTTCCATGCATATTGTAAGGCTTCTTACAGGCCAGGCTTCATTTCAGGCGAATCCATCGAGGATATCTCCTGCGGATAATACAGTTGTGCTTGCCCACTGTACAATTCCTCTGGCAATGACAAGGGATCTTAAGCTGGATACTCATTTTGAGTCCGGAACGGGAATCGCGATAAAAGGATATCTTAAGGAAGAAGATGTGACTATATTCAGACTGTCTGCAGACCTTAAGAACTTTTTTGTCAGCGACGGTACTATACTTAAGAATCTTGAGGAAGCCGATCTGTGCCGTACCCAGATTCTCGTGAAATTTGAAGAAGATGTTTCTGAAATCCTTAGAAAGCCCTGCGGAAATCATCATATTGTTTTTTATGGGCACCACGCAGAGGATATCAGGCGTGTGATGAAGAATATACTGAATTGACATCAAAAGCAGCAAACCATAAACGGTTTGCTGCTTTTTGTGCGGCAAAAAAAGCAATATTGTGTTATTATATCCGTGGTAAATCACAAAAAATCGGAGGGGAACATGAAGGGACCGGTTATAACAAAGGATAAGGTTGAGACAATTGTTGATAAGAAATTTATAAGAGTCTTTGATCTTCAGTACGCAGAGGGAAGGCATTACTTCGATGCTACAAGGAGGTCTTTGGATAACCTTGTGGCCATAAAGTCTGAGGAAGAGTTTAAAAAGATGCTTCCGGATGCAGTCAGCTGTACAGTTATCATAGAACTTCCAAACGAAGAGCCGAAGCTTCTTTTATCCTATGAGTACAGATATCCGGCCGGAAAGTTCCTGCTTGGAGTTCCTGCAGGGCTCCTTGATCCGGAGGATCAGAATGCAGAGAATCCGCTCTTTGCTACAGCAATCAGAGAGATAAAAGAGGAGACCGGAATTACCTTTGATCCCGGTAGGGACAGTATTGAGGTCATAAATCCTCTGGTGTTCAGCACACCGGGCATGACGGATGAGAGCAACGGTCTGGTGAAGGTTGTTTTAAGACTTGATGACCTTGGGGAACTGTCTCAGGATGGGGCAGAAGGCCAGGAGTGCTTTGACGGCTTTACACTGGTGAGTAAGAGTGAGGCCATGGATATCCTTAAAAAGGGAGTGGATGAACACGGTCATTTCTATTCTGCATATACCTGGGCTGCGCTGATGATTTTTGCCACAGATATGTGGAAGTGATTTTTTGATGACGGCAATGGGGAGGGAGTGAGCCGAAAGTCATTTATATTTTGTTGGGAGAGTTTTTTTGTTTTATGAAGTACGATGCATTTATAAGTTACAGGCACCTAGAGCAGGATATGTTCGTGGCAAAGGGGGTTCACCGGGCACTTGAAACTGCCAAGATACCCAGGAAGATCCAGAAGGAGACCGGGGTAAAGAGAATCAAGAGAGTATTCAGAGATCAGGAGGAGCTGCCGATCGGCAGTGACCTTACCCACAATATTGATTATGCCCTGAGAGAATCAGGCTTTCTTATCGTAATATGTTCGCCCAAGACCAAGGAGTCCTTATGGGTAATGAAGGAAATCGATACCTTCATTGAACTCCACGGTAGAGAAAACATTCTGGCGGTTCTTGTGGATGGAGAGCCGGCGGATTCTTTCCCGCACCAGCTTTGCGTGGATGAGAATGGCAATCCTGTGGAGCCACTGGCTGCGGATGTAAGAGGCAAGAATAAAAGAGAAGTAAAGAAGAAGATAAAGTTAGAATCCTTAAGGCTTGCAGCTGCAATCCTTCACTGCGATTATGACGATCTTAAGCAGCGCCACAAGGAGCGCCAGATGCGCAGAGTTACAGCAATTGCTGCCGGTGTCGCAGTTCTTGGAGTGGCTTTTGGTGTGTACAACGCTTATAACTTAAAGAGGATAAACGAGAACTATCAGCAGAAGCTGGTAAATGAGTCAAAGGTGCTGGCAGCAACTTCTTTGGATGTGCTTAAGGAAGGCGACAGGGCTACCGCAGGACTTATCGCTCTTAGGGGACTTCCGGTGGAAGGACAGGAGAGACCCTTTGTCAGCGATTGTATGTATGCTCTTGAGCAGGCCACAGGAGCTTATAACAACGGAGACGATATTGTATATGACAAGCTTCTAAAGCATAAGGTCTCTGTGGATGAAATGAGAAACAGTGGTGACGGAAGCAAGATATTTTCCTATGATCACCAGGACAACGCCTATTTCTGGGACGGAGAGACCGGTGAGCTTCTGTTTAGCCACGATGTCGAATACATAGAGGGCGACAGAAACGAAGTCATAGGTCTGGCAGCATCCGGTGACAAATACATCATTGCTTCAAACAAGTACCTTACCGCCTATAATCAGGACGGAAGCACTGCCTATGATGTGGAGTTCGATGATAATTCTTTGTATACCGAGTTTAGCAGTGATGATGAGCTGGTGGCTGTAAACAAGCTGGATAAGATCGATATTTATAATGTTGCAGATGGTTCTTTTGTGACAAGCTTTGAAAATACAGTGTCCGGAGCATCTTACACCAGGACCATGAAATTTTCTCCGGATAAGACATATCTTTTGGCAAGCCATTTGTATGATGCCGGAGAAACATCACCAATTTGCTCCGTGCTTAATTTAAAGACAGGAGAGGAAGTTCAGCTTCCACTGGAAGAGAGATATATCCTGGATATGAGATTCTCATCCGATGACTGTGCGCTGATGGTATCAATAGACAGCGACGACCTGTATGAGAATGGTGAGTATCCCATGTATGTACAGAAGTTTGACTACAAACTGGGAACCCAAATCTGGAAGAGGGAACTTTCCGCTTACAGCTATGGCTATGATACAAGCTTTACAAATATTAGAGACAGAAACTATACAGATTCCAACGGTAAATCCCATGCGGAGACCTTTGTAAACAGCAGCAGAAAGCTCTACACTCTTGATACCGATACCGGAATGGTTACATCTACCTTTGAGAGCCCCAGTGACATCCAGAAATTCTACATCGGAGCACAGGTGGCAACCGCCTTTGTTGCAGGCTCTGAGGGAAGACTTTATACCATCAACGGAACTACCGGCTATAACTATTCTGATAACACAATTGAGCTGTCCACCGGAAGCATCGTGGATGTCCTCATGGGCTTTGGAAGAGTTGTTGTTCAGGAGTACAGATCACCAAACGTGAAGATCATGAACTACACTGTGGATGAGTCCCTGGAAGAGATGGAAGAGCCCGGGCTTCATGCTGTGGATTATTTTGCTTCTCCCAATGAAACAACCTTTGTTCTGGAGGCGGAATCCGAGGGATCCTCAGATCAGACAACATATCTTGTATATGATTCTGAGACCGGAACTAAGGTGGGATCTTTCGAGCTTGATCAGTTCTATAATATGAAGTCTTTCTATTCAGATAGTGATCATGTGGTGGTTCCCGGAACAAATGGCGGAGTTTATATCTATTGCATCAGTGATGATAAGCTGGATGAGTACAAGTTCTTTGGAGAGGACGCCAGAACAAGGAAGTTTTCAGTATCTGTGAACAAAAGATATATAGCTCTTCACGAGTCTGAGATAAAGACCATTGATCTCGAGACCAAGCAGCTTGTCGGAAGTGCTTCTCCGGAAGAGAGCTTCTTTTCCGGTGTTCTGTCCAATGATGGAAAAAGACTGTACGGCTACGATTATGACTTTAACTTTATGTACATGGATGTTTCCTCAGGTGAGGAGAACCATCCTCTTCCTGACTACACAGTACTTGGAGTTGCGCTGAGCTGGGATGATTCCATGGCAGCCCTTACCTGCTCCGACGGACAGCTTAGGCTCTTTTCAACATCTAACTGGAAGCTTATAGATTCCGTGAAGTTTAGCGGCAATTCCGATAACCTTGTAGTATTCTCCTCTGACGGAGACAAGCTGTTCCTTCAGGGAATGGATCTTTACTTCAAGATCTATGATATTTCGGAAAAAGAGCTGGTATTCTCATCCAGCGATCAGCTGATGGACATCAGGGAAGTAAACTATGATGCAGAGAACGAGATAGTTGCTCTTAGTAATTATACAAATATGTATGTAGTGGACGTTGCAGGAAACAGCCTTGTCCATAATGCTCCTCTTGGAAAGGTATATCTTCCAAAGAAGCAGCTTATGATCTGTGGTTCTTCCGACCGTCTCTATAAGTTCAAAGTTAAGAACTTAGATGACCTTGTGACAGCTTTCCGTGAAGAATTCGGAGATATACAGCTTACAGACGAGCAAAAATTAATTTATAATATTGACTGATAATAGTTAAGATTTTCAGAATATTGCCGATATAAAAGACGTAGATAATAGATATCGTTAAGTCTGCCCATAAGGGTTTAGATAAAGGCAGGGATGCGAACGGATCATATCCGGGAAATGGAGGGAACCATGAACAATATTTCTGAAATTACCGCAAGTAACAGCGCGCCGGTTCTTGAAAGTGTAAAGAATGCTGCAGCTAAAGAAAAAACCGGTGTAACCAATACTAATTATGGCAAGACTGTAGGAAAGGCCCAGCTTTCCGAGGAAGGGGCCAAGTACTATGAGGAGCTGAAGAAAAAATATTCCAACATGGACTTTGTCCTTGTGTCAAAGGACATGAAGGATTATGCCAAGCAGCATGCCAGCTCCTATGGCAATGCCAATAAGATGGTGGTCCTTATCGATGAGGAAAAAATAGAGAGAATGGCCACCGATTCTCAGTTCAGGTCTCAGTACGAGGGGCTTATCGCAAAGGCCCAGTCAGCTATGCTGGTGCTTAAATCCATGGCTGAGCAGCAGGGCAATGTGAAAGCTATCGGAATGCAGGTGGGAGACAACGGCAAAGCATCCTTCTTTGCTGTGATGGAGAAGTCTTCCAGATCCATGCAGGAGAAGCTGGCAGCCAAGAGAGCAGCTAAAAAGGAAGCCGAGAAAAAGGCGGAAAAGAAGGCTGAGAAGAAAGAGTTGTCGGAGAAACAGCTGGAGAAGCTGCGGGACAAAGCAAAGGATAAATCAATATCTGAAGAGGAAGACTTTGAGGAAGAGGATTATGAGATCATCATGGCCAATTCCATCGAGGAACTTCAGAGTAAGATTGAGTCCTACAACTTTAATCTGAGAGCCAATTCAGTCCAGACACCCGAGGAGAAGATGGTGGGACAATCAATAGATTTTAAGGGGTAACTTGTACTTACGATAATAGACTGGAAAGTAATTGGGGGAAACAGTATGTACAAAATTGCTATATGTGATGATGAGAAAAGCTCTGCCGTTTATGCGGCGGAGCTTTTGGACAGGTACAGGGAACATCATCCAAAGCTGGAGATGAAG
>JAEEGL013441279.1_pt1 | contig 13288 bp, 8 predicted proteins | sample 9134231 | NCBI WGS metagenome assembly JAEEGL01 (sample SAMN16246548, study PRJNA631951) | gut metagenome | biome: gut microbiome; feature: rumen; material: fiber-attached | host: Bos | place: Iran: Karaj | collected 2018-10 | reverse complement strand
TATAGATAACGCAGTTTCAAAGGGCTGGCTTAAGGGTTAATTTCTTCCAGCTGCTTTTTCCAGGATTTCAATTAAGCCGGAATAATTTTTGCGGACGGTTTTTCTGTGTGCGTCCTGAATAAACTCCAGTTCGTTACGGAACAGTCTGTCCTTTGCAGAAACCGGCATGTACTGAATACTGCTTCTTGTGTAGTAGTGTTCAATACAACCCTTAGGAAGAATATAGATTCTTGCAGCTTCAGTTGCCGCAAGAATAAAGGCCGCAAGATTTTTTATAAGAGGAATTGTTTCTGCAATTTCTGGAGAAAGGCATTTTTCAATTTCATCACTTACATTATTAATGCCCTGTAAAAGTACTGTTTTATAAGTGTCTACGCTCTCGGCATTTTCATGCTTTTCGCGGAGCTGGGTAAGCTTTTCAATAAGAGGCTGCATTTTAGGCGGAATGCTGTTGGTTTCAAAATAATTATTCAGCTCCTGAGAAATCTTTATGAGATATCTTTCAAGTCTGAATATCAGCTTGCTGAGAGTGATTTCCTGAGCCATTTCTTTTGTGGAAAAAATAGTTGAATAAAAATCAGCCTGTCTGTCCTTCTGTTTTTCGAGCCACTTGATTACGCGTTCATCTTCATTTGCAACATCGCGAAGCTTTCCGGAAAACAGAGAGTCCAGATCTGTTATAATTCGGCCGTTAGTCCCCAATAACGAACATACCTTGCAGAAAACTCCAAGTTCATCTTTACCGCCAACATCAATAATACCGGTTCCTGCCGCACTGTATTCATCTTCGATAAAGGTCAGAAGGTAAGTAAACATCTGCTGGTCGGTATAGCCTTCTACGAAAATCTGGTTATCGGAAAAAAAGAACTGCTTGTGGTATGTGTTGAAGCGAGGGAGAAAGCGGCGGAATAAAGCGTCATCTTCCTCTGATAGTTCTTCAATACTTGTAGGAGCCTTGTTGATATGGCAGACAATAACTCCGCTTAATTCCTCTGGGGTTCTTAAATCAATATAAAAGGGGGAGTGTGAAATCAAAAAGAATAGCCTGCGTTCACTGTGCGAAACCTCTTTGCGGATTTCATTCATAAAAAAGGTTTGAAACTGAGGATGAAGGTGGAGCTCCGGTTCATCAATAAAAAGGCAGTCATCAGCTGCGGAATCATAAAGATTTACAAGCAGCGAAATGATTTCCCGAAGCCCGTGACATTCAGCCTCTTCCAGCATATATTCAACATTCCAGGCTTTGTTTTCAACAATTGGAATAAGAGTGCTGTCAATGTCTTCTATAAAAGTTATAGATTTTCCAAACATGCTCGACAGCACTTTTTCAATTTTAAGTTTGATTTTTTCGTTATCTTTGAGAATTGAAATCTGGTCGCTGTAATTACGATCGGCTTTAAGAAACTTAACAGAATAACCCGCAGCTTCAAATTGCTTTGCAATATTTTCTGCAAGAAGGGTTTTTCCACTTCCATTTGGGCCGACAATAAGATTTATTTGAGACCAGTTAGATTTCTTAAAAACGGTCTTTCCCCAGAGAAATGGAATTTTAACACGTGTTTCGAGCTCAATCATAATTATATTATAACATAGGTTTGATTTTATGATATAATAAAAACAATGAAAGTTATTACAATTACACCGCCGGTAGTTCAGTTTAATACTCCGTATCCCTCAGGAGCTTATCTTACTTCTTTTTTTAAGACTCAAAATTATGATGCCGCCTGGTTTGATTTAAATATCAGACTTTTTTATGAGATTTTCAGCCGTAACGGATTAAAACGTCTTTTTAAACTTTCAGAAAAAAATGCCCTTAAGCTGGCTGATGAAGCTGATAACAAGGGCGATGATAATACCGCATTTAACCTTCGCCGCTATATTACACAAAAAGAAAACTGGATTGAATGGATTGATTTTATAACTGCAGTTTTATGCGGTAAAGAATCCCGCGAAAAGGAACATCAGTTTTTATATTCTCCCTTTGCACCGCGTGGTTCAAGAATGGAAAATTATCTTTCTAATCTGGCAGAAAATGGACGTGAGCCTACAGTAGACGATGTTCGCTTTTTGTGTACCTTTGCACTTGCAGATCTTTCGGATTATATAACAGTTGCTTTTGATAAGCAGTTTTCACTTGTCCGATATGCCGAAGCTCTTGCAGTGGATACCAGAAGCTTTGCTGATTTTGAAGCACAGATTGATTCACCTGTTATGGAGCATTTTTATAAACCGGTTCTGGAAAAGTTGTTTCAGGAAAAATCAGCTGATTTTCAAGCCGCAACAGAGAGAGAAAACCGTACACTTGTCTGCATTTCCGTTCCTTTTGCAGGAACCTTTTTGCCGGCTCTTTACACCGCGCGCTACGTTAAACAAAAATTCGGCAGTAAGGCTTTTGTGTGTATAGGTGGCGGCTACGTAAACACCGAGCTCCGCGAAGCACGCGATCCGGCCCTTGCAAAATATATAGACGCCATTTCGTACGACCGCGGTTACGGCTCCTATAGGGCACTGTTAAGTGCGATAGCTGTAGCTGGTGAAAGTAGCGCAGAGACAGAAATTAAAGTTCTCTACAAAATGCGACTTTTCACGCCGCAGTCTGATGGATCAGTAAAAATCACCGAACCGCTCTGGCAGGACATAGACTTCGAAAAATACGAAAACGAAATAACTGCAAAAATCATACCTGATTATTCTGATATAGATTTTTCGATTTATCCTAGAATGTGCGACGATGCAAATGCAATGCACAGAATCTGGACGGATGGTTCGTGGATAAAAGCATACCTTGCGCATGGCTGCTACTGGCACCGCTGCGCCTTTTGTGATACCACACTGGATTATGTTTGCGGATATAAACCAACTGATATAGAACCACTTTATAACGGACTTCTAAAAACTGCCCGAGAAAAAGGAGTTTATGGAATTCATTTTGTTGATGAGGCATTGCCACCTGTTGCGCTTAAAAAGTTTGCGCTTTTAAATGCAAGAGCTGGGAATCCGCTTTATTTCTGGGGAAATGTCCGATTTGAAAAGACCTTTACAAAAGACCTTGCAGCTTTTTTAAGTTACTGTGGTCTTGGCGGAGTTTCTGCGGGAATTGAATCGGCTACAGGTACAGGACTGGAGTCAATCAACAAGGGTACAGACATCGCTTCAATCACCCGTGCCTGCTGCGCCTTCAAAGAAGCGGGCATCCTCGTCCACGCATATATGATTTTCGGCTTCTGGAATGATACTCCGCAGACTATTATAGATTCAATGGAAACTCTGCGACAGTTTTTTGAAGCGGGCCTCCTCGACAGCGCCTTCTGGCACAAATTTGTTCTTACCCGAAATTCCACCGTTTATAATCAGTGGCAGAAGGAGGGTAAGCTCGACCTTGTTTCGCGAGAAGATTCAAGCTCGGCTTTTGCAAGAAATAACCTGCATTTTAAGGGTGAAGAAAAATTCAACAGGTTTGGTGCACCGCTGGAGCTAGCCCTTAATTCCTGGATGCATGGAGACCGTCTGGATCAGCATGTAACAAAATGGTTCGACTTTCAGGTTCCAAAGCCCGGTGTTTCCAGAGATTTTATAAATACGCAGATACAAAAATACGAGCAGAAAAACCACGAACGAACAAACCTTATTAATGATAAAACTTTGCAGAATCTGTGGTGGCTGGGTGGAACTCCAGTACCTTGCGGAAAGACGGAATACCGATGGCTTTATCTTATGGAAGAACAGACTGTTTCTGTTGAGTCGGGCGGGAAGTTTGGGGAACTCGTTCCTCTGCTTATGGCGTTACGTCCCGAGGCCTCTGAGAATGAGCGTAGCTCGGGCCTTGAAGAGATTTCGAAAAATCATTCTTTTATCAGGCTTTTAAAAAAGCTGCATGGCAGAGGGCTGGTGCTTCTAGATTTCTGACATTTCAATTCTTACGAAATATGTTATAATTTTAAATTATGAATTGTAAAATGCTGTTTGATAAACCTGTAGAAAAGTGGGAGCAGTATCTTCCGCTTGGAAACGGCCGCCTTGGCTGTATGGTTAAAGCTCATCCATGTAATGAAATACTTCAGCTTAATGAAGAAGGTATCTGGTCTGGTGGACCGCAAAACCGCCTGAATCCTGATACAAAAAAGAATCTTGAAAAAATCCGTTCACTTGTAAACGATGGCCGGGTTCTCGAAGCACAGTCGCTTTGTTTTGAAGCAATGAGCGGAACAAGCTTTAACGAACGCGCATATCAGACAGCTGGTGATTTTCATATAGATTTCTTTTCTGAAAAAAATAATGGGCTAGCCTGTGGCTGGCCGCTTCAGCATAAGACTGATGATAAGGCAGTTGCTTCAGCCAGTTATAAAAGCGAGCTCTTTTTAGATATGGCCTGTACGCTCGTAACTTATACAGATGACGAAGGAACAATTTTTACACGCCGTACGTGGATCAGTGCGATGGATGATATTCTTTTTATGCATGTTACAGCCAGTACTCCGGGGAAAATAAATTACTCGGGTTACCTTGATCGAGGTATCTGGTCCGACTCAGTTTTTGCCGATGATAACTGTATTTATCTCGAAGATTCTCACGGAATTCCTTTCTGTGTGGGAGCAGGGGCAGTTGCCCTTGGCGGTGAGTACGGAACTCGCGGAAGCTGTCTTTACGGAAAAGCCTGTGACGAGGTTTTATTTTTTATAGATATTCAAAGCCTTAAGTGGAATAAAAAATGGAACAAAAATCCGCTTACAAAAAAACAATACAACAAGCTGATTAGAAAAAATAAATGGACTCCACTTTGTAAGTGTAATCTAACAAAAATTAAAGCTCAAATTTCAAAGGTTGGACTCACTACTGCTGCAGAAGATTTTTTTGCCTGGCATTTAGTGGAATACAAAAACTACTGGGACCACCTTGAAGTAGAAATTGGCTCTCCAACTTCGCTCAACGAACAGGAAGAAATATCAACATCAGACCTCTTAAAATCCGCTTCTCCATATAATACTGCTCTGGTAAATCAGTATATAAACTTCTCCCGCTATCTTATGATTTCCGGCAGTCGTGTTCCGGGCACATTACCACTTACTCTTCAGGGACTATGGAACGGACAGATTGAACCGCCATGGCAGAGTAAATACACAATCAATATAAATGCCCAGATGAACTACTGGCCGGCTAATATGACAAGTCTCAGCGAGTGCGAACTTCCTTTCTTCGACCTGCTTGAACGCTGTTACGAAAGAGGCCGTGAAACTGCCCGCCTTATGTACGGCTGCCGCGGTTATGTTCTTCATCATAATACCGATATCTGGGGTGATGCAGCCCCACAGGATGCCTGGATTCCCGCTACTTACTGGGTACTCGGTGCTGCCTGGATGGCGACACACATAATTGAACATTATGAATATACAATGGATAAAGCCTTTCTTGCACGCTATTACTATCTTATGCATGAGGCTGCACTGTTCTTTGTTGATTATCTTGTGCCGAGCGAAGAAACCGGTCTTGCAGAGGATGGAGAGCCTTATCTGATTATCAATCCAAGTCTTTCTCCAGAAAATACATATATTACAAAAACCGGTGAAACAGGAGCTCTTACTGCCGGATGCGAAATGGATAATATGATTCTTGAGCATCTGTTTACAGGAATCAAAAAGGCGAGGGCTGTACTGGGAGAAAAGAATCTTCACTATAGTCAGAAAGATTTTGATGATTTTGACTATGTGCTTTCTCATCTTAAAAAGCCATCCCTTAATTCTGATGGTACACTAATGGAATGGAATAAAGAGGTAGTAGAGGTTGAACCGGGACACCGTCATATCAGCCATCTTTACGGGCTTTTCCCTGGTCACACAATTACCCTTGAGCGAACTCCGGAACTCTGCGACGCCGCAATAAAAACCTTACAAAAGCGCCTGTCTAACGGCGGCGGTCATACTGGCTGGAGCCAGGCATGGATTATAAACTTTTATGCCCAGCTTGGAATGGGAAATGAAGCACTTTCTTCTATTATAAAGCTATTCCAGCATTCAACTCTTCCAAACCTTTTAGACAATCATCCTCCGTTCCAGATTGACGGAAACTTTGGAGCTCTTGCGGGAACGCTGCGGCTTTTAGTTCAAAGCGAATTCGATGATCAGGGGAACGTAAATGTCAAACTTCTTCCGGCACTTCCAGATGAGCCTGCATGGCAGACCGGCCATGTCCGTGGCCTCGCAATCAAAGGCGGTTATACAATTGACTTTGAGTGGAAGAATGGAAAGGTAACAAGTCACACCCTGCATAAAGGAAAGTATGGCATAGATGAAAATCATCTGAATTTTTCAATCAGTTCTTCGCGGTTCTTTACACCAACCTTGGAATAAAGACGGCTGGTGTAATTTTCAACCGTGCGTGGCGAAATAAAAAGTTCTTCGCAAATCTGCTTGTTGGATTTTTCCTGAAGCAGGGCTTCAAAAATAACACGCTCCTGCTTGGAAAGAATTGAAACAATGGAATCTACTTTAGTTTGTGCTTCTGTCATGTAATGTTCAAGGTAAGTACCGCCATTCTGCACAACATCCAGACAGTGAGCAAGTTCTTCTTCCTTTGCAACCTTTGAAATATAACCTTTGGCACCAGAATCTTTAGCCTGCAGAACAAAGCCGGTAGTATCGTACATAGAATACATAACGCATTTGATTTCCGGATATTTTTCAGAAATCTCTTGAACAAGAGAAAAACCCGTTTCATTTATGAGCTGTACATCAACAATTATGACAGCTGGAAAAAGCTCCACATTTTTAAGGCTTTTGCTAAGACAGTTCAAACAGTCCAGACATTCTTTAGAAGAAGCAAAATCCTTTGGAACCCTCCATTGGGTATGCTGTTCGAGCCAGGATTTTAGTCCGTTACGAACCATATTATGGTCATCAACAATATAAACAATATTTTTCATTATGCATTCTCCAGAGGTAGTTTAATTGTTATTTCCATTCCGTCATTCTGTGCTGTAAAGAATTCGATGGAGCCACCAATCAATTCCATCCTGTCTTTCATAGAACGTAAACCAAGATGGTCTTTGCTTTTTAATTTTTTATTTAATTCATCCGGATTACAGCCGATTCCGTCATCAGTTATATAAATTAAAAGAGTGTTTCCTGTCTTTTTAATAAAGATAGAAACCTGAGTTGCATAGGAATGTTTTTCAACATTTGTAAGTGATTCCTGAACAACACGGAAAAGATTCTGTGTTTCTTCCTTCTCAAGAACAGGATATTCAAAGCCTTCATCCACCTTAAAGTAGCATGGAATATGGGTGCGTGAGCTGAACTGAAGAACAAGTGAGTTAATAATTGAAATAAGCTCCAGCTTAGAAGAGTCTCCTTCGTTGTGGCTTGCAAGCTCTGCAGGAGTAAGGTTGTAACAGATGTTACGCAGTTTTACAATACAGTCGGTTGCAATATCTTCGATTTTACTTTGCCTTTGCTTAGATGCTTCATCTACAACAAGATTTTCTGTTTCCAGGCGAAGTACGCGGATATCCTGAACAACCGAGTCGTGAATATCACGGCTGATTTTTGCACGTTCTTTTTCCTGAATATCAAAAATCATTTTGTTATGTTCTTTTAAGGTTTTTGCTGTTTTTTTGATTCTGCGGTTTTTGTGCAAAAGAAGGGTGATGATAAACATAATTGAAAGAATAAAACAAACAATTGCCATAAAATCAAAAGCTATACGACCAGAGCTTCCCTGATTTTTTAAGTTCAATTTGTTTTCCTGCTTTTTATCAATCTTTTTTGCTTCTTCAAGAGCCAGAGTGTAGTTGTTATATTTTTCAATTTTTTCATTTAAGCAGTTGAACACCCACCAGGATTTTACATCCCTGTCACGAATAATAAGGGTATAATCAGTATTACGGAAGCATAATTGACATTCATTTCTTATGTTGCCATCAGGAATCTTTACATTAGATGGATTTTCAAAAGTCCAGTAAGAATGGAAGGGCAGGTCCTTTGTTGCTTCTGGCACCTGAAAAATAAATCTTCCTTTATCATCTTCTATCTGATATAAAGAACTTGTAGTCCATCGATTATCAATCTTCCAATTCGGTTCATTGTCGTGTAAAAACCAGACCCCTGTTTTATTAACAATTAAATGGCCTATTCCGCTTTCCATCTTCTGATGATTTAATAATATTGGCTCATAATTTTTTTTTGTCTGTGTTCCAATCCAAAGGCCTTCACTGTCTTGAACAAAACTGGCGGGATGTCCCCAGGCAGCTGCAAAATAAAACTTTTTAGAAAAGGGACTGAATACAAGACTTCGAACATCTCCACCACTGACACTCTGATCCCAAATCTTATAAATCTTTCTATCTCCATAATATAAATCAGGAGCAAAGGCATATATGATATTGTGCCAGCCTTCTTCAGCAACTACATTCAAAAGGTATAAGGAATTATCTTCATTTCCAACACATTGAAAAACATGGGTATGAGTAAAAGCTTCTTTGTGAGCGTCCCAGAAAGGAATAGCCTGTTCTATTTCTTTAAGAGAAGGTCTTAAGTCATCTTCTGCGGCAAGTGAGCTTGTAATCAATAAAAGTGTGATAAAGCAAAATATCCGAATCTTCATGCTTTATATAATACCCCAAGAATTTGGAATTAGATAGAGAGTTAAACTCACAATTTTCGAAAAAAAAATCCCCAAAAAACTCAAATTTATAAAAAATTGTGAGTTTAACTCTGTATTTTTTCAATTTTTTATAACCTATAATTAAAGTTAACAAAAACTAAACAAGAAATCGAAAGGAGTTGTTTATGAAAAAAACTAAGATTTTTGGAGTTTTGCTGGTAACGGTACTGGCATTCGCATTATTCAGCTGTTCAAATCCATCTGGTGGTGATAGTAGTGGAAGTGGATCTGGATCAGGATCAGGATCTGGTTCTGGAGGTGGTTCGAGTTCAAATCATACGGAAGAAGACCAGCCGATTTCTGGTCCCCTGACAACAGTTGAAACATGGCCTGGAAAGAATGAAGCGGGTGAGTCGATAACTTACTATATAAACAGTTCATATACTATAAAAGATGGAGGCTCTCTTACAATTGAAGATGGTGCAATTGTAAAATTAGGACCTAACGGTTACATTGTTGTGAATAATACAGGTGCAATAAATGCAACAGGAACAATATTTACTTCATATAGAGATCCAAGTGGAAAAAAAATTATAGCCGCTGGAGATACAGAACCTGCACCAGGAGACTGGAAATACATTAAAATATATGGTGGTACAGGAAAGTTTGAGGGTTGTTCCTTTAAGTATGGAGGAAATGGAAATAGTACATTATATGCTTGTAAATATACAACTAAAGGTAAACTTAGAGTAAATAATTGTACATTTGCATATAATACTGGTTCTAAAAAAGTGGCAAATGATATCGATGCAGCCTTAAAATATGATGATGCCCTTGATTATAACGAACAGGATAACTGTGTAACAAATACAGTTTTTAAAAATAATGTATGGGCTTTGAGTATTCCTGCTCATTTTACTTTAGATGCTTCAAACACTTTTGGCACTTCAGCTGAAGAAAAAAATGAATATAATTATGTTCATATTAACTCTTACAGTATAAAAACCGAAGCTGTATGGCATAAACAGAATGTTCCATATCTGTATGTAGGTGTTAATCGCATTAATCTTAATGGATCGTCAAGTGGAAATGGAAAACTGACTATAAAGGGTGGAGAAGATGCAGAGCATCCAAATACAATTTGTTTCGCAACTGTTGGACTTGGAATAGATAAAGGTGGAGAATTGAATGTCGAGGATAATGTTCTTTTTAGAAATAGTCCAGAGACAGAAGGTACAAAATTTAAGGGATTGTATTGTGATACATCGCGAAAGTATTATATTTCATCATCATCTTCTATTACGATTACCCAAATTATATTGTTACCGAGTACAAAAATAAGAATCGAAAATTATGAACCAGCAGAAACAAAATATACAAGTGCTCATGAATATTTTGATGGATATTCAGCTGAAATTAAAAATGTAAATAATTATGATACTTTCAAGTATTAATTAATAATCTATTGAAAACTTATGTACAACTGCTGCTTTTTTTTGAAATCAGCAGTTGTTTTTGTTTAGTGACAATCCTGTAAAGACAGAATTGTTACTAAACAAGAATCGAAAGGAGTTGTTTATGAGAAAAATGAAATGGTTTGCAGCGCTGGTAATTTTCGCTGCCTTTGCATTTAATTTTACAGCTTGTGGAAATCCATCTGGTTCAGATGATTCATCTGGTTCTGGTTCGCAGGGCGGTGGACAGAGCGATCGCACAAAGGTTGATGGAAAAATTGGTGAGTATGGTTATCCTTATGAAGTAGGCGATATTGTATTTAAAGATGGAAGTGCTACACAGTCTACTGATTTAACCGATGCACAGAAAGCTGCCGCAATTGCAGTTATCTTCTATAAAGGTAATCAGCTGAATAGTGATGACGCAGAAGGAAATGCAGTTACAAATAAAGAACGTATACTTGGAGTTGGATTGGTACAATCTCATTCTTCTATGGGAGAGTATTGGGGCTCTGGTTATGGTGCTAACAGAGATATGACTTCTATTAAATGTTCTGTAAGGGGTGAGAATGGTAACTGGGTAATTAGTGGTGATAAAGATGGATATGATAATCTTTATCAAATGGCAGTGGAATTAAAATCTGATAATGATATTTATGCAACAGTTGATAAATATTATTATGCTTTCTTATTTGCACTTCATTATGCAGAGAAAACAACAAATCAGCTTAAAAATACACCTTACGAAAATGGCTGGTATTTACCAAGTATTGCTGAATTATATTATTTATGGAAAAAAGTTGAAGTTGTAAACAAAGCAAGTAAATTATGTGGCGGAGAAGCATTTGGTGAAAAACAAGCTGGTCAGACATATTGGTCTTCTTCTAAGTCTACAACAGAAGCAGAAGTTTATACATTCAATTTTAATCTTACTGGAAATAAATATGATGATGGAAAAATTGAATCGAAGCCGAGAAATTCTTTTGTTAACAACTTATGTGCTATCCGCGATTTTACAGAAGGTGCAACAAGTCCTGTTATTCCAAGACCAGCTGCAGAAGAAGGTAAGTTAGGACTATACGGCAAGCCTTATGAATTTAATGACATTATGCTTAACGATGGAAGTGTTATTCCATATAAACCAGGGCTGGTATTAACAGCTGAACAGAAAGCAGCCGTTCAGTCAATTATTTTCTATGCAGGATGTGAGAAAATGGATGGAACTAACGAATGGCCTCAATGTGCACTTGGACTTGGGTTAGAAGAAAGCTCTAATAAATTGAAATGGTGTACATCAGACGCTTATCTTTATGACAGATCATTCGAATATTCTGAATGTACTGTAGCAGGAAATGCTGGTGAACATACTTTTACTGCACTACATGTGATGGGAGAATTAAACTTATCTTATTTGAAAACAGCTCTTTATTATGAAATTGAGAAGAACTATATTGGTCAGGTATATCCTGCAATATGGTTTGCGGGAAAAGATGACCCGGTTGTTACAGGAAGTTCAGCTTCAACAGGAACCGATATTCACCCTTGGTATCTTCCAACTATTGCTGAAATGTTCTATATGTGGAAAGCTAAAGATGATGTAAACAAAGTTCTTGATTTACTTGATGGAGATCTGTTACGAACAAATGAAACATATTGGTCGTCTTCACAATCACCTGAGTGGAATGAAACAAAAAAAGTTATGGCAATTAAAATGTCTAATGGTGATTGTTCTATTGCTACAGATAAGACTACTGAATTGTATGTGCGTATGATAAAAACATACGATAATTGTCTTTATAGTCACTAATATTTTTTTGAATTACCAAAAATAGACAATCGAACATATTCATGTCAAAGCGTCTTATTAAAGGGAGGATTTGTATGGTTTCAAATTCTCCCTTTTTTTATGCTTCTACGCTTTTACAGGTACAACATACTTAGTTATTTCTTTAACTTCTTCAAGAGTCATATTCAGAGATTTTGTAATGAAAATTGTGAGTTTAACTCTGTAGTTTTTTATACAATGCTTGTGAAAACAAAAATTATGCTAGTGTTATAATATCTACAAAAGGTCTTGTTCCAGCCTTGTGCCTGGAGTAATAATATATTTATATTTTTAATCACACTGTAACATAAATCATAATTCCAGGTGTCATAATTTTTATGAAAAATAAAAATATCTTATCCTCGGTTTTATTGATTTATGTTATCTGTTTTATTTTGCGCCTGTTCGAATATTTTATACTTAGAACAGATTATTCAATAATAGGTGAGGCTCTTTTTCATAAGCTTGCTGGAATTGTAATCCTCATCATTTTTGCCCGTATTTATAAATACAAGGCAGATGAAATCGGTTTTTCTTTGTACCAATATGAAGTAAAACTCATTGCTGGTCTGTTCTTTGGAATCTTCTGTTTTGCAATTGCATACTTTATTGAAGTTATGATTGCGAAAGCTTCCGGTTCATATTCAGGCTTAAGGTTTTATGTAACAAGCTATTCCGTAAATGGGAATCTTGGAAATCAGACAGGACTTTTTTTCTTTGCCCTCTGTATTTTCGGGAATGTCGTAAATGTCATAATGGAAGAAGGTGTTTTCCGAGGTCTTTTTATCCGCCGTCTTCAGGAAAAGTTTTCTTATTCGTCTACTGCAATAATTTCTGCAGTTCTCTTCGGTTTCTGGCATGGTGTAGCCCCTGTGCGAAGCTTCCTCGACGGAGAGCTTTCAACCTTTGGACTTTTTATGAACTGCATGATTCTGATTCTTTCTTCTGCTGTGGTTGGTTATAAATACGGCCTTATTACAAAAATAACTGGTTCGGGCTTTATGGCCATGGGTGACCACTTTGTAAATAATACTCTGATTAATATTCTGCATGTTCTTTCAGAAAATGGCGCAGATCAGCTTCAGATGATAAGAATCAGTATAGCCCAGACCCTTTCTTTTATCCTGGTTCTGGTATATTACTTTTATTCAAAAAAACACAAAAAATCTCCGCAGATAAGTGAATCTATTGAATAAAAAATTGATTTCTGTTATATTCTTTGATACGTATTTAGACTTTAGGTATGGTGGCGTCTAATCCCCGTTTTACGCTGACCAGCCGGTCTTCTTACCAGTCTTTTGCAGGTTGGATTCTGTTTCCTTGTTCCTCTGCATCGGGCGATTGATAACGAATTATTTTAATAGAGGTATTTTATGTACGCAACTATTGAATTTAAGGGCAAGCAGTACAAGGC
>JAEEGL012459572.1_pt1 | contig 13288 bp, 11 predicted proteins | sample 9134231 | NCBI WGS metagenome assembly JAEEGL01 (sample SAMN16246548, study PRJNA631951) | gut metagenome | biome: gut microbiome; feature: rumen; material: fiber-attached | host: Bos | place: Iran: Karaj | collected 2018-10 | reverse complement strand
GGCCGCGCTGTATCTTCACCTGTCACTTTGGAATCTCGACTCGGGGAGCTCCGCGGAATCCTCGCTTCCTTGTCTCTCACCTGCTTGTCAGATTTCCTCATCGCAAACATGTCAATGATCTCACATGGGCTCCCCGGCCCAGCGGCCGCCTTTTGACAGGGCGTCAAAAAAACCGCTCAACTCGGAACCAGGTCCTCGTGAGCCGAAAAGCGATGCAAAATTACAACCGTTCCGCGACATGGCAAAATATTTTCACGAAAAAATGCAGGAAAATCGCGAATTTAACATCCTTTCACTAAAAAAGGGGCGTTTTCAGGGGGAAACGGGCCTTTCCCGGGGGAGGGAGACAGGGGACCAGCGGAGAGCGGGGGCGGGAAACGGCGCGCCGCCGGGCGCGGCGCACGCGGCGAGGCGCACCGGCAACCGACAAGACAAGGGCACACATTATTATATAATATATAGCGACAAAAAATAGGAGGATGTGGTTGCATCCTCCTAATTATTGCCTGATTGGCAATTTTGTGCTTGCGGCAATGCTTTTCTATTTAAAGAGCGACATTTGATCGTCGTCGCCAGTGAAGTTAATGCCGTCATCAAGATCGTCAAGAATTGGGCTGTCACCATTGGCAGCGTTTTTGAGTTGCTCTTTAAGTTCCTCGATTTGTGCTTTGAGTTCTTCTACTTCACTGTTGTCGCCACCAGCTTCAAGAAGTTTTTTCTTCAAGATTGCAATCTCATCGTCTTTGCGCTGCTTGATTTCCTCAAACTTCTCGATTTCGGCAACGAGTTGCTCGGCTTGTGCAAGATCTTCATTAGCCTTGTCGAGTTCCTCGCTGGTTTCGTCGAGTCGGCGATGCAACCATGCCACCTGTGCTGCGAGGGTGTCGATCTCAGCATCTTTCTCTTCAAGTGCTTTGGTATCGACCACTGCTGCTACTGGAGCAGCATCACCACTTGCCCTGAGTTCGTCGATCTGCTTCTGCAGTTGAGTAATGCGCTCTTTAGACTTGAGACCCTCATTTCTCTCTTTGGTAAGTTCTTGATTGAGTTTCAAGAGCTCTTCCTTGGCGATGTCGCCGCTCTTGTTCTGCTCCTCATTCATCTGAAGCACCTTCATCTTATTCTGAAGGCTGCGGTTTTCCATCTCCACCTTCTCCTTGGAGGTCATCAACTCTTGCATCTTCATTTGCAAGTCGTTGTATCGTGTGAGAGTGCTCTTGCGAGAGTTCTCGGTAGATTTGATTTTCTCTTTGAGATCCTCAATCTCCTCGTATGCATTCAGAGCCTTATCATCGGTCTCTTTAAGTTTGTCGATTATCTCGGCACGCTCTTTGTTCCATTTCTCGGCAGCGCTATCGAGCACGTCTTTGCGCAAGCGAGTCTCATAGTCGCGGAACTGTGGTCTTAAAGTCTCTACTATAGCCTGAGTCTCGGCCTCAACGTTCAAGTTATTGAGGATTTGCGTTGGCAGATTGCCATTTATGATTATCATTATCCTCTTGAGAATATTCTCGGGCACGCCTACATCTTTAGTAACGGCTAGTTCCGACATATCAACCTGCTGACGTGGGAGTTCCACTCTGGTATATACAGGTTTTTCTACAGGCTCTTGGCCCTGCTCTTCATCATTACCATCCTCCCTCTTCTGGGCACTTCTTGGTTTTTTCTCGTCTTCGTCCTTGCGCCAGGGGTTATCATAATTTCTCTTCTCGAAGTAATCGAGGTCGTCAACGCCTTCCCCAAAATCACCAAGTCCCAAAACCTTCTTTAATGCATTATTAAAATTCATAGTCAGTGTATTTATTTTTTTGTATTTTTCATATTGAGCGTGCAAAGTTAATGATTTTCCTTTAAACAATCGCCAAACAATTTAATCTAAATGTGAGAAAAAAAGAAAACCCTACCCGTTAAGGGTAATTCCACAAACTTTATAATGCAAATCCAGACGAAAAACATGTCGTTCGCCATCACTTTTTTGTCGTTTACCATTAACCTTGACTAGATAGCGGCACCACCCTTAAACCTTTGGTAATCATAATAATCTAAATAACAGAAAGCGATGAGAAGCATAACGCAAAACACAGCAAAATGTCGTTTGCCATCACTTTCGGGTCGTTGACCACCAACTTTTGCAACAACTATTGCACTGCGTGGAAAACCACCTTAACTTTGCAACAAATAAATTTAATAACCGCTGGCAACAGCATAAAAACTCACAATCATGAAGAAATTATTACTTAGCATCGCAATCTTGCTGGTTACTGCAGGTCTGGCAGCACCATCGGCAATGGCACGCACAGTGCGTGGCGGTGCAATGAGCCACAGACCAAGTGTTGAAATGCGTGGTCCAGGTCATGGTCCTCGAGTTGGAAAGCCAATGCCGCCAGTTGGTGGCCGCCCAGTGGCAATGCACTATGGCATGCGCCTCGCCAGCCGTCCTGCGGGAGTAGTGGTAAACTTTGGCGGTGTGAGCTTCATCTATAACAACGGTGTATATTATAGTTCCATCGGCCGCGAGTTTGAGGTAGTTCGTCCACGTGTGGGCATGATCGTTCCCTCGCTCCCCATGAGTCACAGCGTGATGATTCGCAATGGCGCAAAGCACTACATCCACAACGGCATCATCTACAGCCCCATGCACCGCAACGGCACCGTAGTGTTCCGCATCGTAGGCTTCATCTAAACAATTAAATAATCTCGTGGGCCCTGTGCCTCAAGACTATGGTCAGGGTCCACTTTTCTAAGAACTCAATTACAAACATTTTTTAAAATATTTTCATCATGAAAAAGACAATTTTATTAGCATTAATGGCAGTAGTTGCTACTACTGCAGTAACAGCACAAGAAACTGAACAGCGCGGCGACCGCCGTGCACCAGATCCAGAGAAACGCATTGAGCACCAGGTTAAACGTCTTGACAAGAAACTCAAGCTCACCGACGAACAGAAGCAGCAACTCAAAGAGTTTTATGGTGAGTTTGACAAGACCCAGATGGCCCGCATGGAGCAGGTGCGCCTGCAAGAGAAAAAAGACCGCGACGCCCTCGACGGCAAAATCAACTCAATCCTCACCGACGAGCAGAAAGCCAAATATGCCGAGATGAAGGAGCAAGATAAAGAGATGTGGAAAGAAGGCCGCAAAGGTTTTGCTCGCGGAGAAGGACCGGGTAGAGGACATGGTCCAGGCCGAGGACACGGAGCAGGTCGTGGTCACGGTGGACATGGCGGACACGGCGGCATGGGCGGCTTTGACAGCGACATGACCGAGTAACCCGCACACACAAAAGAAAAGATAGAAGTTTTTCATAAGAATAACATTTTGGTTATATTTTTCATAAGCATTTGATTTAGGTTAATGATTGATTAGTAAGGCTATTAAGGAATGATCAGAATAGCGACAGCGGCATCTCAATGACGAGGTGCCGCTTTTTTTAACCCGAATCGGTCATTAGGATTTAATGCACTATTCCGTCAATTTTATAGAACAACTTTGATATTTTCCTGAACCATTGTCGAGAAATGGCATAAGATTGTTGTATCTTTGCAGAAAAATAACGGAGTATGACCGACTTTGCTGCCATAGATTTTGAAACTGCCAACAACGAGCGATCCTCGGTGTGCTCTGTGGGTATAGTGATAGTGCGAGGTGGAAAGATTGTAGATTCCTTCTACTCGCTCATACAACCCGAACCAAACTATTACAGCTACTGGTGCTCACGAGTGCATGGTCTATGCTGCGATGACACCGATGATGCTCCTATCTTTCCAGACGTATGGGCACAGATTGAGCCGCTAATCGCCGGACTGCCACTCGTGGCCCACAATAGTCCTTTCGACGAGGGATGCCTGCGCGCTGTGTTCCGCACCTATCAGATGGACTATCCCGACTACACCTTCCTCGATACCCTGCGAGCCTCACGCCGCAAACTCCGCAATCTTCCTAACCACCAACTCCACACTGTGGCTGCCGCATTAGGTTACAACCTTGAGAATCACCATCATGCCCTTGCCGATGCCCAAGCCTGCGCTTGGATAGCAATGGAGTTAATGTGATTAGGGTTAAAACAATGTTTGAAGTCTAAAGGAAAACTAGCGCAGTGACTATCTGTTTCTCAGCATCTCGAGGACTTGCTGCACGGGGAGGGCATCCACGTGGTTACGATCACGGCCTGTCATGCTCTCGGCCATGAAGAGCGAGTTCCACAACGCCTCGGCGGTAGCCTCGATTGTGGCGGCAAAGATGGGCGACATCTGGCTATTGGCGAGCATTGTTGTGGTTAAGGTTTTTGCCTTGTCATTGATGAGGTTTTCGGGAGCGACCGAGAGGGCTATCACATAGTCGCCACTGCCGTTGCTGGCAATGCCACCAGTCTTTGCAAGTCCCATCATTGCACGCTTTGCCACACGCTCTAGGTTGCGACTGTCGAGTGGCGCATCGGTGATAACCACCATCATGCACGAACCATCCACATTCTCGGTACGTCGCACGTGATCAATAAAATCGTGTTTGTGCAGTTTCTGTCCCACCTGCACACCGTCAATTTCTAGGATGCCGCCATAGTTGGTCTGCACCAGCACGCCAATGGTATAACCTCCCAGCGACTCAGGCAACTTGCGCGATGAGGTGCCTATACCCCCTTTAAAACCAAAGCAAATGGTGCCCGTGCCAGCGCCCACATTACCCTGCTCAACTGGCCCACTGTGGGCATTGTTGATGGCATCAATCACCATATCGGAAGTGATATACATCTGGCGTATATTGTTTAGTCGGCCGTCGTTGGTCTCCCCCACTACGGCATTCACCGACCTCTCGTTCTCACAACCAGGTTGCATGTGGGTGTAGCGGATTAGGCCCTCCATGCCTGCTGCCACGCTCAGCGTGTTGGTGAGGATAATAGGAGTCTCTATATTGCCCAACTCGCGCACTTGTGTCACGCCAACGAGTTTGCCAAATCCGTTGCCCACATATATAGCTGCCGGCACCTTGTTGCGGAAAATGTTGCCCTGATGGGGCACAATGGCTGTTACACCAGTGCGAATGTCGTCGCCCTCAATGCAGGTGACATGCCCAACCGTCACTCCCGGCACATCGGTGATGGCGTTGTAGCGGCCAGTCTCAAAAATGCCAGTTGGGAATCCCCACTCTCTCAACGTCTTGTGAACCTGCGCATTGGCCAACATAGTGGCAAGTAACAAGCATCCAATAAGCCATATGCGTATATTATTCGTTGTAGTCATAATAATCTGATTTTTAACAACTGCAAAGTTACTAAAAATTGGTAAATTATCTTTTCGTAGCAGGATTAAGATAGAAATCTCCTATCCACCCCCGTCATTTCATCGACTCTTCGTCATCGACGAGGATAATAGTTGCTGTATCAGCATTGTAGGTGAAATAGCAGCTGAACGCTTTGCTATAAATCGAGAAGGTTTTCATGCCGTAGAGGTCATGACCATAGAGCAGAAAAGTAGCGATGTCGGTTGGGGTAATGTAGGGGTTGTCATCGAGGTGGGAATGTGTGCATTTGTGGATGTTTCCTTCTTTGCTGCCAAAATCAATGGGAATGAAAGAGTTATGGTACTTGCGCCTAGTAATGAGGTTGCCTGCGGCATCAAAGTCAAAACTATAATCGTTGCCAAAAGGGATAAGTTTCGACTTATCGGTGCCTTGAAGCAGATAAACCCTTGTGAGACTAGGGTTTATCTCCACAACATCGGCATTGAGGTTTCCTGCCTCTTCCACATTGTAGATGTCATCTAGGGCGCTTACTTTATCAAGCAGTGTTAACTGTCGTTCAGCGCGAGATATCTCTTTTGGTGTAAGTCCACGCACGAGATCAAACGGTTCTATCTCCCCCGTGTTGAGGTTGAGGCGGCACTCAAAGACACATTTCATCTGGTCCACATCAATCATGATTCCGCTCATGAGGGTGTCGTTGAGTTGCCCTACCACTGATAGTGATGCTGTCTTGCTGGAGCACATCTGCTTGTAGGCGTCGCTCATCACCCAGTTGAGCTTGTCGTGGAGATAAAGGTTGTTGCCCTCGTCGATCACGCTATCGTTCACTGCATCAATCACATGCATAGCTGGCCGCTGTGCAAACGACAAACACGAAAAGACAACTGCAAAGACAATTGTCACAACAAATCGAAAGGTGATATTTTTAGTTGCCATTCTACTAAGGGTGTGGCGGTCGCCCCACAAGCCAGTAGTTATTTTTTTTAGAACTCTGTGAAAGCCAGTGGCAGAAGAGCTTTAACACTTTCTACTTTATAGATTACCTCTTTTCCCACAAGAATAACCTCAATGGGTTGGTTGGCTTGGGTCTCAAATTCGAGCAGGGCCTGACGGCACACACCACATGGTGCGGTAGGGCGCTCTACAAAATCGCCTCTAGTGAAAGCTGCAATAGCCATTTTCTTGATGGGCACGCCGGGATAGTTTGCCCCAGCGTTATAGCAAGCACTGCGCTCCCCGCAGGTGCCTGCAAAAGCTGCGTTTTCCTGGTTTGCACCCTTTATGGTCACGCCGTTATTGAGCAACAATGCCGATCCCACATGGAAGTTGCTGTAGGGTGCGTAGCTTGCCTTTGTAGCCTCTTTAGCAAGATTAACTAAATTTTTGTCCTCCTCACTTAGTTCATTATAGGAGTAAATTTGTATCTTTGTGACAAAATTCTTTTCGTTCATGATGTTTCAGATTTACATTAGCAATCGCAAAATTATTGATAATTTTTTAAATATCAACAAAAAAATAGTTTTTTGCCTCTTTTTTTGTCTCTTTTTTTGCCAAAACGGGTATTCTGTGACCCGTGATGAAGTGTATCGTTACATCGACACCTACAAAAATGCCGCACTCATTGAACAGCACGAGCATGGTATTCCTGCGAGCATCACCCTAGCGCAGGGACTGCTTGAGAGCGCTGCTGGCACCAGCAAACTTGCCCGCGAGGGCAACAACCACTTTGGCATAAAGTGCCACCGCTCATGGCGTGGCGACAGCGTGTTCTCGGGTAAGACATGCTACCGCAAGTACCGCACGCCTAACGACTCCTATACCGACCACTCCAAATTTCTGAAAGCTAAGCGCTATGAGTCGCTTTTTACTCTTGAAATTACTGATTATCGTGGTTGGGCACATGGTTTGAAGCGATGCGGTTATGCCACCGACCCTCTCTATGCCGAAAAACTCATCAACATGATTGAGACTTACGGACTCGACAAATATGTAGACGAGAAGCCTGGTCGTGAAGAACAAAAGCCCACCCGCCCCAAGCGTGATCGCCCGCTACTGCGCCATCCCACCAAGCGTCGCCACGACCTGAACTACATAATGGCTGTGCTTGGCGACACCTATCAAGATATTGCCGACGAGTATAATATGAAACTCGACAAACTGCTCGATTACAACGATTTGCCCAAGGGAAGCAAGCAACCCGAAGTGGGCGACATCATCTATGTAAACCGCAAGCACAGCGAGGCCCATGGCGTGCATGAGCAGTATCGTGTCACCGATGATGGTATGACGCTGTGGCAAGTATCACAAATGTTTGGCATCCGCCTGAAAGACCTGGCAAAAATCAATAACATGTCTCCTGATACCGTTCTGCACAAAGGCGACTTGATAAGGCTGAAGAAAAGCGTGGAATAAAATTTTAGGAATTTATACTACACCCTATTTCAGAAATCTGAAAACTTTTCACTACCTTTGCACGCTTTTTTTAGAGTGAAATGGAGAAAAACTATCTTAGCAGAGTGGTATGGATAGTGCTGGCGTCATTGCTGGCACTGTTGTGCATGTTCTGGTTGCCAGGCATTTGCGTGGGCGACTGGAAGATGCGCAAGGTTGATATGCTCTCTGACTTAAGAAGCGACTCGGCGTTGTGCCAACTCGCTGCCAGCGATTCGCTCGTGGCACAAGTGGTGGCCGCCGACTCACATCTCGCCGAGATAGTAGAGAACCATAAGTCAAAGGCCCCGGTTATTGAGGGCTCTCACCTTACCCACGACAGCAACGGCAATGTTGTGACAGTAGAGGATTCCACCATCAACGCTCGCGCCCAAAGAACTGTTAACCGCGAAGGAGTGACCAGCATCATTGACATGAGCAATGGTGGCAACGGAGGCATGGCAGCGTTTTATCATGCTCTTGACCAAGCAGGTAGCAGGCCTGTTCACATTGCTGTGCTTGGCGACTCGTTTATCGAGGGCGATATCCTCACATCAATGCTGCGCGAGTTGCTGCAGCAGCGCTTTGGTGGATGTGGAGTAGGCTATCTTCCCATAACATCTATCACTGCCGACATACGCAACACGGTGAAGCAGACCTTTGGGGGATGGAACCAGCACAAGGCTGTTGACAAAGGTGGATACTCCGAGACCTACAACAACCTCACCGGCAACTACTTCACCGCCAGTCAAGGGGCGTGGGTCAACTTGGTGGGCAGAGGCGGCAACTATTCTCGCTGCGCATCATGCACTAGTTCATCGTTCTATTTCTTTGGCACCACTGGTGCAGGTTATGCCACCGCAGTTGTTAACGGCACCGACACCACTCATTTTGCCCTTAACACTGGCACACTGATAGGTCACGCCAAAGTCACGGGCGACATTCGCTCGGTGCGCTGGAGCGTCACCAATCCCGAGAGCATGGTGTTCCTAGGAGCATCGATGGACAGCGAAACAGGTGTAATGGTTGATAACTACGCCATGCGATCGGCACGCGGCAGCCACCTGAGCAAAGTTACTCCACAAGTGATGTCGATGCTTAACAAAGCCCGACACTACGACCTCGTCATTCTCATGTATGGCCTCAACGTAGCCGAAGCCAACAGGAGCGTATATACCCCTTATAGCAACTCTACCATAGCTGCCGTCAACAACATCAAGGACAATATGCCTGGCACCAGCGTGCTCATTGTGGGATGCAGCGACCGCGAGGAACGTTTCTCGGGAGGCTGGCGCACCATGAAAGGTGTGTTAGGACTAATTCAAGCGCAAAAGCGTGCCGCAATCGAGAGCGGCGTAGCATTCTGGGACATGTACACAGCAATGGGCGGCGAGGGCAGCATTGTTGAAATGGTGAAACATGGCGAAGCCAATAGTGACTACACCCACATCAACTCCAGAGGAGGCAACCGCATCGCGCGCTACCTCTATGATGCACTAATGCTGGGATATGAAAATAGATAACCAGGCGCTTTGCGCCGTGAATGGCGAATGGAGGAACGAGGAACGGCCATCTTCCACTTTCCACCTTCCACTTAACTAACATAGAAATGCAGGATATTTGGCAAAACATATTGACTTACTTGAAGGTGCAGTTTGGCACTCTCGACCTGGGCAAGCTGTTTAGTGAGCTTGCCTACGACAGCGAGGCGCCTCTCATTTTCTCAAGCGGCATGTTTATGTGCATGTTTGCCATCTTCATCGTGATATATGCCCTGCTGCGCAACAAGTCGCTGCCGCGCACCCTTTTTGTGGTGGCTTTCAGTTACTATTTCTACTATAAGAGCAGTGGTGTATATTTCTTCCTGCTGGCGATAGTCACTTGTTCAGACTATATCATTGGTGACCTGCTCCACAACACCCGCCGGCGTTGGGTGCGCAAACTGCTTGTGCTGCTAAGCCTAGTGATAGACCTAGGAATGCTTGGGTATTTCAAATATACCAACTTCTTTGGCGAGCTATGGGCAAACTTCAATGGTGTGAAATGGGACACTTTGGACATCTTCCTGCCAGTGGGTATCTCGTTCTTCACCTTCCAGTCGCTGAGCTACATCATCGACATCTACCGCCGCAAGATAGAGCCTGTCGATAACTTACTCGACTACGCCTTCTATGTCTCGTTCTTCCCGCAACTAGTGGCAGGCCCCATTGTCAGGGCAAGCGACTTCATCCCGCAGATGTATAAACCTGTGGTTGTCACCCGCCAAATGTTGGGTACTGGATTCTGGTTTATCCTCATAGGACTCTTCAAGAAGGCAATAATCAGCGACTATATTGCAGTGAATTTTGTGCAGCGCGTGTTTGAGAACCCTATCCAGTTCAGCGGCATCGAGAACCTGCTGGGAGCCTACGGCTACGGCATGCAAATCTACTGCGACTTCTCGGGCTACAGCGACATGGCGATAGGACTGGCGCTGCTCATGGGATTCCATTTCAACATCAACTTCAACAACCCCTACAAGGCGGTTTCGGTGACCGACTTCTGGCGGCGCTGGCACATCTCGCTCAGCACATGGCTGCGCGACTACGTGTATATCTCACTTGGCGGCAACCGCAAGGGCAAAATACGCCAATATCTCAACTTGTTTGTCACCATGCTGCTAGGCGGATTGTGGCATGGAGCATCGCTAAACTTCGTGTTCTGGGGGGCATTGCATGGCATAGCACTGGTGGTACACAAGATATGGATGACTATAACGCGTGGTGCTAAATTTGTGCAGTCCAAACTATGGAATGTGCTCATGGTAATTTTCACTTTCCACTTTATAATCTTCGCTTGGTTGCTGTTCCGCAACGCCGACATCACCTGGAACGGCCTGTTCCTGGGCGGCGAGTGGGGAAACATGGGCGTCATGCTCTCACAGATTTTCACCAGTTTCCATCCCGAACTGCTGCCCGATGTGATTGCCAACTACTGGCACGTCTTTATATTGATTGCGCTGGGCTACGCACTGCATTTCGTACCTGACAGACTCTCACAGCGTTGCCGCAACGCCTTCGTGAAAATGCCGGCGTTCCTCTACATCGTAGTGATAGTGGTATTGATAGTTGTCATTGTACAAGTAAAGACCAGCGAAGTGCAGCCGTTCATCTACTTCCAGTTCTAATGCGCTTCGCGCAAGAAAATATAGAAAGAGAAACGTGGAACGAGTGAAGTGATATCACCGTTCCACATTCCATATTCTACACACGCCGTAGGCGCAATTTTAACACTAAAGGTTAATCTTTCTTCTTGACACCCATGCGGGCCTCTACTACGTTGAGGACGTAGTCGCCCACTGTCTCGCATTCGTCGAAGAAGTCGCTGTACATAGTGCCGATAGCATAGCTGTACTTCTGCTCGTTCACGTCGTTGAAGTTCTCGGCCTTAATCATGTCGCGATAGTTGTCAATCTCATTCTCGATGTTATAAGCACGGTTGATGTCGCTGTGTTCCCTGTAATTGACAAGCATTCTGTTCATCTCGGTGAGGCTGTTATCCACAAGCTCCATCATGGTCTTAATGTGCTTGATTTGGTAACCCGAGAACTGCTCCTTGCTGGTGCGGTAGCGGTTGATGATGCGGGCCAGTTTGTAGCAACTATCGCCAATACTCTCTATCTCGGAAATCTCACGCAACATGGCGCGCATCTTCGCCTTGGTCTCGTCACTAAGGTGAGCGTCGCTCACGTCGTGCAGGTAGTTGGCGATATCCACTTCCATCTGGTCGCTGATTTCCTCATATTTCTCGATGCGGGAATACAGTTTCACAAACTTGTCTTTGTCCTCCTCGTCGAGCAGGGTTTGCACCATGCCAAACATGCTCTGTATGCGCTCGCCAAACGACTTAATCTCCTTCTGTGCCTCAAGCACCGAGAGCTCAGGGGTCTTCATGATACCCGAAGTGATGAAATGTAACTTGAAGTCGTCTTCCTCGTCCTGACGGCGCGGCTTGATAACGGCGCACACAAGTTTCTCTATTTGTGGAATGAACCAAATAAGGATGGCAGTGTTGGTGATATTGAACGCCGAGTGGAAGCCAGCGAGGACTACCGAAATCTTGGCCAAATTGGCCTCATAGCCTGGGTCGGCAGCAGTCATATCCTGGTCAAATCCTGCCATATTACATATAAGCCCTACAAATGGCTTGAGCAGGCACAACGACCAGATTACACCTATAATGTTGTAGGTGAAGTGAGCTAACGCAGCTCGCCGTGCTTGCACGTTGGCACCCATAGCCGCAATGTTGGCGGTAATGGTGGTACCGATGTTCTCACCCAGCACGAGCATGATACCTTGGGTAATGCTCATCACGCCTGTGGAGCACAATATCATGGTGATTGCCATCATGGCAGCACTCGACTGCACGCACAGGGTGAGGATGCTACCAATAACGAGGAAGAGCAGGTAGCTCCACATAGAACTGCCAAACTGCGAGAAGAACGCCATAATGCTCTCACGCATAGCAGGGTCGGTGGCAAAATTTGTACCAGTCTCTTTGAGTGTTCCAAGTCCCAAGAAAAGGAACGCCACACCAAAGAGGAAGTCGCCAATCACGCGGCGTTTCTTCATGTATATCAAAATTATACCAATGAAGAAAGCGGGATAAACAAAATCGGTGATATTAAACGAGAATCCCAAACTCATGATCCATGCGGTGACTGTAGTACCGATGTTGGCACCCATAATCACCGAGATGGCCTGGATTAGCGTCAACAAACCTGCGTTGACAAACGAGACCGTCATCAGCGTGGTAGCTGTAGAACTCTGAACTGCTGCTGTCACGGCAACACCGGTGAGCATTCCTGTAAATCGGTTGGTGGTCATGGCGCCAAGAACGCGACGTAGTTGTGGACCAGCCATTTTCTGGAGGCTCTCGCTCATCGATTTCATACCAAACATGAGCAATGCCAGCGAGCCAATCAGCTTGAAAATAACTAATAGAGACATAAAAACAGTAGTTTAGGTGATTTTGTGGTGCAAAGATAATAATAAATAATGGTTTTTCATTTATGCACACACTATTTTTTCAATAATTGCTTCTTATAATGTGTATCTCGGGTGTCGTTATGGCAACAGGTCGGACACCTGCGATAGCGTAGGATTCAGCCGTGCGACTTCGGAGCGTCCACACCACGAGGTAAAGAGCGACACGCCCCGATGACTGGCGCACACGGAGCAAAGCGGAGTTGCGGCAGGTCATGGGCAGCACTCTCACGACAGCGAAACCGACGGCGGAAGCAGGGCGGCGCCAGCACTATTGAGTAAGCATCATGTGTGCCCATTGCACGGTGTTTTGAGGGAAGCGACCTGTCGCTGTGAGGGGCGGGAATGAGGGCGTTTCGGCTCGCCGATGATCACTACTTATTATTTTCTTTTATTTTCTTTTTGGTTGTGATGACTATTGCTCCAGCTGAGCCACGTACACCAAATACAGCAGATCCGTAATCGGGTGGTAATATTGTAATTGCTCCAGCTGAGCCACGCTCACCAAATAATATTTCAAGTCCTTGCTCAGATGGTATTATTTTATAATCTTTAATCTCTTCTTCACTTATCGAAATACCAATAGAATTCAAAAT
>JAEEGL015946799.1_pt1 | contig 13289 bp, 13 predicted proteins | sample 9134231 | NCBI WGS metagenome assembly JAEEGL01 (sample SAMN16246548, study PRJNA631951) | gut metagenome | biome: gut microbiome; feature: rumen; material: fiber-attached | host: Bos | place: Iran: Karaj | collected 2018-10 | reverse complement strand
CAGATAATCCAGTTATTGAATCAAAAAATGGCTGGATTAAGAAAGAAATGTATATTGATTTTGACATAAACAATTATAACACAGTTCAAGAATTTATTGATGATATAATTTGGGATAATAATAATTATCGTCCAAGTTATGCTTTAAAATATAAAAACCCAGTCGAATATAGAATTCAACTAGGTTTTCAATAATACTTTTTTAGTGTCTACTTTTTGTTGATAACTTCACGATAATGCTTGCTTTTTTTTATCCTTTTTGGTATAATCTGCCTGTAAATTATTTAAGGAGATTGAATTATGGATGCAGAAAATGTAAAAATTAATAAACAAAATGTTAGTAAAAAGTGTAATAAAAAGATGATTTTAATTACTGGAGCATACGGTGTGTTAACAACAGTTTTAGCCGTTGTTGGGATTAAAGGATGTTCTGATAAGGATTTGCTTACTGTGGCTAAAGAGGTAAGAATGGGAACATATGATTTAGATGGGGATGATTCTTATAGAATTATTTCTTCTGTAAGTAAAAGTGGTGATGAAAGTATAAATTTTGTTAAAAAGATATCTTTATCAAATGCTTTAGATACTACAAAAAATTATGCTGATATTGATAAATATCAAGAATATAAATTAGAACAATTTAGCTTGAATGATACATACTTATATATGGATGTAGATAAGGGTGATGTAATTACTGTAGAATATGATCGCCATATTAAAGATGAAGATGGTAATGATTTAATTCAAGCTAATTATACAGGAAATATGATATATTCTGATTCAAAAGCTTTTGATGTAGTTAGCATGTATACTGAATCTAAAGATTCATATACTTTAGGAGAAATAAAAAGTGTAATTAATAGTTTTCAAAATGAAGAAGAAAATCAAAAAGTTATGAAAAAGTAAATATTAACTATTTAATTTATGATTTACTAGTAATGTGTAAAGTGTAGGATTACCTGCACTTTTTTCGTTGATTTCTAGAATCGGGGGAGGGGTATAATTATATTATAAATAAAAATAGAAGGAGAATAGATATGGAGAACAATAAAAAAATAGTAATAACAGTACTTTCTGTATTAGTGGTAGCTATGGCAGTGGGATATGCGTTACTAGCCCAAGAATTAACAATAAATGGTAGTGCATCAATAGATTCAACATGGAGAGTAGAAATAACTAATATAACTTCAAAAGATGTAGTAGGAGATGCAGTAAATAAAGTAGATCCATCATATACGACAACAACCGCTAATTTTAGTGTAGGATTTACTCAACCAGGAGATTCGATTACATATGATATAACAGTAACTAATAAAGGAACATTAGATGCGGTAGTAGAAAGTATAACAGTAAATAAAGGGGATAATCTAGCAATCACTTATACAACAAGTGGTAGATTGTGTTAGCTATTCTTCTTATAACGGTTGTACATCATCACAATATGTAACATGGGTATATCAAAATTTCGAAAGCAAGGTAGCCGGCTATTGGACAATGACGTCACATCCTGATAATTCTTCTAAAGTTTTTGCAGTCAGTTCGATCGGGAAGTATGTTCCGAACAACAGTGTGACCGCCAGAATTAGCGTTCGTCCAGTTATAAATTTGTTAAAGAGTGCAATTGAATAAAAATGTATGTATATACAAATAAGTGATAAGTATTTATATAACTAGTGCATTAAGCATTAGTTTTTTTGTCTAATAAAGTGTCAATTAAATATAAAAATTTACTGTTTGTATGTTTTTTATGTCGAAATATGTTAAGATGTATATAGTAGTTAGGCTAGAAGTAGAGGGATGTTTATGACTGAAAATAAATCTATAGTATTAAAAGTATTAAAGATTTTATGCATTGTTATTCTTTCTTTGATATTAGTACTTAATATTTTTGTTATGATTCAGGCTAAAGCTAATCCAAATAAGGTTCCTAGTGTATTTGGTTATAAACAATTTATTGTATTATCTGGATCTATGGAATCAAAGATTGAGGTTGGAGATTTAGTTTTTGTTAAAGAGATAGATGTAGATAAACTTAAAGTAGATGATATTATAGCATTTAGAGATAAAGATAATTTAGTTACAACGCACCGAATCATCAAAGAAGTTAATACTGATCATGGTAGGTGTTTTGAAACTAAAGGTGATAATAATAATACGAAAGATGAAAATGTTGTTTGTGCATCGGCCATAGAAGGTAAGTATAGTAAAAAGATATCTAAGGTTGGTAGTATTATTTTATTTATTCAACAACCATTAGGTTTCATGATTATGATGTTAACAATATTAATTATTTGTATGTTTATTTATTTTGTTTCTAATAGAAAGATAAATAGTCAAATAAGTGATGAAGAATTAAAGGAATTTGAAGAATTCAAAAAGGAGAAAGCTAAAAGACATAAACAAACTCAAACTAAAGAAAGGTCTAAGGCTAAGAAATAATTACTTGCGATGTAACATTTCTCTAGAGAAGTTTTACATATAGATTTGTAGTGAAAGGAGGGAAGTACATGAAAAATAAGAAGTCATTAATAGTAATTGCTTTATTAATATTAGTAGGAATTACTAGTGGTTATGTTGCTAGCACATATGCTAAGTATACTAGTACTATTTCTGGTAGAAATGGTACTGCTACTGTTGCTAAATGGGCATTTGATACAGACAATGCTAGTACTAGTTTAACGGTTGCTCTTGATAAGACTTATGATGCATCAACATTAGTTGCAAATAAAATTGCTCCTGGTACAGAAGGGTCTTTTAATATTCAAGTAAGTAATGCTAATACAGAAGTTGGAGTTAATTATACTATTGCTTTAAATAGTATTACAAATTTACCAACTAATATGAAATTTTATGCTACAAGAAGTGGATCTGCTGGAGCATACAATTATAGTAATGAAATAACTCCTGGTACAGGTACTATTACTGGTACTTTGGCACCAAATGCAGCAGCTACTACTAAAACTGTTTATTGGAAGTGGGCTTATGAAACTACTAATGGTGACGCTGTTGATACTACAGATGGTGGAAGTGCTAATACTTTAACTATTGGTGTAGATATTACTGGTACTCAAGTACAACCACAATAATATAGACTATATTAAAAAGGAAGTTTTTAACTTCCCTAAGGGAAACATTTATATGTTTCTTTTATGGAAGTTATAAAAATTTAGAAAGGAATTGACTGATATGGATAATATTAAAGATAATAAATGGTCATGTTTGATAATATTATTGCTTGTAATAATTATTTTGGTATTATTGTATTTTGTTAAGTTTGAAAAGATTCAACATGAGTTGACTCCTACTGGTAATGTAGATGTTTTTAATATTGATATTGATTGTGATTGCGATTGTGATTCTAATTCTGATAATAATCAAAAACCAAATTCTACTAGTGATGATACTAATAATAAAAAAGAAGTTATTGTTGATGGTAATGGGGGTTATAAAGTGATTCCTGTTTATAATGAAGATGATAAAAAAGATTATTTAGGTAAAATATTTATTAGTGATAAAAATGGAAATTATGTTTATCAACAAAATTTAAAAATATTTGAAAATGCAGCTTTTGAGTATAAGAATATTATTGCACCAGGAACATCTAATACATATCAATTTGTAGTGCATAATAATATGAATATAGATTTAAACTATAATATAAAAATGTATGAGGTTTCGAAGTATAATATAAATTTAAAATATAGATTAAGAAAAAATGGTAAGTATGTAATAGGAAATGATAAAAAATGGGTTTCTGCAGATGAACTAAAAACAGATTTTAGTAAAATAAAATCTGATGCTTCTGATAAATATTCTCTTGATTGGAAATGGCCATATGAAGGGGGAAAGGATAACGAAGATACAAAGGCTGGTCGAAATATGAGCAGTGCCTATAAATTAAATGTAGGATTTTACTTTGAACAAGCTAACTAGTAATGAAAAAGATTGTTTCTAAAGTTTTTTTGATAATTGTAATTATTGCTGTTTTAATAAATGTACTTTCTATTTTTAATTTATCATTTTTTGGAATTAGAGTATATCGTGTTGCTTCTGGGAGTATGGAGCCTCATTTAAAGATAGGTAATACAATACTTATTAAGAAAAGTTCTAGATTTAAAGTAGGTGATGTTGTTACCTATAAAAGTGATAATGAGTATGTAACTCATAGGATTGTGTCTATTGATAAAGATCAAATAATTACTAAAGGTGATGCTAATAATACGGAAGATAAACCTATTACAAAAAAAGATATAGTTGGCAAATTGATATATAAATTTTGGATATTTGGATTTATTAATTATTTATTATTACAACCTTTTACTTGGGTATTATTATTTATTGTAGGTTTGATAATAACAATATTTATTCCAAATCCACCGCCAGTTAAGAAAAAAAAGGGTAGGAGATATTATTATTAAGGAAGGGATTTGAAACTATGTTATATGAGAAAAAGTTACGACTTAGAAAAAAGTTCAAAGTGTTTTTTTTGATATATTTTGTTTGTTTTACTTTTTGTCTTTCTTGTATAACTTTTTCTAAATATACGGGTGTTATTAGTAGAAGTGGATCTACTTCTGTTGCTAAGTGGGATGTTTCTATTGATACTACTGATAATGCTAGTGACACTTTAACAGTTGTCACAGATTCAACAGCGGCTAGTTATATAGTTAAGGTGGTAAATAAATCGGAAGTATCTTCTGATTATTCTATAGTTTTATCTAATGTACCAACAGGGTTAGAAGTTTCATTAGATAGTGGAGTAAGCAAGACTCCTATTAATAATGAAATAGTTTTTAGTAATGCTGGTTCGTTTGTAGCAAGTGATGCTACTAATACACATAGACATGTATTAACCTTTAATGATCCTAGTGGTAATTCAAATGAAGGGACTCATAATATTAGAATAGATATTAATTTAGAACAGACACATTGATTTTTAAAAGGAGGTAAAAAATATGAAAATGAATAAGAAAAAAATTACTTTTTTTGTTGTATTTTTGGTGTGCATATTTTTTACTTCTATAACTTGGTGTAAGTATACTACTACGCTTTCAAAAACAGTAACTTTAAATATAACTAATACTGCTGCAGTTGCTGAAGTTAATGGTGAGTTTTATGATTCTTTACAGGAGGCTGTTGATGCTGTTCCAACTGATGGTACTCAAACTACAGTAACTTTGTTAACTGATGTCGAAGAATATATTGTTGTTGATGCAGGAAAAAATATAGTTTTTGATCTACAAAATTTCACTGTTAGTTATGTTGTTTCTAGAGCTACTTCTAAGGATAACGCAGTAATAGAAAATAACGGCACTATAAAGATAACTAATGGAACTATTATTGCTGCTGAAGGCTCTACTATATCTGCCATTAACAATAATAAAAATGCTGTTATAACAATTAGAGGAGGAAATATTATTTCTAATGGCAGTAAACAAGCTTTTTATAATGCTGGTGGAACTGCAACGATAGAGGGTAATCCGTATTTTAAGGCAATTTCTAGTAATAGGTCTACTGTTCATAATTATTCTGGTACTATGTATATAACTGGTGGTACAATTGAATCTGTTAATTATTATGCTTTTTATGCTCAAGCTGGTACTGTTAAAATAGGAGTAAATGATTCTGCTTATAATCCTGATGCAGTAACGTTTAAAGGAAAAACTTATGGTATATATGGTTCAGTTAATTATGATTTTTTTGATGGAACTGCAATGGGAAAAACTGCCGGTGTTAATGATCTTGCTAAAGTTCATCGTGTAGAAACTGGTTATTATCCTCATACTTCTCAAAGAGTAGTTGATGGTGTTACATATAAAATTTTTGATTTAGCTATTGGTGTAGGAGTTACTTTTGATGCTAATGGTGGATCACCTACTACAGTTAGATCTTTTGAGGCTGGTTCTGTTCTTGGTACTTTGCCTGTTCCTGAAAGGAATGGTTGGGATTTTGTTGGTTGGTTTACTGAACGTAATGGTGGTACACAAATTGATGGTACGGAAATTATAAATAAAGATGTTACTTTTTATGCTCATTGGGTACAGCTTCCAGTAGCAATTTATAATAATGTAACATATAATTCTATACAAGATGCTATTGCTGCAGTTCCTGCTAATAATACAGAATCTACTATTACTTTGATTAGAAATGCTAAGGAAAATATAACTATTCCGGTTAGTAAATATATTAATATTGATTTTGATGGTTTTGAATTGTCTAATTCAATTAATAATTCAGTTATTGTTAATAATGGTACATTTAAAATGACTAATGGTACGATTAGACAAGCTGGTTCTTATGCGGCTATTAATAATAATGATAAAGCTAAACTTTTTATAACGGGTGGATCTATTATATCTACTGGACAAAGGGCTGCTATTTATAACTTGGAAAGAGGAATGGTAGAAATATCTGGTAATCCTTATTTTGAATCTAATGCTAGTGGTACTATGCAATTAGCAAATGTAACTATTGAAAGAGCCGCAATTATGAATGTTAGTGATCAAGGAACTATAACCATAACTGGTGGAACAATTCTTTCAAAAAAAGGTTATGGTATTTCAAATTATGGAACATTAAATCTTGGGGTAAAGCAAGATGGAGTAATTAGTAATTCTAATCCTTCTGTAACCTCTGCTACTTATGCTATAAAGAATTTTAGTACATTTAATTATTATGACGGAATATTAAAGGGTAAAACAGGTACTATATCAGGTAGTATAACTGAGAGGGAAAGTAATACAGTTTTAAATGAAGCTACTGAAATTATAGATGGGGATACTTATCATACTGTTTTCTTATCTCAACAGGGTAATTAATATATAAATTAAGTATGTATAATATATAAATTGGTACATACTTTTTTTATAAAAAAAGTCAATGTATAATCATTGACTAGTTATTAATATATTTATTTTATTTCACTAAATACATTTTTATCAAATTGATGTTGATTTGTTTCTAATTTTTCTAATTGATTAGTGCTTATCAAGAAGAAAGTATAATCTAGTATATTTCTTCCATCTTTAGACACTGGATCATCCCAAGTTAGATCTAAGTGTAACCATTTATTATTAATATATACAGCGTTCCATATGTGATTTTCACTAATTACTTTAAAATTTGGTATATTATATAAATCTAAAAATATAGCCATTGCATCTGTATAACCACCACATAAACTATATCCTTCAATTAAAGGTCCATAAGCAATAGTAGATGAATATTTTTTTATGTTTTTATCACTTCTATCAATATCATATTTTGCTTTGTTTATGATGTAATTATGTATTGCTTTTATTAATTCTCTTTGATCTGTAATGTTTCTTAAATTAGTTTCTAAAATTTGACCTATAGTATCATTAAGTGTTGTTATTTGTTCTTTTGTATATGCTTTTTCAACTTTTACTTTGATTCTATTTAAAGAATCAACTTCAGTTTTAATACTAGTGAATGAATTATATGGATGAACAAAACTATTTATATTTGATAATGTTTTTTGGTCTTCAGCAAATGTACTAACATCGTCTGTACAGGTTGTATATTTTTTATCGCAGTAGAAAGTGAATTCATCGATTCCACTATCTACGATAGTATAATATATATCTAAAAATTGATTTTTATTAGTTACATTAAAGTTTTTAGTAATTTTTACATAATTATAATCTTTTTTTCTAGTATATTCATTACTATAAGTTAATTCTGTATTTTTATAATTTTTATTTATAGTATTAACTGTATATTTCATTATATCTTCTCTATAATTATATATTAAACCAAACATAATCATAAGTAGACCTAAGGACACTAGTCTTTTCATTTTATCACCTAATATAATTTTAACATAAAAAAAGAAGTAGATAAAGTTCTACTCCATATTATTTTTCATTTTTGTTAATCTTGATTTTTTTCTAGCAGCGTTGTTTTCATGAATTAAACCATTTGATCTTGCTTTGTCTATTCTTTTAATTGCTGTATTTAATTTTTCTTCAGCTACTTTTTTATCTCCAGCAGCTACTGATTTTTCAAACTTTTTAATAGCAGTTTTCATACTTGATGTTACTTCAGTATTACTAATAGCTTTTTTAGCACTAGTTTTTACACGTTTTTTAGCACTCTTAATATTTGGCATGTTATCACCTCGCTTTTTCAAAACTACATATATTTTAACAAACAATCATTAAAAATGCAAATATATTTGATAATTAAATAAAAATAATTAATTAGTAAATACTATTATTGGTGATAATATGCATGAAATAGATTTAAGTAATTATAAAGTAAGAACTGATTTGATAGTAGAAGAAGAAGGAATAATTGAAAATAAAGATGTCATAAAAAAAGAAAGAGAATATGGTGATATAAAAGTTTTAGATATAATTTTGAAGGATGATATGAAAGAGTTAGGCAAGAAAAAAGGAAAATATATTACAATAAATTTTAGTGATGTGACTGATTCTAAAAATAGATTTAAATTAGAAAATGTATTGGTGCAGGAATTAAGGAAAATATTAAATGAATTAAAAATAAAAATGAGTGCTAAGTGTTTGGTAGTGGGATTAGGTAATAGTGCTTCAACTCCAGATTCATTAGGACCTAAGGTGGCTAGTTCTGTATTAGTTACTAGATATTTATTTGAAATTGAAGGTATTAAAGTTGAAGATGGATATAGAAATGTATCTTCTTTTGTACCTGGTGTTATGGGTTCTACTGGGATAGAGGCTAGTGATATTATTTTGGGTATAATAGAAAAGATTAAACCTGATTTTATATTAGTAGTTGATGCTTTGGCATCTTCTAGTATTGATAGAGTAAATAAAACTATTCAGATTACTGATACTGGGATACATCCAGGTAGTGGTGTAGGTAATTCAAGAAAAGAATTATCTTTAAATACTCTTGGTATACCAGTAATTGCAATTGGTATCCCAACAGTTGTAGATGCAGTTACTATAGTTAGTGATACAATTAATTATATTATGAAAAATTATAGTTACAATGTTAAGCATATTGATAAGGCATCTAATAAATTAAAAAGAGTACAGGATATTAATTATTTGGATGATGTAAAAGAACTTTCTAAAAATGAAAAAGAAAAATTGTTGGGAATGATAGGTAATTTAAACGATGAAGAAATTAGACAATTGATTTTTGAGGTATTAACACCAATTGGATATAATATGATGGTTACTCCAAAAGAAGTTGATTTTGTAATAGAAAAGTTAAGCGTAATGTTAAGAAATAGTATTAATAAAAGTCTTCATGATTTTAATTTTCAAGAAAGTGAGAATATAAAGTTTATTTAATTATTAATTTATTAGAGGATGCAGATGATAATGGAGAAATCCATTCTTTTTAATTTTTAAAAACATATATTTATTTAGGTGATGTTTTTGAAAAAGATTTGTTCAATAATTGGGATTGGTTTATTAATTTGTTTTAGTTTTTATTATACAGATAGTGCAGTTAATATAGTAAAAAGAAACGATCCAATTATGAAAGAAATTATTAAAGTTAGTAATCAATATGAAGTATTAGCTGTTGATGCTACTTTGATTAATAATAGTATTATTCCTGGTATTAATGGTACTAAATTAGATATAGATGCTAGTTATAGTAGTATGAAACGTTTTGGAGAATTTAATAGTAGTTTATTAAAGTTTAGTGAAGTAGAACCTACTATTAGTATTAATAATAGTTATGATAAATATATAATAAGTGGTAACAAGAGTAAGCATGAAGTTGCTTTATTATTTAAAATTAATAATACTTCTTATATAGAGGAAATTTTAACTATATTGATTAGTAATAATGTAGAAGCTACTTTCTTTTTGGATTTAGATACAATTGTATCTAGTCCGGATATATTGATGTTACTTAATAAAGGAAAACAAAATATTGAATTATTAGGTAAAAATGGTTATAAAATAGCTGAGGTATTGCTAGCTATTAGAACGTTAAGAAAATTTAATAAGAATAATGCTAAATTTTGTTATTTGGAACAAGAGAATAATGATGTTTTAAATATTTGTAATAGGCAAAAGTTATATACAGTTATACCTAATATTATTACTGATAATTATCCATATAGTGATGTAAAATATAATTTAAGTAATGGTTCTATTATTAAATTAGATAATAATATAAACACTGTTAGAGAGCTTAGGTATATAGTTAGATATATTAAACAAAAGGGTTATCATATAAAAAGTTTAAATGATATGTTAAAAGAGTAGAAAGCTCTTTTTTTATTATTTATATGATGATATAATATTATCTGTTTCATATAAAGGGAGAGGTATTATGTCTAATTTACAGCTAAGAAATAATATTGTTACATATTTGATGACAGAGTATTCATTTTTAGATATTTCTAGGGATGATTGTATTAATGCTGTAACAAATGTTTTAGATGATAATCCACCTCTTGATAAGTCTGTTTTAATTAAGTGTGAAAGACAATTAATAAAAAGGTTTTCTTCGGCTATAGAACAAAAAAAACAAAAAGAAATGGTATATTCTTTTATAAAACATGAATATTTAAATAAGAAACACGATAATATAGATAAGTTAAAAAATATAATAATATTTTTTAATAATATAAATGGGTTTAAAGATTCAGAACTTTATATAGATGTATTAAAAAATAATGTTTATTTTAATATTGTAGTTAGTGCAGTTACTAGTGATAGTTCTATTCCTATGGAAGAATTAATGGGAAATACTAGTATTAATAATTTGATTCAAGATATTAGTATATATAATGTTGATAATGAAGAGATAGATGATAGTGAGCTTGATTATGAAAAAACAGAAGATATAGAGTTCAATTATGATAAAGATGTATTATTAGTTGATACGGATGCTTTTTCAACATTGATGAAGGATCTTACTAAGAAGCATGGTTCTGGTTTTCTTACTGAACAAGAGACTAGAGAATTAATTGAAAAAGCACAATCTGGGGATTATGAAGCACGTAATATTTTGATAGAAAAAAACTGGAGATTAATACTTTCTATTGCCAAAAGATATAATGGAAAAGGACTTCCGTTAATAGATTTGTTTCAAGAAGGTTGCGTTGGAATGGCAAAGGGAATTGATTATTTTGATCTTAGTAGGAGTTGTAAATTAAGTACTTATTGTACTTGGTGGGTTCGTCAAGCTATTGTACGAGCTAATAATGATAATGGTCACTCTATTAGATTGCCTGTTCATATTCAAGCGAAAATGAATAAATTTATAAAACTAAGAGCGGAATTTATTAATAATATTGGTCGGGAGCCAACTGATGAAGAGATTGCTAAAAAAATGCATGTAGCACTTAGTACTATAAAGCAATTAAGATCAGTACCAAATGTTACTGATTCTTTAAATACTGCTATAAGTGATGAAGAAGATTCAGATGAATTAGGAGACTTTGTAGCAGATACTTCAGCTTTATCACCAGAGGATATGGCAATTAATAGTAGACAACGTTTAGAAATTGATTATTATTTGTCTTTATTAAAAAAAAGAACAGCTGATGTTATTCGTTTAAGATTTGGCTTTTATGATAGTACGATTTTTAAGTTGGAGGAAATAGCTAAAATTATTGGTATTACTAGAGAAAGAGTCAGGCAAATAGAGTCTAAGGGATTAAAAGAGTTAAAGAAATATATGAGTTTGAAGAAGTTACCATCAACTTTGAATGAATATGATGTGAGACATATAAATGATTCTACATATCTTAGTATATGCAACTATTATAATAGTTTTATTAATACCGAGTATTTAGATCGTGTTATTGCAACGCTATCTGATATTGATATATTTGTAATGAATGAAGTATTTGCTAATAGTGATTGTAGTGAAGGATCTAAAAATATATTTTTGGATAGTATAAATGTTAAAATTTTAGAAAAATTATCAAAATTACCAAATAGTAAGTTAGCTCAAGTTGATGCGAATAAAGTAGTTTTAAATAATTTAAGTCTTTATTTTACACAATATCCATCAAACGTTATTGAAGAATTAATTGGACAATTAAATAAAAATGATATTGAAGTAATATTATATAAGTGTTTGCCACATAAAAGGAGATTAAAGGTAGACATTAAAGATGTTGATATTTATTTTTATAATTCTATTATTTCAAAGATGTATGAAAAGCTTGATAATATATGTCCAGAAGTAAAAAATAATAAAAGAACACATACTAAGGTATCTGAATACGAATATTATGATAAATATCCAAAAGAAGTTATTGATAAAGTAGTATCTCAATTGGATGAAGGAGAAAGAGCAATATTTGATGCTAGATTTCATTGCGATGGTATAATAACTTTTGAGGCTAGAAGAGAATATGCATATACTCTTGGTAGTAAAATGATGGCAGCTCTTGAAGCAGTTAGTAATGGAGAAGATTTAAAAGATAAAAGACAAAGAAAAACGAGAAAGAGCAAGAAAAAAGTATCAGTTGAAATAGATGCTCCTCTTGATAAAGAAAAAGAAACGAAGGAAGGTGGTATTATGCCAAGAGAAAGAAATACTGATAGATATGATTATTTAAAAGAATATGGAACTAATAGTGAAATTGATCAAGCTTTTGGGATTTTGGATGCTGATGAAAGGGAAATTGCTAATAAATATTTCTCAAATGGAGAAATAAATTCAGTAGATAGAGATACTTTTCGTGTAAAGATTTTGCCAAAGTTAAAAAGAAGGATAAAAATAGTTCGGGAAGCAAACGAAAAAGGTATTCCTATAGAAGAAGCGTTAAAAAGTAGAACTAAGGGTAGATCTGGGAAGAGAAGAAGTTCTAATGTATATGAATATTTTGAAAAATATGGAACTAAAGAACAAATAGATGCTGCTATATCAATGTTAGATGAGAAAGATAGAGAAATTTTGAATACTTTTTTTGTAAACGATTCAGCAACATCAGAGATAAAAGACGTTTTTTATACTTCTATTATACAAAAAATGAAGGGCAGAATAAAAAAAGCAAAAGAAAATGAAGCTAAAAGCGATTTTGTTGAAGAAAATATTGGTGATGAAGAGCTTAAAATTACTGTTACTAGCGATAATACAATACATTTAGAAGGAGAACTTATAACCGAGCCTGATAAAAGTGAAGATAATTTATTTATGCAATTATTTAAGTATCCTCATTTTCAAGAAAGAGCTAAGAAATTACCTTTTGATGATATGATGGCTATATCATTAAAGCTTTGGTATAATGCTGGTACTGATCAAATTGCTAGTGTTCTTGGTATGGATATATCTAGAGTTAATGAAATTACTAGTAATGCT
>JAEEGL015889834.1_pt1 | contig 13289 bp, 9 predicted proteins | sample 9134231 | NCBI WGS metagenome assembly JAEEGL01 (sample SAMN16246548, study PRJNA631951) | gut metagenome | biome: gut microbiome; feature: rumen; material: fiber-attached | host: Bos | place: Iran: Karaj | collected 2018-10 | reverse complement strand
GTTGATGAAATAATGCATAAAGTTACTATTTCTAAGCCCTTTTTTATTGGAAAATATCCTGTTACTCAGTCTTTATATCAAAGCATTATGGGCGAAAACCCTTCTATGGATATAGATGACAACAAGCCTGTTGAAAAGGTTCCTTACAAAAGTGCTACCGATTTTTGCCGAAAACTGACACTTAAATTGGCTGGAATTATTCCTGCAGATTATATGTTTAATCTCCCGACAGAAGCTCAATGGGAATATGCATGCAAAGCTGGCTGCCAAAAATTTGATACAGGAAACGACAGTTCTCTTCCAGATTATGGAACTGTTGTTCAAACACACTCGGTTGTTGAAGGTAAGCCTAATAAATGGCAGATTTACGATATGCTGGGAAATGTTTCTGAATGGTGTCGTTCATGCTATTACAAATATCCCAGTATCGATGAAAAAGACCCGACTGGTCCAATGATTGGACAATATAGAGTTTGCAGAGGTGGAAGTTTTAAAATACCTAGAGATGTTTTAAGACCCTCAAAGAGATATGCTGTTAATCCTTCTCTTTCTGCAAGCCCAGAAATTGGTTTTAGAATAATTCTGGAATCTAAGAGGTAATATATGAGAAGCTTTATCGATAGAGAAAGGCTTTTTGATAGATTAAAAGTAGATGGTCAAAAACGTCAGATAATGATTTGTGGCGGTGAAGATGATGATTTTATGGTGGATTACGTCACTGGAACCGTTGATATTTGTAAAGCTATTACACTTTATCTGCTTGAAAAAAAATATGATCAGATTCTAATTCTAGATAGATCTCGCTTTACAACGAAACTCGATTTCCCTAATAGCGAGTTGGAACAGAATTATAAGAATATTAATCAGCCAAGAGTCAGCAGAGACCCTAAAGCTGGCAATAATGTAACTTTTATTGATGACGACGACGATGATGATGAAGAAAATAATGCACAGCAATCTACTGCCAACGAACAGAATAATCAGAATGCACAGCAGTCAGATAATGCTACTAATCAGAGAGTTCAGCAAGCTACAGAACAGGCGGCTAGTGCTGGGGTAGGGGAAGAAGAAAATCTGCTGGGTTCAATAAATAGAGCTATTGAAGAGCACCCGGACCAGACTTTTGCAATAGTGTATATGTACCCTGATACAATGCTTTTAGATGCAAATTATGAATCTGAACATATTAATAAAGTTCGTATCATATCAGGGTTAGCTAGACTTAGAAACTGCGACAGCTATTTAATTCTGGATTCAAAAAGAGAAAGCAAGTTTATTGAATTTCTCGATTGGGTTTTGAATAATGACGAGTACTCTCAGAGAGTTTATCTGCAAAAGCCCAAAAGAAACGTTTTTGAAGCTTTTATAAAGCGTGCAATGTGCAGAAATAATTTTTATTGTAGAGACTTAGATGTAATGTCCTCTACTATTGCTGCAGAAGGTGGTTCTCTTAGAAATTTTGAAGTCAGACTTCAGAAATTCATGAAGACTGCTACTGATTTCCCTTATCTAGACGACATTTATAAAGACAACGAAAAGGTCAGAAATCTAGATGATATCTTAAATAGCATTAATAATCTGGTTGGTCTTAACGAAATTAAAGCCTATGCCAATGAACTTGTATTAACTAAGCAGGAAAACGACGAAAATAATTCTAACAGCAGAATATCTTTACCCAATATGATTTTTACTGGTGCTGCAGGTACTGGCAAGACTACTGTTGCAAAGCTTTTGGGGCAACTCTTTTTAAACCTTGGTCTTAGAACTAGAAATGCTTTTGTAGAAGTTTCCATCAGTGATTTTGCTGTTGGAAGAACCCCATCGGCTGATACGATGAATATGAAAATTAATGAGGCAGATGGAGGAATTCTTTGCATTGATGAGCCTTATCTGCTTTGTGACAGCGAAGATGGCAAACAGGCTTTGCAGGTTTTAATCAAGCGCTTAGAGGAACGAGGAGATAACTTTTCTGTTATTCTGACTGGCTACTCAGATAAATTTGCTCAGTTATTCAAGATAAATCAGGGTTTTAAAACAAGATTCGCCAAAACTATTAATTTCAGAGATTATACAGAAGAACAACTTTTTGATATTGTTGTAGCTCAGACTGACAAAGAAAGCCTTGTCCTCTCTTCTGAAGCCGAAACAAAAATTATCGAATATATTGCTTCTTACTCCAGACGTGGCGGAATGTCAAACGGACATGGCGCAAATCAGCTTTTCAGCAAAATATTAGCTAATTTTGAAAAACGAAAATCATTGGAAAGAACTGTTATAGGTGATGATATTCCTGAAGCTATGCGGTTCCACGAAAAAGAGGCTAAGGAATTTATCGAAACCTTAGACCAGAAATTTGTGGGTTTGCCAAAAGTTAAAGATTTTTTGAGAACAATGTATAAAAAGCAGTTGGCAGCCAATAAGAGAAAGGCCAAAGACAAGCCAGCTCCTAATAATTGCATGTTTCTAGGGAATCCAGGAACAGGCAAGACCACTGTCGCAAGATTAACTGGTCAGTTGTTCTACTATCTGGGATTGGTCAGCGAAAAGAACAAGCTTATAGAAACAGACCCAATAATGGATTTCACTTCCAGCTATGTTGGTGAATACGCCCAAAAGGTTAGAGATAAATTTGATGAGGCTCTTGGAGGAGTTCTCTTTATCGACGAAGCTTATCAACTTGCTAATGACGAGCAGGGTAGAAAAGTCATAGACCAGATGGTTAAACTTATGACAGAGCCTAAATATCTGAATCTCATAGTTATTATGGCTGGTTACCCAGACGAAATGCGTAAACTTTATGATGCAAATCCAGGGTTGAAGCGTCGTTGCCCCAACGAAGTATTTTTCGATGATTTTAATAATGAAGAATTAAAAGAAATCTTTATGCAGCAAATGAAAGATGACGGGCTTTCTCAAGAGGGTGACCCCAGAAGCTTTGATTCTCATCTGAAATCTGAATTGGCTAGAATGGCTGCTCAGCGTCATTTTGGCAATGCTGGTGCTGTAATTAATTACTATAAAGACTTTGTATTAGGGAATCAGGCAGAAAGACTAAATGATGACCCTGAAGCTGATAATACAAAAATCACTGTATCAGATTTAACTGGCTCTCAAAAAGACAATAAGAAGCCAATTAGCGAAATATTAGCCGACTTAGATAAAAACTTTATTGGTTTGAAATCCTTAAAAGAAGCTATTAAGAAAATGTCTAACCGAATTCGTCTAGAACAGGTTCGTTCAACAAAACTTGGTGTACCGCCTTCTTCTGGTGGTTTTAACATTAGATTTGTTGGAAACCCAGGTACAGGTAAAACAACTATAGCTCGTTATATAGCTGATATTTTCTGCTCTTTGGGCATTATTACAAGACCCAAAATCAGAGAATATAGAGGGGTTGACTTAAAAGGCTCTTATGTAGGGCAAACCAAAGATAAGGTTAATAAACTCTTTGAAGATAGTCAGGATTCAGTTGTTTTAATTGACGAAATCTATAGTCTCTATCAAAAGAACGCAAATAATCAGGATTCTTTTGCATTAGAAGCAATAGATGCATTGGTAGGTGCTATGACTGACCCCAAAAATGCTACGACAATTATAATTATAGCTGGTTATAAAGATAGAATGAACGAGTTTCTTGAAGGCAATGCGGGTTTGGCTAGCCGCTTCCCATTAGAAATTGAATTCCCTGATTATAGCGACTCTGAATGTGTTGAAATAGTCAGAAGACAGCTTGCTAAGAAAAAATTTGTAATTCCAGACCAGAAAAAGTTTAACGATATACTATCTAAGTATTTTAGCGTTGTTAGAAAACAGATGGGAAGCAACTTCGGAAATGCCAGAACGGCTGGAAGTGTTGTTTCCTATATAGAAGATTCTGTAAGCAGCAGGCTTTCCGAAATAAATGAGGAAGATTTGACTGAAGAAGTGCTTACTACCATAGATGTTGATATGGATTTGCCCTCAGCCAGCAGTAATGGAGGCTTTTGATCATGAGTAATATTGATGATTCCTTAAAAATAATTATTAATGATTTAAAAAAGAAAAAGGCAGATATTATTGCTAAGCAGAATAAATTAATCGATGCTGAAAATGATTTGAAGGTTGAAATTTCGAACGCAAACAGAATTCTCAATGATAAAAAGAAAGAACAGCAGGTTATTTCTGATGATGTTTTGATTAAGCGTCAAATTATGCGTAATGAAAACCTTAAAGAAGAACTCAAGAAACTTCAGGCTGTTGAAGAAAAGAATAAAATAAGCCTTTCTGACTTAAGAAAAAAAGTTAATAATATTAACAATATACTGTCTAATTCCATGCAGGATTACAAAAACAAAAAGGCTAGCCTGGATGATTTTAAGACAGAAATACCTAATTTGCTTAAACAGATAGAAGAATTATCTTTTAAACTTGCAAATATCGAAGATGCTCAGAATAAAGTAGACTACCTTGAAACTGAATATAAAAAGCTGAATGCATTAAGAAATACTGTTATAGTCAAATTTGATGCAACTGTAGAGCTTTTAAATAATCTAGAAAAAACAGATTCGAATAAGTATAGAGCTGCTAAAAGCATTTATGACCGTGTTTCTGCTTTTATTGATATTTTGAAAGACGGAAAATAAAAAAGGAGGTTAGTTAATTATGCAGATTTCTCAAGTTTTAGCAGAAGCAGAAAAATCTAATAGTTCTTTGACTAAAGCTCTATTGAAGAAGGTTCAGGACCTTATAAAAGAGAATAATCAACTTGAATCTGGTTTTAATGAAGAATCTGCTGTTAAAGCAAATAGCATTTTACAGAACCAGCTAGCAAAAGTTAACAAGGAAATCAAAGAAGAGGATAATTCTTTTAAAGAAATGGTTGCTGATAAAGCTATGAGAAATATTGAATTATCCAGACTTTGTGGGGAAGAACAGAAGTTGCTTGCTTTAACAAAAAATCAGCAGGAAACAAATTCCAGATATGTTGAAGCAATAGAAAGAATTAATGTTCAAATTGCTAATCTAAATGAAGAAAAAGCTAGAAGAGATAAAACAATTAACGAGTTCTACGACAACAAAAAACATTACGAAGCTTTACAAAAAGAATTTGAGGAAAAGAATAACGAATTGAATATTTATGGACCTGAAGCTGAAAAGAAGCTTAAAAAGGTTTCTGAGTTAGAACCAAAGATAAAAGCTCTGAAAAAAGCTATAGATGATGTTGAACCTGCTATAAAAGAAATTTGGAGTTTGCTCGACAACGATAATTTCGATGTTTTTGTAGGGCATAAATAATTATTTTTTCTAACTCATAAAAGTACGTTATTATATAAAAACTGCTTTTTGAAGATAAAAAACATTTGAACTTTAGTAAAGGATAAGTTATGACTATTAGATTAAAAAAAGGCGAAAAAATAAATCTTTCAAAGGAAAACCGTGGCTTAACAAAGGTAGTTGTCGGGTTAGGCTGGGATGAAAATACTAACAGTAGTAATAAAGATGAAGGATTCTTAATGAGTTTAGGGAAGATTCTTTTCGGCTCTACCGCATTGTCTGAAGAAGATTTTGACTGTGATGCTGTTGCTATTATGTTAGATAAAGGTCATTTTACAAGTAAAGGTGACTTGGTTTTCTATAATAATTTAGTTCATCAAAGCGGAAGCGTTAAACATATGGGCGATAATCTAACCGGTAATGCTTCTGGTGAAAAAGGTGATGCTGAACAGATTTTAATAGATTTAAAGCATGTTCCTTCAAATTATGACAGAATTATTCTGGCAGTAGGTATTTATCAGGCTTTGAGAAGAAAACAGCATTTTGGAATGATAAATAATACATATATAAGAGTTGTTGATGACAGTACAAAACAAGAAATCTGCCGTTATAATTTAACAGATAATTATCCAAACATGACTCATGTTGTTTTTGGAGATCTTCACAAAGATAGAAACGGTGAATGGCAGTTCAGTGCCATTGGTGAAGGAACCAAGGACGAAAACGTTGTAGCATTGGCTTATAGATATAAATAAAACAGACAGGGGGTAAAAAGCCCCTTGTTTGACTTGACTTTTTTAGATTATAATCTAAGCTATATAATTAATTTTTATATACTGGTTATTCTATGATTGAACGTGGGAAAATAGCAGAATTAAATGACTTCTTTTTGCCTCTTTCTAAACGAAGGCAGAAGGTAACTTATGTCTATCGAATAACTGCTACAGATGGCAAGGTTAATGATTTTATAGCAAAATACATCTCTTCTGCCAGAAGTAACGGTTTGCTTCTTGATGGTGGAATCAAGAATCCCGATACTTCCAACGTTCAATATTGTCTTAATATTCTTGGCAGAGATTTCAAATTGGCTCCGGCTTTCTTCCAAAGTCAGATAAAAACTCTGCTCAGATTAGACAACAACAAGTCTAAACTAATAGGTGACCAGCTCTACGATTATTTCTTTGAACAGTCTAAAACAGGAAAACAGCCTCAAAACCTTCTCATAAACCTATATCTTAAGTTTATGTGCTGGTTTTATTGTAAGTTTACTATGCTTGTGCCCAAACTTGGGCAAGATGCAGCCCCAAAGATTCTTGTCTGGGATAAAACAAGCAAGCATGAACTGATTTTCCTCGATATAATAGCCAAGCTTGGTGCAGATATTCTTTTCGTCTTCCCCAAAGGTGATGCTTCTTATCTTCCACTAGATAAAGAATCTGTTTTTTCTGACCTCTATACAGGTCAGGGGTTGACACCCTTTAAAGCAGATTTAACTTTGCGAAGTGTTATAGAAAACATTACTTTCGGTGGTGCTATCGATGTTGCTCTAAAGACTAATGACAAATCCGTTCTAAATACCTGGGTAGATGAAAAGTTTTTTACTTATAATTCTGTATTGACAGATTTTCCTTTGAGAAAACCTCCCGAAAAAGGTTTTGCTAACATTTTCTTTTTACAATATGGTGTCGAAGATAAATATTCATACAGTTCTAACCTTTCTGATCTGTATAAAAAACTGGTTAGCAAGCAGCGAAAAATACTGATAATCAATAACGAAATCCAGGGGGCAACTCCTGATGAAGTCTTCAGCATTGCACGCGGAAACTATAATAATGTTCAGCAGCTAGTTGCCGCTCTTTCTAAAAATATAACTTTTCCAAAGAGAAAAGATTTGGAAGAAATGATGAAGAAAGCTTTTGCAGAAGTTATATATGAAGATGCCAAACCATCTTTGAACAATATGCAGAAGCTTAACAATATTGCTGTTAATATTATCTGCTGGATGAAGCGCATTCTGCCTGACTTATTAGGCAGTTTAAAAATGCCTGAATGTGCAACCTTTATTTATTTTACTAATAAAAAGCCTAAAATTGCAGAAAAGATATTCTTCTCTCTGCTTGCTAAGTTGCCTGTCGACGTAATCTGCTTTTTCCCAGATGCTAAGGAAGATTATGATATCAGCTCCAAAGCTAAGAAAGTTCGATATGACGATATGCTTTCTTTGAACTCTTTCCCTGCTGAAAATGGAATTATTCGCGAAATTACTTTTGCTGGTCAGGCCGAACAGGAAATAAGCCAGGTTCTTCATGTAGACGGCTCTTTTGTTACTCAGCAATATCAAAAAGCTAGAATTGTAACTCTTGATACCAGCTCTTTCGAAGTTCAATCTCTTTGGGGGCAGGAACTTAGATTCAGACAAGGCTTCTCCAATACCGATGCCGAAGTTTTTATTCCAACTATTTTCGCTAAAATGAATGGGGTAGAAGGCGGAAAAGAAAAACTTAATGAGTATTGGACAAAAATGAAAGAGCTTTTTACTCCTGAAACTACTGTTGTTTCCAGTTATCCATGGGTAAAGAACAATATTGGAAAACTTATGTCTGGAAACGCAACCAGATATATGGATATTCGTGGAAAGCTTCTGCTTAAAAATATCAAGAACAGTTCTGATTATAAATATGGTTTTATCGATTTGGATAAACAGAACTATCTTTTAGATAAAATCCAGGCTTTTCTTGATGCAAGAAGTCTTAGCGGTATGGGTAAAAATGGTAGAGAATATGCTGTTATAGGTATTCTATTAGACCTTCCTCAGGAAATTCTTCTTAAACTTCAGGAATTTGATTTCACTAAGACTAACCCTAAATATATTTTTATAATAACTAATCGTTATTGTTTCTCTTTTGAGGAAACAGTTGTTGCTAATTTCTTGCATTTTTTAGGCTTTGATGTTTTAATATACACACCAACAGGTTTTGAATGTTTCGGTCCTTCACTTGTAAAAAGAGAGTATAAGACCTTTAAAATGGGTCCATATATCTTTGATTGTGAAGTGCCTGATTTCTCTACTCTTGAAAGACCTTCTATTACAAGACTTGTAGAATCTATATTCAGAACAAAACTGTGGTAAAGCTATTAATAGGAGTAGATTTATGGGTATCAATCTAGGTAATACCTCACATTCACAGCAAACTGCTTCTGCTGTAAATGTTCAGACACAAGCCGCTTCAACAACTACTGATTTGGTTGAAGTTCCAACTTTTAATATGGAAGCTGAACGTCAGGCTACCTATGATATGCTTAAACAGTCTCCTGAAATTCAGGCTTTAACAAGTCAGATTGAAATAAACAATATTGAAACTATTACTGGTTTCGGTGCAGAAGCCGCAGAAGAAATATCTAGAGCCTCTGATACTGTTTTAAATGGTGTCAGTCTTCCTCAGCTTAATGAAAGCAGTGATTTGCTTGTATCGCTGAATAAGGTTATGGAACAGTTCCAACCTGATGAATTGGCTCCAAAACAAGAAACTTTTTGGGATAAAATCGTTAATTTCTTTAAGGGCGGCTTAAAAAAGCAGCTTGATAATATTCTCAGAAAGTATGAAACCTTTGGCGGCGAAGTAGATAAGATTTATACACAGCTTAAAAAATATGAAACTGATATAAAACTTGCTAATCGTCAGCAGGAAGAACTCTATCAGGCTAATATTACCTACTATCGTGAATTGGTCAAATATATCGTTGCTGGTGAAGCCGCTTCGGAAGAATTGACCAAAGTTATTCAAGATACTCAGGCTGAATACGAACGTACTGGTAATAACGAACTAATGTTGAGACTCAATGACTACGGTAAAGCCAAAGAAATGCTTGACCAGAGAGTTGATGATTTAAGAAAGGCAGAAATGGTTGCTATTCAGTCTTTGCCTAGCATCAAGAATCAGCAGTATAACAATATGAATCTGGTTCGTAAAATCAATTCTGCTTTTATTATTACTTTACCTATTTTCAAGACTAATCTCGCACAGGCTATTCAGATTAAACGTCAGAAACTTCAGGCAGATGCCATTGCCGCTCTTGATGAAAAGACCAATCAGCTTTTGACTCAGAATGCTAAGAATATTGCAACTCAGAGCAAGCAGATTGCCAAGATGGCAAGCGGCAGTTCAATTAAAATTGAAACTCTTGAAAAGAGCTGGCGTGAAATTGTTAATGGAATTCAAGAAACTCAGAGAATTCAAGAAGCAGCAAAAAGACAGCGCGAAGATGATAAAAAACGTCTTGAAGCTCTCAAGGAAGATTTTAAGAAAGTTTTTGGTACACCCAATGGGAACCGTTAATTTAAATTTGGAGGGTTAAGAAATGACTATTAATCTAAAAAAAGGTGGTAAGATTAATCTTACAAAAGAAAAACCAGGTTTAAAGAACTTATTAGTTGGTCTTGGTTGGGATACTAACCAATTTGATACTGGTGCTGACTTTGACTTAGACGCTTCTGCTTTTGTTTGTGGCGCTAATGGTAGATGTCGCAGTGAAGCTGACTTCGTTTTCTACGGTAATCTTGAACACGAAAGCGGTGCTGTAATTCACAGTGGTGACAATAAAGTCGGTGGCGATGGTTCCGAAGATAGCGATGAAGAAGAAATCCAGTTGGATCTTTCTAAGGTTCCAAGCTATGTTGAAAAAATTGCTTTTACAGTAACTATTTATGATGCTGTTAAACGCAGACAAAACTTTGGTCAGGTTTCTAACGCCTACATCAGAGTTGTAGACAGAGATTCCGGTGAAGAACTTGTTAGATACGATCTTGGTGAAGATTTCTCTATTGAAACAGCTATTGTAGCAGCTGAAATCTATAAGAATGCTGGAGAATGGCGTTTCAATGCTATAGGGAGCGGATTCCAAGGCGGGTTGGCTGCTCTTTGCAGACACTACGGCTTAGATGCTGATTCCGAATAATTTGTAAATGAAAACTGTTTTGCTTAAAAGCAAAACAGTTTTTTGTTTAATTTTGGTTAAAAATATATGACTATTTATTTAAAAAAAAGCGAAAAGATTAATCTTAAAAAGAAAGAAAAAGAGCCATTAGGAGAAATTCTTATTAATTTGAATTGGAATTCTAAACCTAAGAATCAGGGTTTCTTAAATGGTTTATTTTCTGGTGGTTCTAATGGTATAGATTTAGATTTAGCCTGCCTATATGAACTTAAAAATGGAGAAAAAAATGCTGTTCAGGCATTGGGCAATAGTTTCGGAAGCCTTTCTGGTTCTCCTTTTATAGCATTAGACGGTGATGACAGAACAGGTGAAAGTTCTGGCGGTGAAAACTTAAGAATCAACGGAAATATGATTTCTAAGATTAAACGAATATTGGTTTTCACTTTTATTTATGAAGGTGTTGCTAACTGGAAAGATGCAGAAGCTGTAGTTACTATTAAGTATCCAGGGGCTGAAGATATAGTTGTTCATCTTGATGAATACAATACAGAATGCCGTAATTGTGCTTTGGTTCTCTTAGAAAACCAAAACAATGAAACTTTCAGCGTTCAGCGTGTAGTTAAGTTCTTCTCTGGTCATGAAACTATGGATAGAGCCTTTAATTGGGGTATTCGCTGGATTCCAGGAACTAAGGATTAAAAATGACAATTTATTTGAAAAAAGGACAGAAAATAAACCTTTCCAAAGAAAAGAAGGGACTGTCAAAAATATTTGTAGCTCTTGGCTGGGATGAAGTTGGAAAAAATCTTAGTTTCTTTCAGCGTTTATTTTCTAACCCGGAAGATATCGACTGCGATGCTTCGGCACTTCTTCTTTCTGATGGAAAAGTTTCTGCTGGATATGAGGATATAGTCTATTTTGGCAATCTAAAGCATAAAACTGGTGCTGTTTATCATTCTGGTGACAATCTTACCGGCGCTGGTGAAGGTGATAGCGAAGTTATAAATGTTGATTTAAGCAGTCTTCCGAAAAAATATGACGGTGTTGTTTTTGTTGTTAATATTTATAAGGCTAGAGAACGTGATCAGCACTTCGGAATGCTAACTAATGCCTATATTAGAATTGTTGATGTTTCAACTAAAAATGAAATCTGTCGATATATCTTATCAGATAATTATGATAGAAAAACGGCTATGATAGTCGCTAAACTAACTAAGGAAAATGATGAATGGCATTTCGATGCCATTGGTGAAGCCACAAACGATAATAGAATAAGCGAAATGGCAGATAGATTTAGATAATCTATAGTTTATAAAAGGAGTTTTATTGTGCAATTTACTGGTTTGACCGACAAAGAGGTTTTGGAATCGCGAGAAAAAAATGGCGCGAATGTTATTCCTGATTCAGAACCAACAACATTTTGGGCTGAATTTTGTGAAACTTTTAATGACCCGATGATTCGTATCCTGCTTGTTATTGCAGGTATCATGACTATTTTAAGTTTTATTAAAATAGATGGCGAACCCTTGGCTGAATGGTTTGAACCGGTTGGAACTTTTGTTGCTGTTCTTATCGTTGCTACCGTATCTGCTAAAACAGGTGTTGCTAGTGATACAAAGTTTAGAGAACTGAAAGAATCAACTGAAAAAGATAAATGTAAGGTTTATAGAAACGGTCTAATTACTGTCGTCAATTTTGATGACGTAGTTGTAGGCGATAAAGTATATCTGCAGGCTGGTGACAAGGTTCCCGCTGACGGTATTCTTGTAGATGGTTCAATGAAAGTTGATAACTCCGCTCTCAACGGTGAAGCAGAAGAATGTAAAAAGACTGCTGCTGAAAAAGCTATGACAATCCCGGATGAAATTACTGGCGATGCTTTTGTTGATGCTCACTCTCTTTTCAGAGGCGTAGTATTGTTTGACGGCGCTGGTGTTTTAGACGTTCAGAAAGTCGGCCTCAAGACCATGATGGGTAAAATGGCTGAAGATATGGTTGAACCACCTGATTCTCCATTAAAAGTAAAACTTGGCAAACTTGCTGACCAGATTTCTACTTTCGGTTATTGGGGTGCTGCAGTAATCGTTATTCTCTATATGATTTACAACATTTATATGGGGAATAATCCGTTAGTTCTTAAAGCAGCCGCTTCTGGCAATACTCTTGAACATATTTACTGGTTTAACGGTTGGTTGACTCTTGGTTGGGCTGGCATTTTCAAACAGATTGTTACTGCTGTTTCTTTGGCAATCGTTATCATTGTTTGTGCAGTTCCAGAAGGTCTGCCTTTGATGATTTCTCTTGTTCTTATGCAGAATACTGGTAAAATGCTTGACCATAACGTTCTTGTCAGAAAAGATCAGGGTATTGAAACTGCTGGTTCTTTGAATATTCTATTCAGTGATAAAACTGGTACTATCACCAAAGGTAAACTTGAAGTTGTTGATTTTATCGTTGGTTCTGGCAAGTCTATGAGCTTGGAAGACTACCGAAAGTGCAGCAAGCTTAAAGGTTTAATTGACCTTATTATTGGTAGAAATACCCAGTCTATGTTCGATAAAGATGACCATGTTATTGGTGGTAACATGACCGATCAGGCTCTTCTTAAATTTGTTGGAAGAGATGTTTATGAAAACCTTGGAAATATCAAGAAATACGAAGTAACTAAAGCTCAGCCTTTCAACTCTGCTAATAAATTCAGTCAGGCGTTTCTGGAAGGCGAAGGCAAGGTATTGTATAAAGGTGCTCCAGAAAGACTGCTTGCTTGTGCTAAGAAATACTTAGACGAAAATGGCGAAGAAAAAGACATCGACCTTGCTGCTATTAATAAGAAGATTGATGAATTAGCCGCAAAATCTATGCGTGTTCTTTCCTTTGGTTATTCTGTTAAACCAATGGAAGAAAACAAGATTAACGATGACGTTATCCTCGTTGGTTTAGTTGCAATCAGAGATGACGTTAGAAAAGAAGCTGCTGAAGCAATTCAGGAAGTTATGAAAGCCGGTATTCAGGTTGTTATGATTACTGGTGACAGAAGAGAAACTGCTCAGGCTATCGCAAAAGATGCTGGCTTGCTTGTTAATGATACAGACAAAGTTCTT
>JAEEGL014786890.1_pt1 | contig 13289 bp, 13 predicted proteins | sample 9134231 | NCBI WGS metagenome assembly JAEEGL01 (sample SAMN16246548, study PRJNA631951) | gut metagenome | biome: gut microbiome; feature: rumen; material: fiber-attached | host: Bos | place: Iran: Karaj | collected 2018-10 | reverse complement strand
GAGACCATAACTCCGCTGGATATGCTTATCCGCGCCGGTATTGAGGTCAACACCATATCCGTATCCGCTGAGTTCCTGGTCAAGAGCAGTCAGGGTATTCCCGTTCAGGCCGATGACCTGTTTGAGAACACTGATTTCAGTGATGCGGAGATGCTGATACTGCCCGGTGGACAGCCCGGATCAACCAATCTTGGCAAGCACAAGGGTCTGGAGGCTCTGTTGCGTGAGGCTATGGCCAAGAACCTGCCTGTAGGTGCCATCTGTGCCGCTCCCACAGTGCTGGGCAAGCATGGATTGCTGCAAGGACGCAAGGCTACATGCTATCCCGGATGCGAGGGTATGCTAAAAGGGGCGGACTGCAAGGAATCATTCGTTGAAAAGGACGGAAATCTGATTACCGCATGCGGTCCCGCAGCAGCAGTGGATTTTGCAAAGGCTATCATCAGCCTGCTTCGCGATGACGAGGTAATGGCCTCGGTTTGTGAAAAGATGATGTTCGGCCGTGCCTGATGCTTGATCTTGATCAGCGTGACGTCAAGTATTTGCCCGGCGTAGGTCCGGCAAGAGCAGCCCTTCTTAAAGGAGAGCTCCAGATAAGCACGCTTCAGGATCTGCTTTACAATTTTCCTTACAAATATATTGACCGTAGCCGAGTTTTCCTGATAAAGGAGATTGACGGCACGATGCCCTATATCCAACTTAAAGGCAAGATACTTGGCTTTGAACAGATAGGCGAGGGACGCAAAAAACGTCTGGTTGCCCATTTCACCGATGGAACAGGGGTCGCGGATATGGTCTGGTTCAGCGGTATGAAGTTCATTCTTGACCGTTACCGGCCGGGAGTGGAATATGTGGTGTTCGGCAAGCCTACCATGTTTGGAGGCCGGGTTAACCTGGCTCATCCTGAGATAGATCCGGAGGCCAACATTAACCTGTCTGAGATGGGGATGCAACCCTATTACAATACTACCGAGCGTATGAAAAAAGCGGGTCTGAACTCTGCCGCCATACGCAAACTGGTTGCAAATCTGTTGTCTCTGATAGTCGAGCCGCTCCCGGAGACACTCCCTGACTGGATTCGTGAAAAAGAACATCTGATGAACCTTACAGATGCCCTGAAGGTGATCCATAATCCGCGTACTCCGCTGGAATTGCGTCTGGCCCAGCTCAGGCTCAAGTTTGAGGAGCTGTTCTATGTGCAACTGAACCTGGCGCGTTACGCAAGTGACCGTCAGCGCCGTTTCAAAGGATTTGTGTTTGCCAGAGTCGGTGATAAATTCAATTTTTTTTACAAAACCAAACTGCCTTTCAGCCTGACTGATGCCCAAAAGCGTGTGATACGTGAGATACGCAACGACATGGGCAGCGGCCGCCAGATGAACCGCCTTCTGCAGGGAGATGTAGGCAGCGGCAAAACGATGGTGGCGCTGATGACAATGCTGATTGCCATTGACAATGGTTATCAGGCATGCATCATGGCTCCTACTGAAATACTGTCGGAGCAGCATTATTTCAATATCAGCCGATATATAGAAGGGCTTGGCCTGAGAGTTGAGCTGTTGACCGGAAGTATCAAGGGTAAGCGAAGGGAGTCTGTCCTGCAAGGCCTTAAAGACGGCAGCATAAATATTCTGGTAAGTACCCATGCCGTGCTTGAGGATCCTGTTGAGTTCTATCACCTGGGTTTTGTGGTCATAGATGAACAGCACCGGTTTGGCGTTGCCCAAAGAGCCCGCCTGTGGAGCAAGAGCAAGATGCCGCCCCATGTGTTGGTCATGACCGCCACACCCATACCGAGGACTCTGGCTATGACTCTATACGGTGATCTGGATGTCTCAATCATAGATGAACTGCCTCCCGGCCGTAAGCCCATACATACAGACCACTATTATGACGGAAACCATACTGCGGTATATGCTTTTCTGGAACGTGAACTAAAGAAAGGACGTCAGGCATATATAGTCTATCCTTTGATTGAGGAGAGCGAAAAGATAGACCTGAAGAATTTGGAAGATGGTTACAAGATAGTATGTGAGAGGTTTGCCGGATATAGTGTGAGTAAGGTTCACGGTCGCATGAAACCGGCCGAAAAGGACGCTGAAATGCTGCGTTTCAAGAATAACGATACACAGATCCTGGTAGCTACGACTGTGATTGAAGTCGGGGTGGATGTTCCGAATGCCAGCATTATGGTGATAGAGAACGCCAACAGGTTCGGCCTGTCACAGCTACATCAGTTGCGCGGTCGTGTGGGCCGTGGCGCTGACCAGTCATTCTGCCTGCTTATTACCCCTTATCAGTTATCGGAGGATACCAGAAAGCGGATTGAGATCATGACTGCCACATGTGACGGCTTTGAGATAGCCGAGGCGGATCTCAGGCTGCGTGGTCCCGGCGACCTGGAGGGAACCCAGCAGAGCGGTATGGCGTTTGACCTGAAGATTGCAAACCTGGCACGTGACGGTGCTTTGATTGAACACGTACGTGAGATAGCCAAACAGATTGTGGCCGGTGACCCCGACCTTACAAACCCTGAGAACGCTATTATGGCGAGGGTTCTCCGCCGATTGAAGAAAAGTGAATATGACTGGTCGTCTATATCATGATATTTTACTATTTTTGCCGATTGTAAAAATAAAATAATATTAATGACCCTCAAACCGAAGCTGGGATTTGTATTTCTTATTGTTTCACTCCTGATGTCAGTCGGGGTGTGCTCTCAGGATATGGTTCCGGCAAAAGTAAGGCCGGTATCAGCTATGGAACATGTCTCAATACCAGCCCATCTCAATCCCGGTTTGTCGGTGGATTTGGAGAATCCGGCGTCATATCTCTATCCTGAGTGGAGCAATGTGTATGTTCATAAGTTTGAAGATGTTGAGTTGCCAGACTCTGTAGTGATATCAATGAAAGGATATGTAATGCCTACGGACAGCACCCGCATAACAGACACATACGGCTACCGCCAGAACAGAGGAAGACTGCATTTGGGAATTGATGTCAAGGTCCTGACAGGAGATACCATAAGGGCGGCTTTTGACGGTAAGGTCCGTATATCGAGATATGAGCGCCGCGGCTACGGGCATTATCTGGTCATCAGACATCCTAACGGTCTGGAGACTGTATATGGACATCTGTCAAAGAAGTTGGTATCGGAGAATGATATTGTCCATGCGGGAGATCCTATCGGACTGGGCGGTAATACCGGGCGTTCCACGGGCTCGCATCTGCATTTTGAGACCAGGATACTGGGCCATGCCGTCAACCCCGCCAGACTGTTTGATTTTCCGAATCAGAAGGCTACGACGGATTACTTTGTCTATCAGAAGAATACCCAGGAGGTGTATTACAAGGTCAAGAAGGGTGATACTCTGATAGGCATAGCGATGAAGAACGAGACCTCAGTGGCTAATATATGCAAGCTGAACGGTATTACAAGGAATTCCGTAATCAAGGTTGGACAGACATTGAGGGTTAATTGACTTAAGGAATATGTGTAACAACAGGAATATGCCGGATACAAACAGACAGTTTGAAGAGGTTATCAGGATGTGCCGGGAATTGTATGTCAAGAAGCTCCAGGACTACGGCGCTTCATGGCGCATAATGCGTCCTGAGTCTCTGACTGACCAGATTTTCATCAAGGCAAAACGGATACGCAGTATTGAGACCAAGGGAGTATCGCTCATTGACGAGGGTATCCGTTCCGAACTCATCGGCATTGTTAATTATGGAATCATTGCTCTGATACAGTTGGAACACGGTTTTTCCGACACAGTTGACAAGGATGCCGATTGGGCTCTCAAGGAGTATGACAAATACTCATCTGCAGCGTTGGAGCTGATGAAGAAAAAAAATCACGACTATGATGAGGCATGGCGCGGAATGCGGTCTACATCATATACGGACCTTATTCTGACCAAGATAAACCGCACTAAGGAAATTGAAAGCCATCAAGGCAAGACGGTGGTATCCGAAGGTATTGACGCCAATTATATGGATATGATCAATTATGCGGTATTTGGGCTGATTAAGATAATAGAGCAATCACAAAAGGACTGATTCACAATGGAAAACGAAGTCAAGAAGAACCAGTTGCCACTAAAGGTCCTGGTAAATTTCTGCCGGGTGCTTTTGGGTTTGACATTCATGTTTTCTGGGATAGCCAAGGCAATAGATCCGGTGGGCACTCAGATAAAGTTGTCGGATTATCTTTATGCATTCGGCATGGGTGGTATGATGCTGGACTCAACCCTGCTAATCCTAGCCTGCCTTCTGGCCGGATTTGAAATCCTGCTCGGAGCTTATCTGACAGTCGGTGTTTTCAGCAGGGGTTCATCTTTCCTGGTGCTGTTGATCATGTCCGTACTTACTCCGTTTACCCTGTATCTGGCTATAAAGAATCCGGTTGAGGACTGCGGCTGTTTCGGTGATGCGGTTATATTGACCAATTGGCAGACTTTCGGCAAGAATGTATTCTTGCTGGTGCTGTCCTTGATAGTTTTCATAAAGCGGAGTCTGATTGTCCCGTTTATGAAAGAGAAGAGATATTGGGCCATTACAGTTATTGTGACACTGGTGGCAATCAGGTTCATGACGGGTAACATCTCCGGCCTTCCGGTATTGGATTTCAGGCCATATAAGGTGGGGACAGACTTACGCGGCGAGGTCCTGGGCAGTCCGAAGAATCCAGCTATGACAGATTTCTCGCTGATGGATGGTCAGATGAACGATGTGACAGCCGATATTCTTTCAAATCCCGGGTATACTTTCCTGCTGGTTTCACCGCATCTGGAAGATGCAGGCGAGAACGGTCTGGACCTGATAGATGATCTGTTTGATTATTGCAGCTATTGGGGATATGAAATGATAGGAGTGACATCATCCGGAAGTGAAACCGTAAGGCAGTGGACCGAAAACGCAGGTGCAGAGCTGCGTTTCCTTTTCTGCGATGAAATCCCTCTTCAGACTATGGTCAGGTCCAATCCGGGCCTGGTGCTTCTTAAGGACGGCGTAATTGTAAACAAATGGAGTTACTCACGCATTCCATCGGACGAAATCCTCAGAGCTCCCCTGGAAGAGATACCTGTAGGATGCATGCCTGCTCCCAATCCTATGAGAACACCTTGGGCAGTGGCACTGCTGTTTATACTTCCGCTTCTGATGGTGGTACTTATAGACAAACTTAACGGATTGATTCAATAACATTTTATAATACTGTTTGAAATGAGAAAGAAAATTGTTGCCGGAAACTGGAAGATGAACAAGACTCTCCAGGAAGGTATTGCTCTTGCAAAAGAGCTGAATGAGGTGTTGGCTGCTGACAAACCCAATTGCGATGTTATCATCGGCACGCCGTTCATACATCTTGCAAAGATCTCTGATATCATTGACCACAAGGTTATCGGCCTCTCTGCAGAGAACTGCGCAGACAAAGAATCAGGTGCATATACCGGTGAGGTATCGGCCGCTATGGTAAAGTCAACCGGTGCAGAGTATGTGATCCTGGGTCACTCAGAGCGCCGTGAGTATTATCATGAGACATATGATATCCTCAAGGAGAAGGTGCTGCTGGCTCTTGCCAACGGCCTGAAGGTTATCTTCTGCATCGGCGAGTCACTCGACGAGCGCGAGAAGGGCATTCAGAACCAGATTGTAAAGGCTGAGCTTGAGGGTTCTGTATTCAACCTCTCTGCCGATGAGTTCAAGAATATCACAATAGCCTATGAGCCTATCTGGGCTATCGGTACCGGTAAGACCGCTACTGCCGATCAGGCTGAGGAGATACATGCTTACATACGTTCTGTCATAGCCGACAAGTACGGCAAGCAGATTGCCGAGGATACCTCTATTCTCTACGGCGGCTCATGCAAACCTTCAAATGCAGGTGAGCTCTTTGCAAAGCCTGACATTGACGGTGGGCTGATTGGTGGCGCCTCATTGAAGGTTGCCGATTTCAAGGGAATAATCGACGCTTGGAAAAAGTGAAAAAATTTGGAATTTTAAGTTTCCTGCTTCTCTTTACGGCTCTGGCCAGTGCCCAGCAAAGGACACTGGTACAGGAGCTGGAGAGGGATATCCCTGGCAAAGGACATATACGCATTGAGGGGGATGTCCGTCTGGACAGTCTGATAGGGACGGTATCCGAGGCTCAGTCAGGTACGATGATAAAAGCCAGAGGATATCGCGTTCAGGTATTTGCCGGTAACAATACCCGCGCATCAAAGGAACGCGCCAATGAGGTAGACAAATATTTGCGTACAAATTATCCGGACCTGCCGGTCTACACCGGATTCAAATCCCCGCGTTGGCTTTGCACCGTAGGCGACTTCTTGTACTATGAAGAGGCCTATGAGGTTATGAGGAAACTGACAAAGGAGACTCCCTACAAGGGCATAATCATCTTACCTAATCAGGAGATCCAGATTCCGTTATGAGTTCGCTGATACCTTTTTCAGATGAGGGGTCAGAAAAGTTTCTGGCCCTCAGGAAACATTATGAAGAGATTCTCAGACTGATAGAACCTAATCCGGACCGCGATGGTCTGGTTCGTACTCCTCTGCGTGTTGCCAAGACGCTGCTTGACTTTACCAGCGGATATGAGATGGACCCTTCCGCCATACTGAAGTCAGCCATGTTCAAGGAGGATTACAGTCAGATGGTGATAGTAAAGGATATTGACTTTTACTCACTTTGTGAGCACCATATGCTGCCGTTCTACGGTAAGGCTCATGTGGCATATATTCCCAACGGCTACATTACCGGTCTGAGCAAGATAGCGAGGGTGGTGGATGCCTTTGCCCGCCGTCTGCAGGTTCAGGAGCGCATGACATCACAGATCAAAGATTGCATACAGGAGACGCTCCAGCCGCTTGGTGTTATGGTGGTAATAGAAGCCAGCCATATGTGCATGCAGATGCGCGGTGTGGAAAAACAGAATTCCGTAACAACAACATCCGATTTCACCGGCGCATTCAACCGCGCCAAGACCCGTGAGGAGTTTATGAACCTCATCGCCCGAAAATGATACAATCCGGGACAGTTCCCAATTGTATTGTTTTCATAACGTGATGACGCGGTCTCCCAATATCTTGGAAAGTTCGGCGCGGGCCAGCAGGAGTTGCTGATATCTGGTTTGAAGAGATGCAAGAGTGTCCGATGAGGCCTCCTGGATCTCTTTTTCTGTTTTCTTTATTTCCAGGCGAACCACCTCCATCTGGTAATCGGCCATAATGTGGCGGGTAAGTTTAAGCAGGTGGGCCTCGTCATCGGTGGGCATATTGTCCTTGAAGAGTTTGCTCAGCTGGTAGCGCTCCTCCATCAGGCTGGCGGCAGTCAGGCTTACGAATGTCTCCGGGTGAGACATGAAAAACTTCTCCGTGTTGAAATCCTTCCCGTCCAGATGTTCGGCCATCAGTTCCACAAAACGCTTGTATACCGGATGGCGGAATTCAATCCCGTCATTCTGCAGTGAGCCCACTATGAACTGCCCTACGGTCATATCCTGCTCCTGTCCCTCCTCATTCTGGAAGGTGCACATTACCTTGCCTCCGTATCTTACGATCAGTTGTGACAACAGACGCTCCTTATCCATCATGGGGCCTAAGCCTTCACGCTTGAGTGCCCTGATATCCTGACGCAGCTTGTCCTCGGGCGACAACAGAGGCTGAGTGGCCTTTTCATCGGTTGATCCGGTTTGCTCCGGCGTGTCTGGCTCTTGTGACTTCAGGTCGGTTTCGGGAGTATCCTGCTGCTGTCTGGGCTGTGCGGTTGCCTGTGTCTGCTCACGCTGGCGTCGGTTAACGTCGTTTATGAGCAGACGCTCGTCAATCTTCATAATCTGGCTGCACTCCGTTATGTATACGGAGCGCACAATGGGATCCTGTATGACCGATATGCTCTGCGTTATGCTTTTGATAAGTTCACTGCGGCTGTACGGATCGTCCTGGGCGTCCTCCATAAGCAAGTTGACCTTGAACTTGATGAAATCCACCTGGTGTGTATCAATGTACTGCTGGAATGCGGTGGCGCCGCGTCCCTGGGCAAAGCTGTCGGGGTCCTCGCCGTCGGGCAGCAGGAGCACCTTTACGTTCATACCCTCTGCCAGAAGCATGTCTATACCTCGCAGGGAGGCTTTTATACCGGCCTTATCTCCGTCATAGAGCACGGTGATGTTGTTGGTGAAACGGTGGATAAGGCGTATCTGACCTGGGGTGAGCGAGGTGCCGCTTGATGCCACCACGTTTTCAACTCCCGACTGGAACATACTGATCACATCGGCGTAACCTTCGACCAGGAAACAGCGGTCCTTGCGTACTATGGCCTGCTTGGCCTGCCAGAGTCCGTATAGCTCACGGCTCTTGGAGTATATCACGCTCTCAGGCGAGTTTACGTACTTGGCCACCTTGGCATCGGAGTTCATTATGCGGCCGCCGAATGCAACCACCTTGCCCGAAATGGAGTGGACGGGGAATATCACGCGGCCGTGGAAACGGTCACGCAGCTGATGGTCATTCTCGCGTTCATAGCACAGGCCGGTCTTGATGAGGTTCTCCTTGGAGTAACCTTTGGCCAGCGCGGCACGTGCCAGCGCATCGGGCTCATCGGGACAGTAACCCAGATGGAACTTTTCCAGTATGTCATCTCGGAATCCACGCTTGCGGAAATAGGCCAGACCTATGGCGCGGCCCTTCTCAGTGTTAAGCAGAGCGTCCTTAAAGAAATCCAGCGCAAACTGATTGGTTATGAACAATGACTCGCGCTCGTTCTGCAGCGCCTTCTCCGAGTCTGTCAGCTCGCGCTCGCTGTAGGGAATCCCGTATTTGCGGGCCAGCCACTTTGCGGCATCCCAGTACGACATCTGCTCGTGCTCCATAAGGAAATGTATCACGTTGCCGCCCTTGCCGCAGCTGAAACATTTGCATATCCCCTTGGATGGTGAGACGTAGAAAGAAGGCGTTTTCTCGTTATGGAACGGGCAGAGTCCCACATAGTTCACTCCGCGCCGGCGCAGGGTGACGAATTCCGATACCACATCCACAATGTTGGCGGCATCAAGTATCTTCTCTATGGTCAACTGGTCTATCATTGCCCGTTTCTGTTGCTGACGCCAAAATTACAAAAAAAACAGTGTAGCGGTGAACGGACAGTCCTCTTGTTATATTTTTAAATAATATTGACTTATTGAGCGCGGATAATTGGGGAAAAAGCATTTATTTTGTAGACCTAACCAAAATTTTATGGAAAGTACCAAGCCTTACAAAATCAAGGAAAAGGCCGAGAAGGAAGCTAGCTACAGAGGCCTTATCCGTGCAGAACTAGCCGATGAACTATATGACGGCATTCTGACAATTATCGTGGCACAGAAAAAGTACCGCGATAGTGCCTATTCAGCAAAGAAACTGGCCGAAGACCTCAAGACCAACCCGAGGTATCTTTCGGCAGTGATCAATTCGAGATTCGGGATGAACTATTCCAGTCTGGTAAATGAATTCAGAGTACGCGATGCGGCAAATATGCTTACAGACAAGCGTTATCTGGACATGACCATGGAAGAGATCGGAATCAAAGCCGGTTTTGCCAACCGCCAGTCTTTCTATGCCGCATTTTTCAAGGAGAAGGGTGAAGCACCCCACCAGTACAAGAAACGTCATCTCTCCAAATAACCGACAAGCATCCGGAGTATAATATAAAATGACAGTCCAAGAGAAAATCAGGGATATTAAACAGCAATTGAGACTGAACATGAACGGTGTGGCATCCGGGTCTATGAGAGAGGCCGGGATAGAATACAGACTCAATTTCGGCGTAGGGATTCCCCGACTCAAGGAGATAGCATCTGAATCCGGAAAGAATGTTGAATTGGCTGATGCTCTTTGGAAAGAAGATATACGTGAATGCAGGATTCTGGCAGCGCTTGTCTATCCTGAAGACAAGTTCCTGCCTGACCTGGCTGACTTGTGGATAGAACAGATATCGTTCCCGGATCTGGCCGAAGTGTGTTCTATGTACCTGTTCAGCCGGATGAAAGGAGCTTCGGAGGCATCATTCCGATGGATCGCCTCCGATAATTCCATGGCCCGTTACTGCGGTTTCCTTACGTTGGCTCATATGCTGCGTGGGGGGCGCGAAATGGGTCCGCGTTATGTTCAGGAACTCAAGGATCAGGCCGAGGCCGCAATTAACGGAGCGGATATTATGTGCGCTCAGGCTGCCGGGGCCGTGATGCGCCGTCTGGAGGGAGAGAATGGATAAGGCAGATGCAATAAGCGCCGCCCGCCAGGAACTTGCGGATTATCTGAGGTTCAAGTCCAAACGGAACACTCCTGAGCGCAACCAGCTTCTCGAGGCTATATACTCTGTGGATACGGCTATATCGGCCGATGAACTGTCCGAAGAGATGTCCCGGTCAAGCCGGTTCAGGATAAGCCGTGCTACGGTCTATAATAACCTCAGACTGTTTGAGGATGCATGCCTGATACGCAAGGTGTTCCTGAACGGAAAGGTGATGTATGAGCGTACCGACAGGAGCAAGGGCGTTATCCGCCTGATTTGCGGAGGATGCGGCAAGACTACTGAGATGAACAGCGATAAGGTGCGCCGTCAGATAGCGATGATGCCCACCCGAAGGTTCAACGCTACAAGTTGGGTCCTCAATATGTACGGTATGTGCAGCAGATGTGCGGCTGATTTGAAAAGAAGACAGAACAGATTGAATAAAATACATAAAGACAAAAAATGAAAACAGAAAAGATTGATGTCCTTCTGGGACTGCAATGGGGAGATGAAGGCAAGGGTAAGGTCGTGGATGTGCTCACACCGCGCTATGACGTCGTGGCACGTTTTCAGGGCGGTCCCAATGCCGGTCATACACTGATTTTCGATGACAAGAAGTTTGTGCTCAAGTCCATTCCATCGGGCGTTTTCCAGGGTAATAAGCAGAATATCATCGGTAACGGAATGGTGCTTGACGCCGCCCTGTTCAAGGCCGAGGCCGAGTCACTGGAGGCAGCCGGAATAGACCTGAAGAACCGTCTGCTCATATCCAAGAAAGCACACCTGATCCTGCCTACACACCGTCTGCTTGACAGTGCGCTGGAGGCATCCAAGGGATCGGGCAAGGTTGGAACGACCGGCCGAGGAATCGGCCCTACTTACACCGACAAGGTGGCTCGTACAGGTGTACGCGTAGGAGACCTGCTTCGCCCCGACTTTGAGGAGCGTTACGCTGCTGCTCGCGCAGCTCACGAGCGCACGCTCAAGAGCCTTGGTTTTGAGTATGACCTGGCTCCGCTCGAGGCCGCCTGGCGTGAAGGAATAGCATACATGAAAGAGTTCAGGTTCGTGGACAGCGAGCATTACGTTGCCAACCTCCTCAGTGAGGGCAAGACCATCCTCTGCGAGGGTGCTCAGGGTACCATGCTGGACATTGACTTCGGCTCATATCCCTTTGTTACGTCATCAAACACCATCTGTGCAGGCGCCTGCACCGGACTGGGTGTGGCTCCGCGCAACATAGGCCGTGTTTACGGCATAATGAAAGCCTACTGCACTCGCGTAGGCAGTGGACCGTTCCCAACCGAGCTCTTTGACAAGGATGGTGAGGCTCTGTCAGACCGTGGACATGAGTTCGGCGCAGTTACAGGACGCCGCCGCCGCTGCGGTTGGGTGGACCTGGTAGCCCTGCGTTATGCAGTCCGCCTGAACGGTGTTACAGACCTTATCCTCATGAAGAGTGACGTTCTGGACACATTCCCCACCATCAAGGCCTGCGTAGCCTATAAGTTGCCCGACGGAACCCAGACCGACGAGTTCCCGTTTGACTGCGAGGGTGTGGAGCCCATCTATGAGGAACTTCCCGGTTGGCATACAGACCTTACCAAGGTTAAGGACGAGGATGAGTTCCCCGAGGAGTTCAACAATTACATAACCTTCCTGGAGGAGTATCTGGAGACTCCGGTATCAATAGTATCGGTAGGTCCTGACCGCCACCAGACAATAGTTAGAGAGAAATGACAACAGGAGTTACCGAACCGTACGCAATGTATTGGATACTCTTCATAGTGATAGCTATCCTGAGTTATTCCGTTCAGGGCAATCTGAACCGCAAATTCGCAAAATACACAAAGGTTCCCACCAGAGACGGCAGCAGCGGTTATGAAGTGGCTTGCCGTATGCTTTCTGACCACGGTATCCCGAATGTCAAGGTAACCTGCGTAGAGGGACAGCTTACGGATCATTATAACCCGGAGAACAACACCGTCAATCTGAGCAAGGATGTCTATTACGGCCGCTCAATGATGGCAGCCGCTGTAGCAGCACACGAATGCGGACATGCAGTTCAGCATGCCAGACAGTACGCTCCCGTGCAGATGCGGTCTGCTCTGGTGCCTGTAGTGCAGTTCTCATCAAAGATAGTGACATGGGTGCTGTTGGCCGGTATTATCATGGTTGAGGCATTCCCCGGAATCCTTCTTGCCGGCATAGTACTGTTTGCCATGACCACCCTGTTCAGTTTCATCACCCTGCCGGTCGAGGTTGATGCCAGCCGTCGTGCGCTGGCATGGCTCAAACAGACCACTTCATCGGACAAACAGACCATGACAGCTGCCCAGGATGCTCTTAAAGCTGCTGCATACACCTATGTGGTGGCGGCTATCAGTTCTCTGGGAACACTTATTTATTACATTATGATTTATATGTCAAGAAGACGCTGATACACTATGAAACCGTCAATTCCAAAAGGCACGCGTGACTTCACACCGGTGGAGATGGCGCGCCGTAACTATATCTTTGATACCATCCGCGGAGTGTTCCGTCTGTTCGGTTACAGCCAGATAGAGACCCCGTCCATGGAGAACCTCTCCACCCTCATGGGCAAGTACGGCGAGGAGGGCGACAAACTCCTCTTCAAGATACAGAACTCGGGTGATTACATGAGCGGGCTGACCGATGAGGAGCTGCTGTCACGCAACAGCCTCCGCCTGGCCTCAAAGTTCTGCGAGAAAGGCCTGCGTTATGACCTCACGGTACCGTTTGCCCGCTTTGTGGTGATGCACCGCGAGGAGCTGCAGTTCCCCTTCAAGAGGTTCCAGATACAACCCGTATGGCGTGCCGACCGTCCGCAGAAAGGCCGTTACCGCGAGTTCTACCAGTGCGATGCCGATGTAGTGGGCTCTGACTCGCTGCTCTATGAGTGGGTCCACAGCCCGGGGGTCTACAAGGAACTGGAAAAGCTGGAGAATGACATGCAGGACAAAGCACGGAAAAAACCGACGGGAACGCGGGAG
>JAEEGL013295791.1_pt1 | contig 13289 bp, 6 predicted proteins | sample 9134231 | NCBI WGS metagenome assembly JAEEGL01 (sample SAMN16246548, study PRJNA631951) | gut metagenome | biome: gut microbiome; feature: rumen; material: fiber-attached | host: Bos | place: Iran: Karaj | collected 2018-10 | reverse complement strand
GTATTCAATATATTTGGTATAGCGTTTTTATCACTTCTAATAAGTGCACCAGCATTGTTTGTTCCAACTCTTGTACTTACACTTATTGAAAACAACAACTCTTCTAAGCTTGAAAAGATAATGCTAGATTTCTTGCTGCAGCTTAAAAATTACACCAAGATTAATAATGATATAGTATATGCATTAAAAGAAGTAAAGACTATGGAGCCACTTCAAGGTTATATTAATACTTTCTTAGTACAAATCAATAGTGGCATTAAGTTTGAAAAGGCGATTGAAAGTATAAAAGAGAAAATGGACTTTGATACATTAAAGGCCGTGTTTTCAAATATTGAATATTGTTATTTATATGGTGGTAACTTTTCAGAACTTATGGATAAAAGTTATCAAAAGATATATAAGATTCAAAAAGAAAAGGCCAAAAGGAATTCCGAAACTAAAAGTGCCAGAATTGTGCTTGCAATTCTAATCTTATTAGATTTAATAGTGTACTTTAGCTTTATTAGGAGCAATTACGAAAACTACTTAATTATGACAAAGAGTATGCTAGGCATGATGATTCTTTATTGGAATTTTATTAGCATATGGATTTTGGTTTTATTAATGAATAAGGTTAAAAAGTTAGACTACTAACTATTTAATAAATGAAGGGGCAAATTTAAATTTAGAAAGGAGCCAAATAATATGGCTGGAAGTTTAAGTTTGTCATTAAATGACGTAAAAGATCTTTCGCTTGATAATCAAGCAAAAAACATTATCACCAATATTGGAGATGCTTTTTCAAAAGCAGTTCAAAAAGGAGCAGAAAAAATCTCGATGCCAGATAATCTTTCGACGGCTGTCAAAGAAGGCCTTAAAAAGATTAATCTACAAGATATTGGTGGCAAGGCAGCAGAAAGTGCATTAAAAGAAGGTCTTAAAAAGCTTGGCATAACCTCTACAACTTTTAGTAGTGTTAAAGGAGTAATTGAAGCGGTAAAAGAAGGCGATTTGAAAAAGGGGATTTCAAATGGAATTAATATTGCAATTAATGCCTTAAAAGTGCCTAATGCTGCCAAGACGCTTTTAAAAGATGGGAAGAATCTCATTGTAGATAAGCTTTTTGAAGATGAGTTAAAAACACTAATGAAAAAGCAACAAAACACAATCAGTAGAATAGACAAAAGATGTAAAGAAATGGAAGAGGCCTTTAAAACAAATGACGTTAAGACATTAGATAAACTTGCGAAGTCTCTTAAAACAGACGTTAAAAATGTAATGCCAATTCAAGATGTTATTAAACGTGGTAGCGATATGATTAATCGCTATGATTTATATAAGAGTAAAAATGGCCAAGAATTAACAAGTGCAGAATTAGAGCTTTGCAAAAAATTATAAGCTATAATTTGTAAACTTTTTTAACTACTATTATTTATTATTTTTATCTTGAATAACGAATTATGTGTTTGTCGCAGGGCGATTCCGCCAAAACCGCCCAGGGTGGGAATTTCAAAAGGCAAGCTTTTGAAATTCCTTGAGCGGGACTAAATCACATTGTCGCCCTTACAACAAACACATAATTCGTTTTAGAAGATGCTAAATCAAATATTAAAAGCGCAAATCTATGTATATAAATTCTGGAGCGAGCGCGGGAATGAGCTAGAATGCCTTATAACGTTCACAAGCTACAAACGCTTAGAAAATTTTTTAGGTGCGTTCACGCCGGTTCATGAAAAATTTTCGTAGCGCTTGTGCGACTACGTTATTAGGCATTCTGCGAATGAGAGAAATCGAGCGTAAGAATTTCATATACTAGATTTGCGTATATTAGTGTTTCAAAAAGTATACAAAAAACTAGCGACTTTTAAAAAGTCGCTAGTTTTTTTACATCTCAAATAATTTAAATATGAAATTATATCCAATCGTTACTGATACAATAAAGCAAACTAAAAATAGTAGTAGTAACAATATAAACTTCTTTCCTCTCGAACGATTTTTCTTTTTACGTTTTTTCGTTTTTTGGGGAATCTCTTTTGTGACATTCTTCTTTTCAACTTTGATACTTATATCATTGTTGTCATCAGAATTAACTCTTAAAACATATTCTGGTTCTAGTTTCTTTGAAACAGAATAGTCTTTTTTGACGTTTTTCTTTGTTTTTATGGAATAGTCCTTCACTCTAGATAAATCCCCCTTTCTTAGTACTTAAATCACTTGTTTAGAACCAACACAATTAGTATAACACGGCTCGCTAGTTATGTCAACCTTAAAGATGATTAAAACATAAGAATTTGAGCATTTTTGCCCCTATTTTTGCTTGCATTTAAATACCTCTTTTAGTATAATTTTAATAGCAATTTTAGTGGCTTTTTGCCACAAAAATAAATCCCTAAAAGATGCTATCTTTTGGGCAATTCAAGGAGATTTAGAAATGGAAGAAAATGCAAAAAAAATAGTAAATGTTGACATAGAAAAAGAGATGAAAAAGTCATACATTGATTATGCTATGAGCGTTATAGTTTCTCGTGCACTTCCTGATGTTAGAGACGGCTTAAAACCTGTTCATAGACGTATTTTATACTCTATGAACGAATTAAACCTTACTCCAGATAAGCCTTTTAGAAAATCGGCTTACATCACTGGTGACGTTCTAGGTAAATATCACCCTCATGGCGATGCTTCAGTTTATGATGCTTTAGTACGTATGGCTCAAGACTTTTCTTTAAGATATCCATTGGTTAATGGACATGGTAACTTTGGTAGTGTCGATGGCGACCCTCCTGCTGCAATGCGTTATACAGAAGCAAAGATGGAAAAAGTTACTCTAGAAATGCTTGCTGACCTAGATAAAAATACAGTAGATTTTGTACCAAACTATGATGAAAAACTTCAAGAACCATCTGTACTTCCTTCAAGAATACCAGCACTTTTATTAAATGGTTCTCAAGGTATTGCGGTAGGTATGGCTACAAATATTCCACCACACAATCTAAACGAAATATGTAATGCGGCTATTAAATTAATTGATGAAGACAACGTTACAGATGATGAGCTTTTATCAATCGTTAAAGGCCCAGATTTCCCTACAGGTGGTATTATTGTTGGTCGTGAAGGTATTAGAGATGCATATTTAACTGGTCGTGGTAAGATTTTAGTTAGAGCTAAAACCGACATTGAAGAATATGGAAATGGTAAGTACAGAATCATTGTTAACGAACTTCCATATATGGTTAATAAAGCAAGATTAATAGAGTACATTGCTGATTTAGTTAAAGATAAACGTATTGATGGTATTTCAGATTTAAGAGATGAATCAGATAGAGAAGGAATGCGTATTTGTATCGAACTTAGAAAAGATGCAAATCCACAAGTTATCTTAAATCAATTATTTAAATTCACACAAATGCAAGATACGTTTGGAGCTATAATGCTTGCTCTAGTTGATGGCAAACCACAAATTTTAACACTTCGTCAAATGCTAGAATGCTACATAGCTCATAGAAAAGAAGTTATTACACGTAGAACTCAATTCGAGCTAGATAAAGCACTTGCTAGAGCACATATCTTGGAAGGCTTACGTATTGCTATCGACAACATCGATGAAATTATTTCTATCATTCGTAATTCTTATGATGATGCTCAAGAAAAATTAATCGAAAGATTTAAGCTTACAGAAGTTCAAGCAAACGCTATCCTAGAAATGAAATTAAGAACTCTTCAAGGTTTACAAAGAGAAAAGATTGAGCAAGAGTATGAAGAACTTCAAAAATTCATTGCTAGATGTAGAGAAATCTTAGCTTCTGAAAGATTAGTATATGACCTAATTAAAGAAGATTTAGAAGATGTTAAGAAAAAATATGGCGACGAAAGACGTACAACATTTATGGCTGCTGAAGGCGAATTTGAAGCAGAAGATTTAATCAAAGATGAAGATGTTGTTGTTACAATGTCTCATTATGGTTATATCAAACGTATGTCAGTAGACACCTATAGATCTCAAAAACGTGGAGGCAGGGGCATTACAGGAATGCAAACAAAACAAGATGATTTTGTTGAGCAAATGTTTATTGCTTCTACTCATAACACAATAATGTTCTTTACCAATAAAGGTAAATCATACAGATTAAAATGCTATGATGTTCCTGAAGCTTCTCGTACCGCCAAAGGCACAGCAATCGTTAACCTTCTACAATTAGATGGTGACGAAAGAGTTACAGCAATTATTCCTGTTAAAGTATTCTCAGAAGGTCAATTTTTATTAATGGCTACAAAACAAGGTACTATTAAAAAGACATCACTTATGGAATACAACAATAATCGTAAGACAGGACTTCAAGCAATTGCTCTTAAAGAAGATGATGAACTTATTGATGTTAGACTTACTGATGGTGAAAGAAATATCGTAATGGTTACTCGTGAAGGTATGTCAATCACATTTAGTGAATCTGATGTTAGAGCTGTTGGTAGAGTATCACAAGGTGTTAGAGGAATTCGTCTAGATGAAGGTGATTATGTAGTTGGCATGGAGCCAATATATGATCAAAATCAATTCTTATTAACCATCACCGAAAACGGGTTTGGTAAACGTACAGAACTTGCAGAATATAGAGTTCAATCTAGAGATGGTAAAGGAGTGCTTACTTATAAGATTACTCCAAAGACCGGAAAAGTAGTTGGAATCAAAGTTGTTTCAGATAATGATGAAGTAATGCTAATTACTGATACTGGCATATTAATTAGAATTTCATGTAAAGATATTAGTGTACTTGGACGTTCAACACAGGGTGTAACACTAATTCGTTCAAATGATGGTGGCGTTGTTTCAAGCATTGCTAAAATCGAAGGTGAAGATGAAGAGTAATAACATTTAAAAACTTCTGTGCCGGCCATTAAAAGCCGGCACTTTCACTTTTTGACCATGCGTTATAAAGACATGTAATCACGAGTATGATATAATCAATCAGTAGTAATAGCAGTACTTAGGAGGAAAAAATGGCAGACTTAAAAATATATAAAAAACTGTACGAAGTAAAACCAGTTTCAACCATTAAAGAGATGATTGAAATGGCTAAAGATGAAAGTCCGGATGAAATCGCTTATAGATACAGAAAAGGAAAAGAAATTATAGACGTTACATTTAAAGAATTCTATGAATTAACAATGTGTCTAGGAGCAGCTTTGAACAAGCTTGGGACCAAAGGTAAGCATATTGCTTGCATTGGAGATAATAGCTTCGAATGGATTACCGTAATGATGACGGTTTTAAAAAGCGATGCGGTTTTTGTTCCAATAGATAAAGAATTACCAATAAAAGATATTGAATATGTTTTAAAACATTCAGACTCCAACATATTGTTCTATTCAAAAAAATATGAAAAACATATTAATGAGATAAAAAAAGAATGTCCAAAAGTAGCTACATTTATAGCTTTTGACAATGATAAAGATGAAGGTAAAGAAATTTTGTCTTATAAAAAATTTATCGAATCAGGAAGAAAACTATATAAAGCCAAAAAATTCAAAGAAGAAGTACATGACACAAATACATTAAAAGAGATTATTTATACTTCTGGAACAACGGGACTTGCAAAAGGCGTTATGCTTACAGAACACAATCTTGTTTCACTAGTTGTAAGCTCACTTAAGATTACAACTCTTGAAAAGCTTGCTCTGTCGGTACTTCCTTATCATCACACTTATGAGGCTTCATGTGATTTATTAGTTGGAATTCATAATCGTACGACTATATGTATAAATGATAGTTTGCTTAATGTTTTACCAAATCTTAAAGAATTCAAACCATATAGTATGATGATTGTTCCTGCGTTTGCAGAACTTTTTTATAAAAAGATTTGGTCAACTGCTGAAAAAGAAGGTAAAGCAAATCTTCTTAGAAAGATGATAAAGATTAGCAATGCACTTAGAAAAGTTCATATAGATTTAAGAGGTGTATTGTTTAAATCAGTTACTAAAGCATTTGGTGGAAATTTAAAACAATTGATTTGTGGTGGTGCACCACTTAGAAAAGAAATCGGAGAATTCTTTAATGATATTGGAATTTTAATGCAAAACGGATATGGCATAACAGAGTGTTCTCCACTAGTTTCAGTTAATACACCAAAGTTAAATGATCCTGGAACAGTTGGTCTTCCAATTACTTGCGTTGATGTTAAAACAATTAACAATTCAGAAGATGGTATTGGCGAAATCTGTGTAAAAGGTGATACCGTAATGATGGGCTATTATAAAGATGAAGAAAAAACAAAAGCAGTTTTAGAAGATGGTTGGTTTAACACTGGCGACTTCGGAACAATTACAGATAAAGGACAAGTAACTATTGTTGGTAGAAAAAAGAATTTCTTTGTTTTGGAAAATGGTAAAAACATTTATCCAGAAGAAATTGAAAACTATGTTTTAGCGATTCCATATGTTCAAGAATGTATAGTTAGTGCTGCTCAAAATGATCATGGAACTAACGGAAGTAATTTAATGGCAGAGGTTTATTTAAATCCGGATGCAGTTAAAGAACTCGGAGATATTGATATTGCTAAGAAATTAAAAGACGATATAACTGAGAAAACAAAAGAGTTACCAGTTTATAAAAAGATTGCAGAGATAAAAATTAGAGATACAGAATTTGAAAAGACGACAACGAAAAAAATTAAAAGATAAAACGTAGCGGCGGCCATCGGTCACCACACAAAAATAAGAATATGGAAGTGATAAAAATGTTAAAAGTTGGAATTATCGGTGGAGGAATTAGTAGTCTTATGGCTGCATATAATCTACTAAAAAATTCAAAAGAAGTGAGTGTTACGATTTTTGAAAGAGGAAGGGATTTAGCAAATAGAAAATGTCCAATCCTTCAAAAGAAAGTAGATAAATGTATAAAATGCCCAAGCTGTGCCATTATGGAAGGCATTGCAGGAGCAGGTGCATTTAGTGATGGTAAATATAACATCACAACGGAATTTGGAGGATGGCTTCAAGATATTAGAGATGATACTTTAGAGTATATTGAAAAAGCAGATGCTATATTGGTTGAAAATGGTGCAACTAAAGATAGATTTATGCCAAACGATGAACTAAAAAAGAGATGTCTTCAATATGACTTACATATGCTTCAATCAGAGTGCAAGCACTTAGGCACTGATGCCAACTTTGACACAATGGTAAAAATGGTGGAAAACATCCAAAAGATTGGCGGCAAACGTGTAAAAATTCTTACTGAATTTAATGTTTGCAATGTTGAAGATGATGATAAAAATAAAAAGCATGTGTTCAAAAAGATTGACGAAGAACATTCAGAAGAATATGAAGAAGTTTTTGATATCATCATTTTTGCCACTGGCCGTGCGGGTTCACACTTCTTTAGTGGATGGTGCAAAGAGCATGGTGTTCCTATGAAAAATAACCAAGTAGATATTGGCGTTAGGGTTGAACTACCATGTTCAATTTGGGAAGAGTTTGAAAAGAAGATTTATGAACCAAAAGTTATTTATAGAACAAAACAATATGGTGATGTTTGTAGAATGTTTTGCTTTAATGGAAGAGGCGAAGTTGTTACCGAAAACACAGAAGGTATTTTAACAGTTAATGGACATGCATACAAAGCAGAAGAAAAGAAAACCAAAAACACAAATTTTGCAATTCTTTCTACAACTCGTTTTACAGAACCATTTAATCAACCTATTGAATATGCAAGATATACAGCAGGACTTGCAAATATGATTTCTGGTGGAAGTGTAATCGTTCAAAGATTAGGCGACCTAGAATTAGGAAGAAGAACTGATCAAAAAAGATTAAAACAATCAACGGTTCAACCAACTTTAAAAGGTGCTGTACCAGGTGATTTGAGTCTTTGTATGCCTAAGAGACAATTAGATAATATTATCGAAACACTTCATGCGTTAAATAATATTGCTCCAGGAACTGCTAACTATGACACTCTTTTATATGGAGTAGAATGTAAGTATTATGGTGCAAGACCAGAAGCGGATGAAGAATTTAGATTAAGTGGAAAAATTAATTACTATGCGATAGGTGATGGCGCAGGCTTTACAAGAAGCTTGGCACAAGCCTCTGCACAAGGATTGATGGTTTCAGATAATATCTTAAAAGAAAACGTATAAAATTAAAGGGGCGATTATGATATCGCCCCACATTTTTTTGGCTCGTTATTTTTTGAAAAACATTTTAAATTTCCTAATGATTCTTGCCCAAAAACTATCTTTAATCAAGCTTTTTTCAATAACTGTATCATTTAAATTATCACTTGGCTCTTGTATTTGAATTATTGAATCTTCAACCAAATCTAGTTTTATTGGAACAATAATGTTTTTGTACTTATAAAACAAATCATTAGATATCAACACATCTGTCGAATTTTCTGTTAACGTATTTACAAAAACGTTGCCACAATTAGCAAGATTAATAAAGGAATATGCAAGTTCGCTGTTTTTTGTATAAATAGATGCACATTTTGCACCATCTATTTGTTTTATTACGGTATCAAAATCAATATTTGATAGTATTTCTGATTCTACATTATGCATTGCCTCGTTTCTTAAATCTTCACATTCTACATACACAAATGATTTTTCTCTTTGGGATTTTTCAAAATCTTTTTCTGTGATTTGAATAGGGGCTAATATTGTATCATCTACATCATGCGTATATATTACCTTGTCAAAATACTCATAGAAGCATTCTTCAAATGGCAAATACTGTATTAATTCGTTATCTATTTCAAACTTATATAGCGCTTCTTTTAATATAATTAACAATAGTGCCTCAACACTTGTTTCACTAAAAGATGGGCTAGAAACGCAAACTGCATTTCTTGTATTAATTGCTTTAATCCAATACTTTATTATCTCTAGAGTTTCTGAAGTTTGAATTGCTATTAATCCAACAGGAACTTGTACTTGTGAAAACATAAACTTGTCTTTTATAATCGTTCTTCCATAAGGTTGAGCGATATAATCTGATTCTTCTTTTATAGTTTTTAAAAGTTCATCAAAAGAAAAGGAAGCTTTATTAATTATCATGACTTTTTCAATTTCATCTTTATTAGCATTAATGCGCTCATATATGTAGCTAAGTACATTTTCGGTTAATTCTTCTCTTTCATCAATAAGGTATTTTTCAAAAGCGACTTTCATTTTTGAAGAAATATCTTTCATCATTTTTATTGCCCCTTTCTTCTAAATAAGAGTTAAAATATTTGTAAGATATTATTTCTCAAAGTCAGGTCTTACTATTTTTCTTAGTTCTTCAAGGCCTTTTTCTTCTTCAGCTCCTTGTAATCTTTTGTTACTTCTAGATTGCTCTAAGTATTCTAAAGCTTGAATTCTTTTTTCTACAAGTTTAGCTAAATCTATTATTTTTAATTGTAGTTTCAACATATCTATTCCGGAATCGTCGTCAAAATCTTCATATTGAACCATAGCCCCGTCTTCGTATATTAATTCGTCTGCTTCACCCAAAATGATTCGTTTTCCAGAATCATCATATAATTCAACTACTTTTTCTTTTGCTAAAGATTTTATATTTAGTAATGATGTATCTTTTGTTGCATTACATAGTATTGGGATACTACTCTTAGATGCATTAATCATTAATTCATATAATTTTTCCATCATTTCAAAAGTTGCAATTCTTGATGACACCGTTCTTTCGGATCCGTTTTTATTAGAATTAATTCCTCCTTCTAATGCAATATCTGCAATTTGTAAGTTATCACTATTATCCTTACCGTATATAATATACCAGTTCTTTTCACTGCCAATTACAACACTTGCTTCTTCTAATTCGTATGCATATGCAATATCGTAACCATCTGAAACACTATTATTTAATACTTGTTGCGGATCACGATAGACATTTTTTTCTATTTTTCTAATAGTGTCAAGCTCGCTATCTAGTAATGATTCTGCCTTTTTCTCGGTTATTTCATCAACCTTTCCATACCATTCCTTTACATCTTTTAATGAAACAGTATGTACTTCACCTGCTTTTGCTTCAATAGCTGATTTTTTTTCTTCGTCCATAGTTGCAATAATAACGGGAGTATAACTATTTGAACCAGTAGGAGCCCCATAAGTGGTTGAATCAATCCAAGGAGTTGAAGAACCATATTTTGAAAGCTGATAACTATAATGTGCTTCTTGTGGCACGATTGTTTCGGCTTCTGACAAGCTATCTAAACTATATAAATCATTATAGCCTCTTCCTGCAATTACTTCTTTTATTACTAGTTGAGAGTATTGTTCTTGGGTAATTTTGCCTTCTTCTAGAAGCTTTGATAAATACTTTTTATCACGTTCTATAGCTTGTCTTCCAGCTTCTTGATATATGCTAAGTATTTCTTCATCATCTTTTTTAGTTAGTCTTTCTCTTACATTTTTTGCAATTTCAATATTATCAAATGTTAATCTATCGCTTGAACCATTATGCCCCACTTGCCTTATTACTAGCGACTGCCCAACTATATGAGGAGTTCCACTTTCATCAAAACTTTCTATTACAAAGATACCTGCATTTTCCTCAATTGCACCCAATAACATTGCTCCCATACCAGCATCGCCAAATCTTTGACAACAATCTGTCATGTTTCCAGCAAACATTGTTTTAATATCATTTGGTGATAGCATTCTTCCCCTAAATTTTGATTTCTTTTTCACATAAAGAGGGGGAACACTACTTCTTTCTCTTTTTGTAACTATATTTGAAACAGTTTGAACATCATTATAATCTTCGTCTGTTGTTATTCCATATATGGATGCATAATAAGCTAGTTTTTCTTCACCTTCTTTTTGAGAAGAAAATGTCAAACTACTCAAATATCCGATAATATCTTCAAGCTCTAAATGGCCGTTTTCATATTTGTTTTTTAGTTCTGGAGAATGAATTATCTTGTTAAAATTGTTGAAAATAGTACCAAATTTACTTGTGTATTTTGGATTATATAGAAACTCATCTTTATGTTTTTTGAAAAATTCTGGAAATTCTTTATGATAAGGCTCGTGAACTTCTCCAAACATATCATGTAGTTGTTTGTATGTGATGATTACGGTTCTATCGGGTAGACCAGATCTTTCAAATTCTTGCTGCATAAGATAAAACTTTTTGCATGCCTCATCTAAGTCAGCATCTTGTTTAAGAACTTTAGTGACTGTTGTATCTAAATCTATATCCAACCCCAAGTGTTTTTTTATGATTTCGATTTCTTGGCTAGTATATGCATTGCCTTTTCTTGCACCTCCAAGTTCATATAGTGTTGCAAAAACTTTTTTAATCCAACCTGTGCCTACTTTTTCTTTTACATGTCTTATCATATCTACAGGAGTTGTTCCAAATACTTTTAAGAAATTCTCATCAGATTGAACTGCGATAATAATTCTTTCAGCAATCGCTTCTGAATTTTGAATAATATATGGAATATCTGTTCCATGTTTTAAGCCTTCAGCAATTGATGCTTTTAAATCAATTAAGTCTTTAAAACTACCTTTAACTGAATAATGTAATTGCATACTTCTTTCTGCAATTCTACTTATTGTTTCTTTTTGAACTTCAGCAACTAGTACATCATTAATTGGGATTTCTAAGGCTTTACTAATTAGACTTTGTACTCTTATTTGATTCTTGTCATAATGATTAGCGTTTAATTTTTTTTCATATTTTAAAACAGAAGGGCTTATTGTTTCGAAATCTATTCCTAAACTATTAAAAATATTTTCGAGTAATGCGTAAAGGCTCTCATAGTTACCTTCTTCAATACTCTGATTTATCTTTTTAAATACGGCTAGTTTCTGCTTGTTATCTAATGGCTTCAAAGCATTTTCTAAAAACGAACCAAACATATCAAAAGTAGCGGTATATGACTCGTCTAGTGAATATTTATCTTCATATAAAATATCATAAGCCTCTTTTTGCTTTCTCATATATTCGATAATTACTTCGTTTGAGATTTCACTAGGAACAGTTTTAATAATATCATCTAAGCCATCTATTCCTATGCTGAAAATAATCTTATGATAAAGCTCGTCACAAAATCTTGAATTATAATCTCTATCTAAATTGAAATGGGCCTTACTAATAATTCTATCAAATCTTTCCAAGTCTTTTCCAAACATTAGAGTTCTATCAATGGCGCTTGGTACACTATCATAAAGACTTAGTAGTAGTTCTTCTGAATAGCTTTCAGGGAGGTTCATTCGAGATAAACTATTACATCCATGAAAAACACCTTCCGAAATAAAAGAAATATTAGCTGGCAAAGAAACCTCTTTTAGGCTTGTACAACCTTCAAAACAATAACTTTCCAATACTGATACGCTATTAGGAATTGATATTTCTTTTAGACTTGAGCATCTTAAAAATGCACTACTACAAATTTTTATAATACCATTTGAAATATGCACTTTTTCTAATGATATGCAATCTTGAAATGTACCAACGTCAATCTCTTCTATTCCTTCAGGCAGGTCAATACTTTGTAAGTTACGGCAACCATTAAAGGCAAATTCGCCAAGAAAAATTAGCCCCTTCGGTAAGTCAATGCTAGTTAAATCATGACAATAAGCAAAAGCTTGCGCGCTTATATCATATACATTTTCTGGGATATATATATGTGTTAATGAATTACAACCATAAAAAGTCAACAAACCAATTTCTTCTAAGTTTTTTGGTAAGTTGACATTTGTAAGGCTTTCACATCCACAAAAACAATATTTTTCCAAAGATTTAATATCATTAGGAAGAGAAATCGAAGTTAGACTTGCACAGTTTTTAAATGCAGATTTGCCAATCCATCCAATAGTATCGGGGAAATTAATGCTCTCCAAACGTCGACAGTTTAAAAATGCTTCTTCTTCAATATCCTGGACACCATCAGGAAGAGATATATCAGTTAATTGTAAGCAATTTTCAAAAGCTTTATTTCCAATGATTTTTATGGTACTAGGTAGAGTAACACTTTTTAAATATTCACAATCCTTGAAGGTTTGAGCCGAAATTTGCTTAACACCTTCTGGAATTGTAATGGAGGTTAAGCCGGAACATTCATAAAATGCAGAATCTCCAATTGACTTAACATTACTAGGTATTGTAAGCTCAGATAAGCTTTCGCATCCACAAAATGCATTTTTATTAATTCTAAGCAAAGTTTCTGGAAGAGATACTTCTTTTAAATTTCTACAACCGAAAAATAGGTTGTTTGGAAGAATTGTTATGCCTTCAGGAATAATAACATTAGATAACAAAGTACAATCTTGAAAAAGACCAACATCAAGTTCTATTAAATTTTT
>JAEEGL013158620.1_pt1 | contig 13289 bp, 9 predicted proteins | sample 9134231 | NCBI WGS metagenome assembly JAEEGL01 (sample SAMN16246548, study PRJNA631951) | gut metagenome | biome: gut microbiome; feature: rumen; material: fiber-attached | host: Bos | place: Iran: Karaj | collected 2018-10 | reverse complement strand
TAACGCCAAGCAAAAATGAAGAAGGAAATACAGAAGGTTCTCGTAGTAAACTGCGGTTCGTCGTCGCTCAAGTTCCAGCTCTTCGACATGAAGGGCGAGACGATGCTCTGCAAGGGACTGGTGGAGCGCATTGGAATTGCGGGCTCGCGTCTCGTGTACACGAAGACGGGCTGCGACAAGATCGTGCGCGAGGTGGCGATGAAGAACCATGTGGAGGCCATCGCCCAGGTGATGGCCGTCCTCTGCGATCCGGGATGCGGCGTGGTGAAGAGCCTTGGCGAGATCGACGCGATCGGGCACCGCGTGGTGCATGGCGGCGACAAGTTCTCCGCCCCTGCGAAGATCACCGCCGCGGCGAAGGCGCTCATCCGCAAGTGCGTGCCGCTCGCGCCGCTTCACAACCCGGCGAACCTGCAGGGCATCGAGGCGTGCGAGAAGGCGGCTAAGGGCGTGCCCAACGTGGGCGTGTTCGACACTGCCTTCCACCAGACGATGCCCGGCTGTGCGTATCAGTACGCGCTGCCGCGCAAGGTGGCGCGCAAGTTCGGCATACGCAAGTACGGCTTCCACGGCACTTCGCACAAGTTCATCACGCAGGCCGCCGCCGCATGGCTCAAGAAGCCCGTGAAGAAGGTCAACCTCGTCACATGCCACCTCGGCAACGGCTCTTCGCTCGCAGCCGTGAAGAACGGCGAGTGCATCGACACCACGATGGGCCTCACGCCGCTCGACGGACTGATCATGGGCACGCGCTCCGGCACGATCGATCCCGGCGTGCTGCTCTTCCTCGGCAAGCAGGGCTACACGTTCGACCAGCTCGACCGTCTGCTCAACAAGGAGAGCGGCTTCCAGGGCCTTGCAGGCGCTGAAGGCGGCGACTCGCGCGACGTCGTGGCCAAGGCGGAGAAGGGCGACATCGACGCCGTGGAGGCTCTTGAGGCGTTCGGCCACCGCACCGCGATGTACATCGGCGGCTACAACACGCTCATCGGCGGCGCGGACGCGATCGTGATGGCGGGCGGCATCGGAGAGAACGCGGCCGAGCTGCGCGCGCAGATCGTCAAGCGCCTCGGCGCGCTCGGCGTGAAGCTCGACAAGAAGGCCAACCTCAAGGTGCGCTTCGGCGCGTCGGGCGTGATTTCCACCAAGGACTCGAAGATTCCCGTGATCGTCATCCCCACAAACGAGGAGTTGATGATCGCACGCGAGACCGTTGCCGTGCTGAAGGGCTAGTTTGCATTTAGCACAGAAACTAGAAACTTGAAACTAGAAACCTGAAACAAGAAGCTTGTAATGAAGGCGATTGAAAAGATCATAGAGAGGGCATCCGCCCTTAAAGGCACGATCGTGCTGCCCGAGGGCATGGATGCGCGCGTGATAACTGCCGCTTGCAGCTGCGTGGACCGCGGCATCTGCACGCCCATCGTGCTTGGCACACCTCAGGAGATTTCCGAGGCCGAGGCCAAGGCCGGCCTCTCGCTCGTCGAACGCAACATCCGCACGATCGACTACACGCAGGGCGACCCCGAGCTCGAAGCCGCATATCTCGAGGCGTGGAACGCCAAGGAGGCGCGCAAGCCCGCCGAGAAGCAGAAGATCATCGATCTCGAGACGGCCCAGAAGACGCTGCGCACGAAGCGCATTTACTTCGGCGGCATGATGGTTCGCCTAGGGCGCGTTAACGGCCTTGTTGCCGGTTCCATCGCATCCACTGGCGACATGCTGCGCGCGGCCTTCCACACGCTCGGCACGCAGAAGGGCGTGAAGACGGCGTCGAGCTGCTTCATCATGGACCTCAAGGAGCCTACCGCGAGCGGCGACAGCGTGCTGGCGTTCGGCGACTGCGCTGTGATTCCCAACCCCACCGCCGAGCAGCTCGTCGACATCGGCCTCTCGAGCGCGCAGACGTACCGCGACCTCACCGGCAACGAGCCGCGCGTCGCGTTCCTCAGCTTCTCCACGAAGGGCTCCGCCGCGGGCGAGCTCGTCGAGAAGGTGCAGAAGGCGGTTGAGCTTGCGCGCCCTGTCTTCGCCGAGAAGGGCATCAAGATGGACGGCGAGCTGCAGTTCGACGCGGCGATCGTTCCCTCCGTCGGCCAGCTCAAGAACCCCAGGGGCGAGATCCAGGGCAACGCCAACGTCTTCGTTTTCCCCGACCTCCAGGCCGGCAACATCGGCTACAAGATCGCGCAGCGCCTCGGCGGCGCCACCGCGATCGGGCCGAACCTGCAGGGCCTTGCGAAGGCGATGAACGACCTCAGCCGCGGATGCAGCGCGGAGGACATCGTGGGCACCATCTGCGTGACGCTTTTGCAGTCCACGACAAAGTGAAGGGAAACTAGCGGGCATATCAAGGTTGGCTGGCGATGACGGATCAAGAGAAGATAGCGCGTGCGCGGCATGTGTTCGACGCGGAGATCGCGGGGCTTGAGAGGACCCGCGATTCTCTGGGGGCGTCGTTCGTCGCCACGGTCGATCTTCTCAACGAGACGCTCGACGCGGGCGGGCTTGTGGTTATGACCGGCGTGGGGAAGAGCCTGCAGGTGGCCGAGAAGACGAGCGCGATATTCGCCTCTACAGGCACGCGCTCGATCGTGCTCAATCCCGTGCAGGCGATGCACGGCGACCTCGGAATGGTGAGCGCGCGCGACGTGCTGCTGGCGCTCTCCTTCTCCGGCGAGAGCGACGAGCTGCTGCGCCTCGTTCCGGCGGTGCGCCGCCACGGTCTGAAGATCGTCGCGCTCACGGGCAGGAGCGATTCGTCGCTCGCGCGCCTGAGCGACATCGTGCTCGAGATTCCGTGCGGACCCGAGGCTTGTCCCTTCGGCATGGCGCCCACGACTTCCGCCACCGCCACGATGGCGATGGGCGACGCGCTTGCGATGACGATGCTCGAGGTGCGCCGCTTCGGCAAGGAGAGCTACGCGCTCAACCATCCCGCCGGCGCGATAGGCCGCGCGCTCGTGCTGCGCGTCTCCGACGTGATGCGCACTGGCGACAGAGTGGCCGTGGTCCCGCCGGAGACCTCGGTTCTCGACACGCTTCTCGCGATGACGAAGGCGCAGGGCGGCAGCGCCGTCATTACCGACGCCGACGGGAAGCTTGCGGGCATATTCACGGACGGCGACTTCCGCCGCGCATTTGCCGGCGGTGGCCTAAGCCTGTCCGATCCCGTCTCCGCTCACATGACGCAAAGCCCGCTCTTCGTCGAGGCCAACGCCTACGCCGCAGAGCTGCTGCGCATCTTCGAAAAGCGCCGCATCGACGACCTTCCGGTGTGTGACGCCGGCGGAAAAGTTCTTGGGCTTGTCGACATTCAGGATTTGCCCAAACTAAAGGTTTTATGATACAATGTATTCAGTCAACCAAAAGAGGAGATTACCATGAAGCTTAAAACTATTGCATTCCTCACGCTCGCAGCCGCGTGCGCGCTTTCAGTCTCGGCCCAGTCCATGCGCCGCCGCGGCGCCGTTGGCGCAGATGGCGGCAAGCCAGCGGCCACTGGCCGCGACGCCTACGTGACGATCGACGTTCCCGCCCGCCCGGGCGGCACCTGCCTCGCGAGCGCGCCCAACCTCCAGGCGAACGGCAAGCTCCTCCCTCCGCTCGGCGGCCGCCCGCGCCAGTGGATCGTGCTTGAGACCAAGTACACCACGATGGCCAAGTGGCAGGACGAGCTCACCTTCACCTGGCATGTGCTTCTCGACTCCTCGAAGGCGAAGGAGAAGGATCCCCGCAACCTTCCCGCCCCTTACTCCTACTACACCACGCAGGTGCGCTACGTTGACATCAAGAAGGGCAGTCACATGGCCAGCGTCTGCCTGCCGCCCAGCGTGCTCGAGCGCTTCGGCGAGCCCTGCACCGTCTCGCTCATCATCACCAACAAGGACGGCGACCAGCTCGCTGCGCAGACCGAGAACCAGGACAAGAACGCCGCCTCCGCCATGCAGGGCGCCAACGGCAAGTGGTGGGAGAACGACAAGTTCATGAACTGGCAGAGGGCCGTCAACGGCGAGCAGAAGAACCAGGTCGAGCGCCGCCAGGGCCTCGTCGACCGTTCGAAGACGCCGTTCTGGCTCGTCAACAACGCCGACTACGAACTGGTGCAGTAGCCTGCGCCGCCGTCCTGGAGCTTTCAAGTACGCATACCAAAGACTAAACCATGTCTCGCATCCTAACATTAAACATCGGCGCCTCGAAGGCGGTCCTCGCCGAGTATTCGCTCGGCGGGAAAGGCCGCCTCACGCTGACGGGCTACGGCAGCGGCGAACTGCCGGCGGTTGACGTCAACGACATAGGCTCTCTTGGCGCCACTCTGCCGCAGGTGCTTCGCCAGATCATGCGCGAGAAGGACATACGCCCGGCGCCCCTCGTGGTGTCTCTCGGCGGCCAGATGGTCTTCCCGCGCTTCGCGAAGTGTCCACCCGTGGATGCCGACAAGCTCGAGCAGCAGGTTCGCTACGAGATCGAGGAGAATGTGCCGTTCCCGATCGACGAGATCGTGAGCGACTACCAGTTCCTCGGCACGATGGCCGACGGCGACAAGGCCGTGATGATCGTGGCCGCGAAGGTGGAGGCCGTTCGCGCCGTCACTGACGCCGTGCGCGCGGCCGGCCTGAAGCCCGCCGTGGTTGACGTCTCGCCCGTCGCGATCTGCAACGCGCTCAAGGTGGCGTACCCGCAGCTCGAAGGCTGCTCGGTGGTGCTTGACGTCGGCTCCAAGACGACGAACCTCATAATCCTCGAGAACGAGAAGGTGTACAACCGCTCGATCCCGATCGCCGGAAACACAATCACCAAGGAGATCGCGCAGCAGTTCGGCTGCTCCTTCGAGGAGGCCGAGCAGGTGAAGCTCGAGCGCGGATACGTGGCGCTCGGCGGCGTGACTGAGGACGAAGACGAGATCACCGACCGCATCTCGAAGATCATCCGCACCGTGCTCACCCGTCTGCACGCCGAGATATCCCGCTCGATAAACTTCTACCGCTCCCAGCAGGGCGGCAGCGCTCCCACGCGCCTATTCCTCACGGGCGGCACCGCGCGCATGCCGCAGCTCGACCAGTTCTTCATGGACGCGCTGCAGGTTGACGTGCAGTATCTCAATCCGTTTGGCTCCGTTGCGTTCGGCCCCAAGATCGACCAGGGCAAGCTAGAAGGCGATGCGTTCGCCCTGACGGAGAGCGTGGGCCTTGCGCTGCGCGGCGGCGAGAGCGCATGGATTTCGATCAACCTTCTTCCGCCGGAGCTCGTGAACGAGGCGCGCGCGATGAAGCGCATCCCGTTCCTCGTGGCGGGCGGCCTCGCGTTCCTCGCCGCTCTCGGAGTTGGCGTGGTGCTGGAACGCGGCGGAGTGGACAAGGCAAACGCCAAGCTCGAGCGCGTCGAGAGCCGCAACCAGTCGCTGCGTTCCTTCGAGGGCAAGCTCAAGGCCGAGCAGAAGACCATGCAGGAGGCGCGCGCAAAGTGCGATGATTTCCAGCAGCTGATGTCAAGCCGCTCGGCGGCGCTGCGCCGCCTGCAGGACGTGCGCCGCAGCCTGCTTGACGGAATGTGGATCACCGAGTGGAAGTCGCTGCCGCCTTCCAAGGACAAGCCGGACTCGCGCGAGGGCGTGCAGCTCACCGTGCGCGGCTGGCGCGACGTGATGGAGAAGGCCGAGGCCAAGTGGGCCGCGGAAAACGGCGGAAAGAGCTCCACCGTGGCGGAGATTGTGATGGCCAAGATCAAGCGCAGCGCGGAGTTCGTGCCGGAGTCGGTTAAGATTTCGTCGCAGAGAAGCGTTGAGGGATGCCTCACCGAGTTCTCGCTGCTGATGCAGCTGGCGCCCCTTCCCAGCATCGCGCCTGAGGCGGAAAAGGGCAGTAAAGGAAAGGGGACGAAGAAATGAGTCTCTCCAAGCAGCAGATGATTGGCGCGGTGGGCGCGGGCATCTTCGTGGTCTGCGCGGGCGGTCTCGGATGGATGCTCTATTCGGCGTGGTCCGACAAGGGCGAAGTCGAGACGAAGGTGACTGAGGAGACTGATGCGTTCAGGCGCTTCAACGAGGCCGCGGTGTATCCCTCTAAGGCGTCGATCGACAGTGTGAAGTCCAACGCCACGAGCTACGTCGAGTGGTATGATTCCGCCGAGACGCTTGCGGCTCGCGGCGACAGGGCCATGCAGATAGAGTCGGCCTCGAAGTTCAAGCAGCTGCTTGAACGCGAGGTGCGTCGCATACGCGAGCTCCCTGGCGGCGCGGGCGGAAAGATATCCGCGCCGACGTTCCTCTTCGGCTTCGAGCAGTATCTCGGCGAAGGCGGAGTGCTGCCGAAGGACGCCGAGGTGCCGCGCCTTGCGGTGCAGCTGGGGTCGATATGCCGCCTTGCCGACGCGTTCGCCGAGGCGGGCGTTTACGAGGTGAAGTCCGTCACGCGCCTCTCGGCCAAGGTCGAGAAGCAGGACGAGGCCGAAGCCGATTCTTCTTCGTCGTCCGCAAAGGGCAAGAAGCCCTCCTCGAAGAAGGAGGCCGCCGACGCGCCGAAGATGACGAAGGAGTCGTATGCGTTCGAGATCCTGGCGCGTCCCGCCGCCATCGTCGCCGTGCTGAACAAGCTCACGGCTTGCGAGCGGTTCGTGGTGGTGCGCAATCTCTCGTTCAGGCAGTCCGTCGATTCGATTGTGGAGCACATCGCCGCCGCGAAGAAGGCCGAGGAGAACAAGAACGCGCCCGCCACCAGTTCGCGTCGCCGCCGTGGCGCCGCCGCTGCCGCGGAGGTGAATCCCGTCGCGCTTGAGCTTGCGAACAGAATCGTGGCAGATCCTGAGGGCGACGAGCCGCTCTCGGTAATGTTCACGCTTGACGTGTACGACTTCGGCCGTCCCGCCCCGGCACCCGCCGCCGCGGAGGAGGCCGCTCCCGCCGCCGAGCAGAAGCCGGCCGACGCCAAGCCTGCCGCCGAGCAGAAGCCGGCAGCTGGTGGCGACGCGCAGCCTGCGAGTCCGTCCGTCAAGGAGGAGAAGCCCGCCGAGAAGAAGGCGGAGAAGGGGGATTTCGAATGAGCGCCTCCAAGCAGAATTTCTTTGCGGCGCATTGGGACTGGCTTGCCGCCGCAGCGGGCTTCGCCGCGCTGGCGGCCGCCGCGGCGCTGTACGCGATGTCCCTCGGCGATTCGCCCGAGGCGAGCGCCGACGAATACGAGACGCAGCTCAAGGCGATGAAGCCCTCCCACGAGGGCGTGCCGCCTGCCAACCTCGACTTGCTTCAGAAGATGCTGCGCCAGATGAAGACGCCACCCCGCCTCGAGGCCATCGACGCCAAGAAGGCGAACTTCCTCGCGAGCGAGGGACGCGTCTTCTGCCAGCAGGGCGACAGCGACCCCAAGGCCAAGAAGGGCTGTGGCAAGCCGATTCCCGCCGATGCCGAGACGTGCCCGTTCTGCGGCGTGAAGCAGCATGTGGTGAAGATCGAGGCCGATGCCGACCACGACGGCATGCCGAACGAATGGGAGCTCAAGTACGGCCTGAACCCGAACGATCCGAGCGACGCAAAGAAGGATCTCGACGGCGACGGCTTCACCAACTACGAGGAGTTCGTGGCGAAGACGGATCCGACGGACAAGGAGTCGCATCCCGACTACGCCGATTCCCTCGTCGTCTCCGCCCCGCTCAAGCATACGTCGCTGCCGTTCTACTTCTACGGCTACAGCCGCGTGCGCGACGGCTACCGCTTCACGTTCCGCCGCAAGGACGCGAAGACGAAGTTCGACAGCACGTTCTCCTGCCTCTTGAACGACGAGATCGGCTCGGCCGACGGCAAGATCAAGACGGGCTGGAAGGTGACGGCCTTCGAGCAGAAGGAAGAGCGCCGCACGATTCCCGGATCGAAGGACCCCAACCTCAAGCGCGCGGTGGACATCTCCACAGTGGAGCTGAAGCGCGAGAAGGACGGCAAGGTCCTTACGGTCACCATCCGCGTGCCGGACATCGCAGTGGAGACAGAGACGGAGCTCACCTACAAGCGCGGCACCGAACGCAAGTTCACCGTCTCGAAGGGCACCGAATTCGAGCTCAACGGCAGCAAATACCGCGTGGAGAAGCTTGCCGCCGTCGAAAACGGATGTGAAGTCACCGTTGTTGACCTGAAGACGAAAAAGGAAAAAATCATACGTTGATGCTTGATTCATCAGCCAAAATGGGGTATCATAATAGAACTTTTAAGGAGCAATCTCGATGAGAGCCAATAAAACACTCGCAGTACTGGGCGCCGCATGCCTGTCTCTCGCTTTCGCAGCGAGCGTTGTTGCGCAGGATGATCTTGACGATCTTCTTGACATCGGCAACGCCAAGCCAGCAAAGAAAGCCGAGGTGAAACCGGCTGAAGCTCCAAAGCCCGCCGAAGCCGCGCCAAAGGTGGAAGCGCCTAAGCCAGCCACGCCGGCACCAAAGGTGGAAGCGCCGAAAGCAGAGACGCCCAAGCCAGCAGCGCCCGCGCCTAAGGTCGAAGAGCCGAAGGTGGAGGCTCCCAAGCCTGCTGCGCCCGTGGCGGAGTCCGCCCCTAAGGCAGAGGAGAAGCTTGCTGAGCCCGCGCCTGCGCCCAAGGTGGAGGAGAAGCCTGCCGAGCCCGCGCCCGCGCCTAAGGTGGAGGAGAAGCCCGCAGAGCCGAATCTCGGCGATCTTGAGGTGAAGCCGGAGGAGGCGAAGCCCGCGCCCAAGGCCGAGGTGAAGCCTGCCGAGCCGCCGCATCCCGAAGCGGAGCTCATCAGCGATTTGATGGCTACCGAGGAACTCCGCCGTCAGTCGCTCGACAGCCAGGCCGACAGGGAGATGGACCTTGGCAAGAAGGCGCTGGCCGAACGCGACTGGGATACGATGTACAAGCAGTACTACCTCGCGTGGCAGCATCTCAACGACCGTGCGGACTCCGCCGAGAAGCGCCGCGAGTGCACCCGCCAGATGGCCGAGGCCAAGTATCAGGCCGCTAAGCAGGCTCTTCGCGAGAGCGACCGCGAGGGCGGCCTCAAGCTCGCCGAGGAGGCGCAGAAGCTGCACCATCCCAACGCGGCTGCGCTCATCGAGGCCCTCAGGGCCGAGACCACGCAGGAGAACGAGACCGACATCTCCGACATCGAGCATGTGCGCAACAACAAGAAGTACAAGGAAGAGCGCGATCTGATCCAGCATCGCCTGCGCCTCTCCTCGCAGTACTTCGCCGTGTCGGATCTCAACAATGCTCTTGACCAGTGCGATCTGGTGCTGCGTTCCGATCCGTACAACCGCCAGGCGATCGCGCTGCGCGATCGCATCCAGCGCAAGCGTCAGGCCATTATCGAGCAGGAGCGCATAGCCGCGCGCGACGGAATGATCGCTGATGTCGACGCCGCATGGCGCCCCGTCTACGCCATCAACTCGCCCGAGCTCAAGAACCTTGATGCGAGCGCCACGAAGAAGGGTCCCGTGGTCAACGACGAGCGCTCCATCGAGCAGTCCATTGAGAAGCGCATGAAGGAGATGATTCTTCCTTCTATCTCCTTCCGTCCTCCGGCTACGATCATCGACGTGGTTGACTACTTCCGTCAGGCGTCGAAGGACTTCGACCGTCCCGAGATTCCGATCGAGCAGCGCGGTTTCAACTTCGTCCTGCAGCTCGACAAGCCTCTCACCAGCGGCGGCGACGCCAAGGCCGGCGCAAACAGCAACGATGCCTTCTCCGCCGCGTCCGATTCCGAGACCGCAGCTGGCGACGTGCCGCAGATCACCAATGTCTCGGCTTCCAACATGTCCCTGTGGGAGGCCCTCAAGCTCGTCTGCAAGGTCAGCGGATTCAAGTTCAAGGTGCAGGGCTCTGTGGTGATGGTGATGCCCAAGGACATGGTCACCGAAGAGCTCGTCACCCGCACCTATAGCGTGGTTGAGTCGTTCCTCGACCGTGTGAACGAGGCATCCAGCTCGCTCAAGAACGAGCAAACCGGCCAGTTCGGCGGTGGCGGCGGCGATAATGCCGACAATGCCGGCAGCGGTGACGGCAGCGAGGAAATGTGGAAGAAGTACTTCGAGGAGATGGGCGTCACTTGGCCCCAGAATTCCCGAATCAAGTACATGAAGGCCGTTGGCAAGCTGCGCGTCACCAACACCGAAGACCAGCTCGCCATCTTCGAGGACGCCCTGAACGAACTGAACGTCACGCCCTCGATGATCGAGATCGAGACGCGCTTCGTTGAAGTCGCCCAGGAGGACCTCAACTCCCTCGGCTTCGAGTGGCTGCTCAACAGCGACTACTCCTTCAACATCGGCGGCAAGCTCAAGAAGGCCCTCAACCTCAAGGACGGCATCCCCTACGACACTTCGAAGTGGGTGCTCGTGAACGGCCAGCAGCAGGTCGTCGGCGCGCTCACCGACAGCACGACTTCCACCGACTCGGCTGCCGGCGCTCACACCTCCTTCCCCGACGGACGCGTTCTCACCGGCTCCTCCTGGAGCCAGACCATCGAGAACTCCTCCAAGTACACCACCGACAACACGAAGGACTACGTGTGGAATCCCGGCGCCGGCTGGGTGAAGCCCAAGGACCTCGGCTTTGAGCGTAGCGGCGGCCACTACTACGACGACGCCGGAAACCGCCTCTCCGCCAGGAACGCCCTCGTCAACGCAATCGACGGCAACACGTACCAGAGCGGCATGCGCTACCTCTCGACGAGCGGCAACCACGTCTCCGGCGACGCGCTTAGCCATAACGACAAGTTCATGCGCCTCAACGCCTTCGTGGGCAACGCAGACCTCTCGATGATTCTGCACATGCTCTCGCAGCGCAGCGACACGGACCTCCTCTCCGCGCCTAAGGTTGTCACCAAGAGCGGCCAGGAAGCCACCATCAAGGTCGTCACGATCTACCGCTTCCCGCAGGACTACGACGTGACCATCCAGTCCACCTCCTCCTCCGGCGGCGGCGGATACTACTCCTCCGGCGGCTCGAGCGGCAAGATCCTCCCGATGGTGGAGCCCCAGAACTTCGAGACGCAGGAAGTGGGCGTGATCCTCACCGTCACCCCCGACCTCTCGCCTGAAGGCCTGATCAACCTTGCTCTCCAGCCCAAGATCGTCTCCGAGCCCGAATGGCGCGACTACGGCATGAAGGTGCCGATGGACGCAGTGATGGGCGATACGACCATCATGGCGCAGGCCGGCGATGCGCTGCAGAACATCACGCAGTCCAAGACGTCCGAGGACATCCAGTGGTTCTCCGTGCCGATGGAGCAGCCCTTCTTCAAGGAGCGCTCGATCGATACGCACGTGACGCTCTACAACGGCTCCACCATCGTCATGGGCGGCCTCATCACCGAAGAGCGCCGTTCGATGGAGGACAAGATTCCGTTCCTCGGCGACATTCCGTTCCTCGGCCGCCTCTTCCGCAGCCGTAGCGAATGGTCCAACAAGCGCAACCTGCTCATCTTCGTGACGGCGCGCCTTGTGGATCCCAACGGACGTCAGATTCTGCAGAATGTCTCCGAAAAGGACGCCGGCGGCCAGGATACGGCTAGCGTGACGCCCGCGCCGGCTGCGAACTGAAGAAGATGAAAATCGCTCTGACAGGCGGAATCGCCTGCGGCAAAAGCACGTTTGCCAAGTTCCTTCGGGAGCTTGGCATTCGTGTTATTGACGCCGACGACATAGTGCACGAACTTGAGTCGCCCGGTGGTGCGGCAGTGCCGGCAATAGCCGCTGAATTTGGCGACGGAGTGGTTGCACCCGATGGCGGCATCGACCGCGCCAAGCTCGCCGAGATTGTCTTCCTCGGGAGCCCCTCCCCTCAACCTCCGAACCCCGAACCCCGAGTCACGAACCACGAGCCACGAGCCACGAGCCACGAGCCACAAGCCACGAGCCACGAGCCACGAGCCACGAAACAAGCTCTCGAGTCAATCCTCTTTCCGCTTGTGCGCGAGCGCCTGCGGGAATACACAGAAACGTCACCGCTGGGTGTTTTTTCAATTGCCATAATTCCTCTTCTTTTCGAATCGCATTTCGACGAAGATTATGATATAATAATTGCAATCGCTTCGTCGGAGGATCGCCAGATCGACCGAATGATGCGCACTCGGGGATATTCCCGGGCGCAGGCCGAGGCGAGACTCGCGGCGCAGATGCCGGTGGCCGAGAAGGCCGCACGCGCGCATTTCGTCGTGGTCAACGATTCAACTCCAGAAAATTTGAAGAACGAAGCCACGCGCCTAGTCGCATGGCTGGAAGAGAAGGCAAAACATGAACACTGAAGATTCGGTTGACACACGCATCGTGTGGTCGCCTGAAGAACTTCCCGCTGCAGAGGCTGAGTCCCTGCAGGCGGCGGAGCAGCAGAAGAAAAAACGCGCTCAGCGTGCGAAGAAGCAGCCGTCGGCAGAAGGCGCGGCCGCGACGCCCGCGCCTGAAGGCGAAGCGCCTGCGAAGAAACGCCGCGGACGCAAACCGAAGGCCTTGAAGGAGGCCGAGGCAGCAGCTGCGGCCGCTGCAGCGAACGTGCAAGATGCCCGTTCTCCCAGTGACAGCGCCCCTGCAGCCACTCCACCATCCGAACCTCCGAAACACGAAACCCCATCCCCCGAACCTCCGAAACCCGAACCTCCGAAACCCGAAATCCCGCTCCCCGAAACCTCTAAGCCCGAAACCCCGACCGCCGAAACTTCGAAACCTGAAACCCCGGAACAACAAACCCCTCAGGCGCAACAGCAACAGCAGGCATTGAAACCTGAAGGGCCTCAGCAGCCTCTCTCCCGCCGCCAGCTGCGTCGCCAGCAGTGGCTCGCGAACAGGGCCGCGCGCATGGGCAAGCCCTTCGTTCCGAATTTCCCAAAGCCGCAGCAGCAGTCGCCGCAGGGCAATCGCCGTCCTCCGCAGGAGCAGCAGCAGCGCCAGCAGCGCTACGAGCCGCCGCAGGCCGCCGTGCCTCGCAATCCCGATCTGCCGGAGTACAAGTTGCAGGACATCCATTCCTGGGACAACGGCACGATTGTCGAGCGAATGATGGCGGACGCCAATGCGGAGGAGCTTGGCGCGATGAGGCGCCACGAGATCATCTTCGCCGCAATCCGCAACTATCTCTCCCGCGGCGGCGCCGTGATGGCATCCGGCTGCCTCAAGGTCGAGAAGGAGGGCTACGGTTTTCTCAGAAGCGCCAAGACGAACTTCCTCGCCTGCCCTGAGGACGTGTTCATTCCCCAGCAGCAGATCCGCCGCCACGCGCTCCGCACGGGCGACATCGTAGAAGGCCCTGTCCGCGATCCTCGCGACAAGGACCGCTACTTCGTTCTGGGCAACGT
>JAEEGL011143297.1_pt1 | contig 13289 bp, 4 predicted proteins | sample 9134231 | NCBI WGS metagenome assembly JAEEGL01 (sample SAMN16246548, study PRJNA631951) | gut metagenome | biome: gut microbiome; feature: rumen; material: fiber-attached | host: Bos | place: Iran: Karaj | collected 2018-10 | reverse complement strand
ACACAATTTTCATTTGATAATACATCATCAAATGAATCAAATAATAAATTTCCTAATTCTTCAAATTCAAAAAATAAAAATGATGTTTCACTAATTACTAAAAATTCAATATTATATTCTCCTTCTATAGTATGTAATTATTATCAACATTCAAACGACGTGACACCAAATAAAAAAATAAAAACTGATTCAAAAATTATAAATGATTTTAGTAGTAATAAATCAAAATTAAAACAAATAAATTTAAATAATAAAAATATGAAAAATGATATAAATTTACATTCAGATGAAAATGATAATAGTGTAATAAGTGATAATGCATGTAGTTCAAGAAGAAAATTTATTTTAGAAAAAAAAACACCTATTAAATATACTAAAAATCAATTGAAAAGTAATGAAAAAAATATAAGTAATAAAAGTAATAAAAGTATAAATAGTAAAATTGACTCATCACCAGTTATTAATATTTCTACTATAAATGATAAAATGTTTTATAATAATAATTCAAATTCTAAAAGTGAAAATTCAGAAAAAAATCAAAAAAAAAATAATCAAATAAATAATAAAAATGGAGGAAGAAAAAATTTAATGGATACTTTTGATAAAATTGGAAATGATAAAGAAGTAAATTTTAATAATAAAGGGAATAATTGTTATAGTAGACAAATAACAGAAATTAATTTAAGTGAATGGGATAAAAAATTTAAAAATGAAAAAAAAGAAATATACAATAAAAGAAATACAGAAAATTTTTTTGATAAAGTTGAAAATGATTCTTCATTTATGAATACAACAAGTAAACAACAACAAAATAAATCAAATACAAGTGGAAATACAAATGAAAATAATAGTTCAAATTCAATTATTCATAAAAATGAAAAAAAAATAGATGAAAAAATAGATAATAAATATACTACAATACATGATGTAATGCCAGGTGATTATGAAATAGAATTTAATAAAGAAATAATATTAAATGCAATACAAAAAAAAAAAGAAGGACAAAATAAAACAGATAATTATTCTTTTGATATATCAAAAAATATTATAAATGAAATAAAAAGAACTTCAGAAAAAAAAAAAAGAACTGGTTCATATAATAAAAATATTTCTTTAAAAATAAATTCTAATAATAATAATAATATAAAAATAAATTCTAATAAAACAGGTTCTTCTTCAAGAACTTTAACAAGTGAAAATAATAGTAGACAAAATACTTATAATAATTGTTTAACTTTTGCTAATATTAGTAAAGAAAATAGTTTTTCAAAAAAAAAAAAAATTAATGATAAAACAAATATGAAAAAAAATCAATGTATTCATAAAATAATATATAGTGATTTAAATACTAAAAATAAAAGTATTAGTAAAGATAGCAATAAAAAACAAAGAGCTTGTTCATTCTCAAAATTAACTGATACTATAACAAAAAATATATTTTCAAGTTCAAAAAAGAAAAATTTAAATAATTCTTCATCAAAAAAAACAATAAATCAAAATAATTCTTTTCATAAATCAAAACCAATTTCTTTAAATTTAAATATAAATGAAGAGCATAATATTACAAAAAATAAAAATAATAATGCCAAAAATATAAATCATCATACAATTGATATTACTTCTAATAATCATAAAACTTTTATAAAGAAAAATATGTTAATTCCTAAATTAAAAAAAAATACTATTTCAAAATTATCAACTTTAGAATCGACAAAAAGAGATAAATCAAAAAAAATAAATCAACATTTTTCACATGAAAGAAATAACTATTCACAAAATAATATATCTAATATTTCTTCAAATATTTCTAAAGAAAAGAAAAAAAATAAATTAAAATCAGATAAAACAATTTCTATTATAACAAATAATATTTCAAATAAAATAAATGAAAATAAAAATGATAATACAAAAATATTGAAAAAACCAAAAACAGGAAGAGAAACATTAAAAGTTATAAAAAATTTTAGTTCATATCATAAAATTAAAAATATAAATTCAGAAAATAAAGAAAATATAAATAAAAATTCATTAAAAAAAACAACTGATAAAAAAAACAATCATAGTATTACTGAACAAACAAAAGAAAAAAAAATAGAAAATAATAAAATTCAAAATTCAATTAAATTTAATAAATTAGAAATTTTACCAGGTGATTCAGATTTTGGCATAAATTCTTCATGTGATAGTATTTAAAACAATAAAAATAATTTAATTAAAGAATTATAATAAATATAATTTAAAAAACAAAAATTAAAAAAAATTGTTTAAATAATTCTTTTAAAATTTAAAAATAAATTTAAATAAAAAATATATAAAAAAATACATTAATATTTAATTGAATGTTTGCATATTCACATAAGGATATTGAGAACTTCCTCTTGGTCTATTTGGATTTCCTTGCCAATAATTAGGAGGCATATTATTTCTGTTTAGATTTTGATTATTAAATCTAAAATTATTATCATTTCTATTTGTATTATTATCATTTTTAATCATATATTCATCTTGATTATTTGTAACATAAAATACTAAAATTATTATTGTTATTATTAATAAAATCATAGTTAAACAATCTGTAAAAGTTTCTTGAGAAATTAAACCAAAAAATAATTTTCCTCCTTGTTCATTTATAAAACTCATATTTATTTCTTCCTTTTGCCCAGATAAAATATTTGTGATATATAATTTTATATTATTAAATTCTTCATAAATTTCATTTGGAACTTGTATTTTAATATATTTTTTTTCTTTATTTATTTCTTCAATTTTTACTTTTTTTTCATCACTAATTCTCACATCTAAATCATTTAAATTATCAATATAAAGCTTATATTCTCTATTAGAAAAAGTAAATTTGATATTATGAATATCATTTTTAATCCTAAATGAAGATGAAAAAGGTAAAATTTCTTCAGATTCAAGAATATATTTATTTTTTTTTTCATTTGGTATATTTTCAACAATTAATTTTAATTTAATATCAGTTGGTTTTGAAGATTGATATTTAGAATCTCTAACTTTAATAATACATTCATCATTATTTTTGTTTCCTTCTGTATAAATAATATCAACATTTTGAGTTAAGCATTTTAATTGAATATTTTGATTTATATTATTCCAAGCATCATTTTCATCTTTAGTAAATAATTCCTCATTAGAGCCATATAATAAAATAGGAATATTATATTCACTTTTATAATTAGCATTATTTTTAATATCAGTTATTGAAGAAGGTAATTTTGTTCTATCCATTATAATTTGTTTTATTTTTCTAACTTCCACTTTAGTACTTAATATTATTTTTCCATCATCATTTTTTAGTGAAATTATTGCATTTCCTTCATTTATTCCTTCAGCATGACCATAATTATCAACTTTTACTATTAAATTATTATCACTATACCATTTTGCTCTTTTTGTTAATTGCTTTTTTTTCTCTTTTTGTTTTTCTAAAAAATCAATTGTTCCTCCTAAATTTAAATATATTTTATCTAATTTTGTAGCAGATGATAAAATATTTATTTTAAAAACGTCATATATTTTCCTTGTTATAGGATTAAATAAAATTACATTACTTGTTCCTATTTTATTTGCATGAAGTATTATTGCAGAATTATCTTCTGTTAATTCTGCTTTTAAATTTTTTTCATGTGATACAACAACTCTAATTTTTAATCTTCTATATTTTTCAGCAAAAATTATTCCATATTCATGTTGAATAACAATTTTTAATAATAAATTTTGTTCAACTTCCATATTTAAAATCATATGAGTCTTTTCAATAAAAATAGAATAAAAATCATTAATTAAAACAGGTAAAATAACAGGAACATTATTATTAATATTTTCATTATTATCAATTTGATTTATTCTAATATAAACTAATCCAGTATTATTATATGAAGTAATTCTACCTTCATTTGTTAATGAAATTATATTATTTCTTGGAGATGAAGTATCAGAATTATCGAATTGATTAACAATAGAATATTTCTGTTGAATATCTTTATTAGTATGTAAATCATGATCAATGTCTCTTGGAATCATATAAATTGAAGTTTTTCTTTGGGAATTACCATAAAATTCTGGTATATTAACATATATTTGATCACTTATTATTATTTTTTCACTTGTTGTAAAAATATTTGGCTTATGATTACTATATGGTTTTTTATAATCAATTTTTACTGTTAATGATACTGTTAAAACTCCTTCTTTATAAGAATATAAAAATACACCAATTGAATTTTTAGGATTTGGATCTTCATCAATCATCAAAATTGAATTTTGATAATCATTATTATCATTATTACAATTACAATCACAAGTTAAACATTTATTATTATTACTATCACATTTTTCATAATCAATTTCTCTTTTTGTATAATATTTCATTTTTGCAAGAATTGAATTATCAACTGACCATTTATAATTAAACTCTCCTATTGAATATGTAAAAACATCATTTCCTTTTTTAAAAGCAGATAATAATCTTATTGTAGAATTTGTATAAATTTTTCTATTTCTTCCTCCTTCAATTATTTCAATTTTATCAGGAAAATCAACAGTAACATTTATTTCTTCAGAACATAAAATAATACTTTTATTAACAGTTAAAATATCATCTTTAATAAAATACATTTTATTATGATCAAATTTATAAATAATTGATATCTTTAATTTAGTTTGTCCTATTTCTTTAGCATAAACTTCAGGATAATCTTTTGTTACATTTGCAATTTTTGAATTATTCATTTCATATGTTATTATAATATTTTCTTTATTATCAGGTCCACCTTTAACAGAAAGTGTATATGAAGAACCAGGAATCATTAATAAATAGGGAGGAAAAATTTCTAATCCTTTAAATACTGTAATTGTTAAAATATTTGATATTATTTTTCCTTTTTTTTCTATTATTGATATTGGATAATTTCCTGGTAAAATACCAAATATTTTTATATTTAAATGATCTTCATTTAATATTTGATATATTCCTGAATATGTATTATTTCCTATTTCAAGTGATATTGTTTTTAATTGTTCTTCTGGAAATTTATTATCATTTGTATCAAAAATTTCAATATTTAATATTGAAGTTGAATTTTGTTTTAATAATTCACTTCCATATATAAAAATTCTTTTTATATCCATAATATAAACAACACTACTAACAATATGATTTTTATTTGATAAATATTTGTCATGTACATTAATAAATACAATTCCTTCTTTAATTGGTTTTAAATAAATAATTCTTTTATTTGAATCATAAAAAAATGAAGCAATTGAATTATCACTTAAATAAATATCAAAATCACCTGAGCCATTAATAATTGATAATTCAAAATTTGTTTCTCTTCTAACATAAATTGTTGAATTTAAAGGATAAATTTGAGGTAAATCAATTATATTAATATGAACATAATGTGATTTTGATTCATCTCTTATAAAATATTTTAAATCAAAAGAAACAATTAAATCTTTAAAATGAATTAAATCTTGAATAAATTCATTACTTCCTTTTGTAATGTCATTATTTAAATATTTATCATATTTATTAATTGGTATTATTTCAAAATATTTTTGTTCTTTTTTCCAATAACCTTTTAATACCGTTATATTTGAAAAAATTCTTTTATTTGAATCAAAAGCATAAACTCTAATAGTTTCAGTAGAATTTTTATTTACATAATATTCAATCCCTTTTTTTTGATAAACATTAAAAATATAATTATTAATATTATTATTTAAAAAATTTTTACTTTGACCAACTAAAAATATTGAAAGAGAATCTGGATTATAACAACCAATAGTAAAAACACTTTTTGTTATTTTTGGTTTTAATAAAGTTTCATCTTGTTTATTATGATATTCAATAATAAAAGTAAATTCATTATTTTTTTCTCTACAATAAACAAATATTTCTTTAGGTTGAATATTTTCAATGATAATTTTTTTACTTATATTATCTAAAGAATATAATCTTGAATTTTCTTTAATATATTTATTATCAATAAAATCACTTAAAGGATATTCAGGCCAAGGATTTACTCCATCTTTTAATTTTAATTTAATTCCTGAATATTGAGAAATAATAAAAATTTTTTCTTTATCAGGATTAATTATTTTTCCTTTATTAATTATAATATTTGTAAAATTATCATTTATTGTATTTTCAATACTCATTTCTTTAAATATTAAAATTTTTGCTGTATTAAATGATGATATTATTTTATTATTTACATTTCCTAATGATGTTATTTTATTTAATTCTGTTTTATATTGTATTTTTATTTCTCCTTCTTTTAATCCTAAAAATAAATTTGAATCACAAATCCCAAAATTTGAATAATTAAAATATGCTTTTTCTATATCATTACATTTTAATAAATCCATTTTTGTTTTTATTATATTTAAATTGTGATTTATAAAATTTCTCACTTTTAAATATTGATTTTTATTAAAATCTTCTTTAATTACTTCTCTTTTAACATTTTCATTTGATAAATCAAAATTACTAATTAAATTAGTACAATTAGTAAAAATATTGTTTTTGTCATATTTATTCATTAAATTTATTTCTTTATTTGTAATAGCAACAGGAGTAATAAAAAATTCTTCATTAATCATAATTTCTTGTCTTTCTTCAAAATAAGTAAAAGAATTAACTTCATTAACAAAAATATTAATTTCATCATAATTATCTTCAATTTCTCTATCACTTACTTTAATAATTGAATTTCCTTTTTTTTTCCCCATTAAATATGAATTATCAATTATTTCAATAATCTCATAATTTGAACTTTTATAATTATAATATCCAGTTCCTCCTTTTACAATTAAATGAAGTTCTTGTGATTTTATTATTCCATTGTTATCATATCCTAAATAAGGAAGAGTAAAATATTCCATATTAAATTTTTCTATCTTTACTTTTGGAAAAATTAACACTGTTTTTATTGTTCTTGGAATTTTTTTATCTAAATTTATTGAAGTTTCTATTGTTAATTCATTACTTTTTTTATTTGGATTTATTGAACAAATTTCTATTGTCTTTAAACAAGTTGGTTTTGTATGTAAATAAGGAATTAAGCTTTTAATATCTAAATTAAAATTATATGAATTTTTATTTGTAGAAATAATTTCATTATCAAACATTAAAAAATTTTTAATTAAATAATTTTTCCCTTCAACTAATTTAAATAAAGGAGAAAAATTCCATTTTTCATAAGGAACATTAACAACATAATGTTTATCAAAATCATTTTTTTCTTTATTTGTAATTTCAGAATAACCAAGATTAATATTATTAGGATAAACAACATAAACAAAAGTTTCATCATAATTATATTCATTTAATCTATTATCTCTAACAATAATTTTAGTATGACAAATATTATCAAAAGAAGTAAATTTTCCATATTTATCAATTTTACCACAATTTTTATTATCAACTTCCCAAGAAAAAAATTTTTTTTCATTATCAGGAACAATTTTTTTTTGTCTTGAATAAATTAAATTAAAATCAAAAGTATTTTTAATCATTAAATAAATAGGTTTAGTTGGAATAATATTAAAAGGTTCAACAATAAAAATTTCTGTTTCATTAATTTTAATATTTTTCATTAAATTATCTTCTAAAATTTCAACATTAACAATAATTTTTCCAGGTTGAATCCCCTTTAAAATAATGTAATCACTTTCATAATATTTTTCAATATTTTTTCTTATATCAGAAATTTTCATTTGTCCCTCTTTTGATATTTTTATTAATTCACCACAATTTTTTCCTTCTTTTATCTCCCATTTAAATTTCCATCCTTGTAAGGAAGAAAAGATATTTCCAAATTTGTCATATGCTTTTACTTTTAATAATCCTTTTTCTCCAGAAAATATTTTATTAAAACTTTTTTCAATAAAAATTTTTTTTACTTCTCCAAAATTTATTCTAACTCTAAAAAATTCATTTGATATTATTTCATGTGAAATTAAATAAGTTGTTATTTTTTCATTTGAATTTTTTGAACTTATTAAAGCTTTTGAAAAACATTTTTTTGAATCTGTTTTTTTTTTTTCTGAAATAATTGCAATTAAATTTTCATCTTCTGCTTTCCATTCATAACATCCATCAAAAGCTTTTACTGAAACATAAACTTTAGAACATTTTGAATTTTCACATATTGGAATTAAAATATTTGTTGTTGATATTTTTTTTGATGAGGAAGATTCTAAATCACATTTATATTGATTTATTAAAACAAGAAATATTATTTTTAATAGGAAATTTGTAAGCGGGATATTTAGAATTTTTTTTGGCATTTTTTTTTAGTTTTTTTTTTTTTATATATTTTTAAATTAAATTAAAGATTATTTAATAAAAATATTATTTAATTATATTTTTAATTTAAAATGTGAAAAAATAATAATTATATAAAAAATTAATAAATATATTTATCACCTTTAAGTTAAAATAAATGTATAAATAAATTATATAATTCTTTAAAAAATACGGCTTAAATATTACAATTTAAAAAATATATTATATATTATAAAATATCTAAAAATCCATTATTTTGAGAGTTTAAAATCAAATAAAAATTCTTAATCTTTGTATTGTGTTTTTTAATATTAAAATATCCCCAATCCCCCGTATTTTAAATTAGATTGTTTTTTAATTTTTATTAATTGTTTATTTTAATTATTAAATTTTTTTTTTAGTCGTTGACCATTTTTGTTTAAATTAATTAATTTTTAATATATAATTTTAATTAAAAAAAATTAATAATTTTTATTTTAATTAAAAATAGCTTAAAATTATATATTAAAAATTAATTAATTTAAAAAAAATGGTCAACGATAAAAAAAAATTTAATAATTTAAATAAACAATTAATAAAAATTAAAATAAAATTTAATTTAAAATAAGGGGCATTGAGATATATGAAACTTTTTATTCTTTTAATAATTAACATTCTTAAAGACAATTAATCCAAAACATAACATATTTTTAAATAATTCTTACTATAATTTTTAACTCAAAAACAAAATTAATAACTAATTAAAGCAATTAAAGGATTTAAAATCAAAAAAGTTGAAAAAAAAAATTTATAAATTTTATGATAATAAAGTTAAAATATAATTAATAAAAATTTATTATTTAAATTGTTTTTTATAATTATTATGATTCTTTCCTAACTTTTTTAGAGCACTTTTATTATTTTAAAGATATGACATAAAAAGTAACATGAACATGAAATAAGGATTCTTTTTGATTCATTTTTCATTTATATATTTCAGATAAAACTGAAATATTAATTAAATAAACTAAACAAATAAAGCCAAATTATTAAAAAAATGGCAATATGAATGAAAAAATATATATTTCTTAAAATAAAAAAAAAATAAAATAATGGATGAGAAGGAACATGATTATAAAGATTTTTCAATATTTAATCCTGATCTAAATAATTATACTTTCAATTATGATACAATATTTGATGCTCAAGATGAAAAAGAAAATTATAAGAATATGTCAATTTTTTCTTCAAAATCTGAAAAAGGAACCAATAAAAAAGAGAATAATTATGATTCAATTGAATTGGATGATGATGCATTTAATCAAGAAATAAAAAATAAAGAATTTGATGATAATACTAATAATAATGAAAAAGAAGTAATAAATCATTTGAATATGGCAAAATTGAACAAAAATGAAAAAACCAATATAAAAAGAGGAAGAATCAAAACTTCTGAATCAAGTAATGAACATACAAAAGAAGCTCTAGACAATAAAATAAGAAAAATAAGAATTCATGCTATTACTTTTGGAATTGACTTAATTAATGATTGTATTAAAAAAGAATTAAAAAAAATATATAGGAAAGAAAAAATTATTTTAAGAGGAATTTGTAGAGAAATAACTGGTGATATCACTATTCATTTTAATATTCGTTTTTTTGATGCAACTTTAGAATTTATTTATAGTAATCCTTTAAATGAGAAATATTCAAAATTTCCAAAAGATTCAAATGAAAAAGCAATTCAAAAATTGAAAGAAATTAATAATCCTATTATTAATAAACTTTTAAATATGCAATTTAAGGATTTATTTTCATTATTTGTAAAAAGTGATAAAGAATATTTAAGTCAAGAATTTGGATTAAAAAAAGCAGAAACTTTTGATGATTTTATTGCTTCATTAAAGAATGAAAGTAAAGAATATATTTCAGATTTAATAAGTATGGTAAATAATGGTCACTTTTTGAATTTTTTTAAACATGAAAATGCTCGAAGTTCATTAAAAAATGATAAAAAATTTGCGGGTACCAACTTTAGATCTCTATTTGAAAAATAATTCATAACACTAATGAAATATATATATTTATATATATATTATTCAATTAAAAACACAACATAAATATAATTCTCAATTTTAATATCAAAACAATCTATGAATTAAATCTGTAATAAATGAATAAAACTAATAATAAGTAGAACTGAAAAATATTTTTTTTTTTCTCAAAAAAACTCACCTAAACAACTTAACTTTTATTTATAATTTTTTTTCTTTAAAAATTTCATTAAATTAAAAAAAAACTTAAAAAAACAAAATTTTATTTTTAAAAATATCTCTATAAAAAATCCCATTTTAAAATCAGATTATTGAAAAAAAAATATAATTTTTAAACTCTATAACCTCTACTTCTTCTTTTTCCTCTAGCCTGTTCAAATTTTCTTCCTTTACTTCTAACATAAGGTTTAGCATGTGAACCAGGAACACCAGGAGCAGGACCAAAATGTTTTTTAGCTTCTCTATCTCTAGAACCTCTTAATAAAATAACACTTTCTCCATTAGGACGATTAATAGCCAATTGATCAAAAGTAATACATTTACCTTTAGCATTTAAAATTCTTTCTCTTGCTTTTTCTGTAAATTTAATAGCACAAATTCTCATTGATGGAATTTCTAATATTCTATTATCATCAGTTACTGTTCCAACAACTGCTAAAATTATTTCTTGACCATTTTTTTCTGATTCAGTTACTTGTTTTCTTTGACTAAATTTTACTAATTTTGATAATGAAATTGGTGCACGATTTATTCTTGAATTTAATAATCTTTTTAATACTGATTTATTAAATTTGGATTTTGTTCTTCTTGATAAAAATTTGTATAATTTTACTAATAAATGATGGTATATGTTTGTTGATTTCACTTTACGTTTTTTATGTAAACGAATTCTTCCTCCTGCTTTTAGATCTATTCCCATTTGATTAAATGATTATTTTTTTTTTTTTTAGATATGTATTTTTTTTTTTATTTTTTATTTTTATTTTTTATTTTAATATATTATTTTTTTTTATTGGATTTTTACTTTTTTTTTATTTTATGATTTAATTTTTATTTTTTAAATTTAATAATAGGAATTTTTATGAAATATAAAGATAACGAGACAATATTAATAATTTTTTCTAAATATTAAAAAATACTTAATTGTAAATAAAGAAATATAATCTTTTAAATTATTTTTTATATATTGTTTTTTATAAAAAACAAAATATAAAGAACAAATAATATTATAAAAAAATCGATTTAAAAATGTTGAAGAACAATTCCAATCATCATTAATTAATTATTTTATATATAAACAAAGTAAAAATCACTATTACAGAAGAAATAAAACTTCAAAATAATGAATAAGAAAAATTTAATGATTTTAATATAAAACTAATTATAATTTGGTTTTATTTTTATTTTTTAATTTCTATTTCTTCTATTAATCTTTTTGATGAAAAAGAAATATAAAATTACTGAAGTAAAAATGTAAAAAAAGGAATATTATAAAAACTTTTCATATATTTTTTATCATTTTTAAAAAAAATTTTTTTGAAAAATATTTTTATTATTTTAAATTTATTTATTTTATTTTTTAAACAATGTATTTTTAATTTTCGCCAAATAAGCACCAAAAATTAAACTTAATAATACCATTAGTAAAGCTAAACTTTTTGAATATCCTTTTAAATGATTATTATTTTTTTCATTATATTTGATTGAAATATCTTTTTGACTTTTTAATTCTTTATTAATTTTAATAGTTTTTAATTGATTTTCAAAATTGTCAATTCCTTTTTCTATATTTAAAATTTTAATTCTTAAACTATTATTTGTTTTTTGGTAAAGAGGAATAATTTTTTCAATATCATCAATTTCATTTAATTTATTTTCATCAAATAATTCTTGATTATCAAATTGTATATTATCATCAATAATAATTTTTAAAGGTATTTCAATTTTATCTTCTTCATTATAATTTTTATTTTTTAAAATTTGTTGTGATTCTTCAATTGAAATAATTGCTTTATTAACTGGATAAATTCTAATTAAACATTTATCTTTTACATTTATTTCTTTATCTTTTGTAATTTTTTTAAAATGAATATTTTGTTCATCAAAAGGTTTAACAAAAGAAATACGAGGATTAACTATATAATCCATTGATTGTAATTCCATCAAAATTTTATAAATTATAAAATGATTACTTTGATTTTTTATTATTAATGAAGATTGATAAAAATCATCTTCATTTTCTCTTATAATAATTAAAGGATTTGGGAATACTTTAATATCATTTTCTTTTATCATTATTTTTTTTTCTTTTTAATTATTTAAATATTAAAAAACTATTTTAAAATTTTAATTTAAGAAAAATATATTTTTAATTGTAAATATTATATTTATTTATAATTAATTTTAATAACATAACATCCATGATCAGAAGAAATACAAATAAAATTTTGATTACATTTAATATAATAAGCATATCCCATAGAAAAAAACATTTTTTTTTTTTGCTCATTATTAATTTCTTTAATATCATATAAATTAAATTTTTTAGAAATTTTATCATTTTCATAAAAATTAATATTTCCATCAATATCTAAAATTGCAATTGTTCCATCAAAATTTCTTTCAGAATCATTTGCACTTGAAATTTTATTAATAGAGTTTTCTTTTATAATTTCATTTTCTAAACTTTTATTATTTAAATTTTTATTTTGAATATTTACTTTAAGAATATCATTTTTTTCATCTTTTTCTGAATCAATATTATTATTTTCATTATTATTATTTTCTATATTACTTCTAATAAAACTATCAATTGCAATTATTTCATCTCCAATATTTTTAAAACTTTTAATTAAAGTAAATTCTTTATTAATTTCTCTTATTTCACATTTATTTAAATCTCTAACTAAAAATATTCTAAAATCATTTATTATTTT